>Ga0137398_10001126_pt1 | contig 10606 bp, 6 predicted proteins | sample czorhiz216metaG_FD_106659 | JGI IMG/M metagenome (GOLD analysis project Ga0137398, IMG submission 106659) | Vadose zone soil microbial communities from Angelo Coast Range Reserve, California, USA - czorhiz2.16 metaG | ecosystem: Environmental > Terrestrial > Soil > Vadose zone | place: USA...
CATCCTGGTCCTTGGCGTCTCGAGCCGGGGGAATTCCGTCGTCCTGGCCAACCCGGCCTTCTGCGAACAGTTCGGTCTCACCAAAGAGGAGATCCCGGGCCTGAGCGAGCCGGAGCTCCGCCGGCGCCTCCTCGAGCGGGCCGGAGATCCGTCCCGTCTTGAGGCATTTCTGGACGAGGTCTTCCGCGGCGGCGAGTCTGCGCGCCTCGAGGGGATCGAGATCGCGGCGCCGCGACGTGCCCTTCTCGATCTGATCGCCGATCCCGTCCGCTCCTCCTCCGGCGAGATCCTGGGTCTCCTGCTGGCGGCCCATGACGTGACGGCCCGGGTGGACCTCGAGCGTCATCTGAGGCAGGGGATGACCGACCTGGGGCGCGCCAAGACGGAGCTGGAGAGCGCCTATCGCGATCTCGCGGAGGCGCAGAAGACCCTGGCGCAGCGCAACGAACAGCTCGAGAAGCTGAACGCCGAGCTCAAGTCGCTGGACGAGATGAAGTCCAACCTGCTGGCGAATGTTTCCCACGAGCTCCACACGCCGCTGGTCTCGATCAAGGGGTATACCGAGATGATCCTGAAACGGCGGCTGGGCCCGCTCACTCCGGAGCAGGAGCGCGGGTTGTCCGTCGCGCTCAAGAACATCGATCGACTGGTCGAGATGATCGACAACCTGCTGTCGTTCTCACGGATGGAGAAGGGGGACACGCAGCTTCATCTGGAGGATGTTCCGTTCTGGCAGACGGTCGATGAAGCTGTCGAAATGGTGGGGGAGCGGATCAAGAAGAAGAAAATCGCGGTGACCACCGAATATGAAACGGACGATCTGATGGTCCGCGGTGATCGGCTCAAGATGGGCCAGGTGCTCATCAATCTGCTCACCAATGCCGTCAAATTCAATCAGGAGGGGGGCCGGATCACCATCCGCGCGCGCAAGGGACCGCGCGGCTTCCTCGAAGTCGAGGTGGCCGACACGGGGATCGGGATCCCCGCGGAGGAGCAGGGAAAGATCTTCGAGCGCTTCTACCAGGTCGATGGATCGCCGCGGCGCAAATACGAAGGGACCGGGATCGGGCTGTCGATCGTGCGTGACATCCTTCGCCTGCACGGCTGCGCCATCAGGGTCGGCAGCGAGCCGGGACAGGGGACGGTCTTCACCTTTACCCTGCCGCTGGCGCGGGTCCAGGCCGGCGCCGGCGTGCGTCCTCCGGTCGGCCGGGACCGGACGAGCGAGTGAGTCGCGCCGGGCGAGCTCAGCGCAGCCCCGAGAACGAACGCTGCCGCGTGGCCTCATAAAGGAGCGCAACGGCCGCGGCGTGCACGTTGAGGGAATCGGAGCCGGCCGCCATCGGGATCCGGACCCGCGCGGTGGCCGCCTCCAGGATCTCCCGCGGCAGGCCCCCTCCCTCGTTCCCCACCACGATCGCGGCCGGCTCTCTGAGGTCCAGCTCGGCAGGCTGACGATCCCCCTCAGGGTCGGCGGCCACGATCGCCAATCCGGCCGCGCGTAACCGATCGACGGTCTCGGGTGCCGACGCCTCGACGATCGGCAGGGTGAACGGCGCCCCCATCGCGGCACGGATGGCGCGGCTGCCGAACGGATCGGCCGAGCCGGGCAGCACGATCACCGCCGCCGCCCCGAAGGCGCGGGCGCTGCGGATCATCGACCCGAGGTTGCCGGGGTCCTGAACACCGTGCGCCGCCAGCAGGAGACCCGGCCGCCCGCCAAGAACGTCCGCGAGATCGAGGCGCGGACGGCGGATGATCAGGAGGATCCCCTGATCCGAGGATCCCGGAACGACGCTTTCGATCGCCTTGTCGCTGACCCGGACGATCGGCGTCCGGATCGATTCGAGCGTCTTCAGGAGGCCGCGGCCTTCGGCCGTTCGCGCGAGCTGATCGCCCGCCAGGAGCTGCGCGATTGGAACCCGGCTGGCGATCGCCTCCTGCGCCAGGTGAAGCCCCCACGCGAGATAGAGCCCCTCGCGTTCGCGCAGGTCGCGATCGCTCTCCAGGGCGCGCAGCCGCTTCAGGAGGGGATTCTGAAGGCTGGTGATGACCGCGTCCCTTCCGGTCGTCAGGTCGCTCTCCGTTGTTCTATAGTCACGCTTCTGGATCCATGTCTGAAAGGCGAGTCATGACCCGGCGGATCTCAATCGACCCGGAAAGACCCTCGACCCGGCTTATCGAGGAGGCGGCCTCCATCGTTCGAGCAGGCGGCCTGGTCGCCTATCCGACCGAGACATTTTACGGCCTCGGAGCGGATCCGTTCGACCCGGTCCCGGTCGAGAGGGTCTTCACGGTGAAGGGTCGGCCCGGAGGCCTGCCCCTGCCGCTCGTCGTGCAGGACGAGTCGATTCTGGCCCGGTGCGTCCGCGACTGGCGTGGGGCGGCCGCCGCGCTGGCGGCGGCCTTCTGGCCGGGGGCGCTCACCCTCGTGCTGCCCGCGGTACGCACGCTTCCGACCAGGCTGCTGGCCGGCGGCGAAACCGTGGGTGTCCGGATCACACCCCACCCCGTGGCCGCGGCGCTCGCGCGCGCCGTCGGCGGAGCGATCGTCGCCACCAGCGCCAACCGATCGGGTCAGGCTTCGCCGGCCAGCGCCCGCCAGGTCGTCGAATCGCTGGGGGTGGAGATCGATTTGATCCTGGACGGGGGAACGACCCGCGGGTCCCTTCCATCGACCGTCGTCGATTGCAGCATCGATCCCCCCAGGTTGATCCGGGCCGGCGGGATTCCGGTCGAGGAGATCGAGCGGATTCTCGGCCGCCGGCTGCGCTGAGCGGTCGACATTGGCGGGAGGACCCAGGGTGATCTCCCGGAAGGGTGTGAAATCGGCCCCGGGCGTCAGGCGGAAATGCCCGACGCGGTCTCTCCGGACAACGAAGACATCCCTGTGCCAGAGACTGACATCGGGGAGATCGTGCGCCAGACGGCGCTGGATCTCGCCATAGATGCGCCTCCGGGCCCCTTCGTCGAGCGTCGTCGCGCCTTCTTCGATCAAGCGATCGACGACCGCACTTGCATACCCGCCCCGGTTGAATCCGTCGGGCGGCTGGGCCCGGGAATGGAACCGCAGGCGATAGATGTCGGGATCGGCGATCTCGGTCCAGTTGGAAACCGCGATCTGGAACCGGCCGGCCTTGAGGTCATCGTAGAACGTGGGCCATTCGTAGGTCCGAATCTCGAGGTCGATTCCGACCCTGGCCAGCTGATCCTGGAACTCCGTCTCCTGCTGCAAGGCGAGCTCGCGGCTCGACGTTTTGTAGGTGAGATGCATCCGCGGCGCGGGCCCGTCGCCGTCCGGATCGGGGTAGCCGGCGCGATCCAGGAGCGACGCCGCGGCGGCGCGGTCGATCTCGTACCGCGGCACGTCGGCCTCGTACGCCCAGTGTGAAGGCGGGAGCAGCCCCGTGGCGATCTGGGCCGCGTCGTGCAGAAGATGGTGGATGATCGCGCCGCGGTCGATGGCGCGCGCGATCGCTTCGCGGACGCGGCGGTCGGAAAGGATCGGATCGCGCAGGTTGAAGATCAGATAGACCTCGTTGCGGCCGGGTCGCCGCTCCACCTCGTATCCGGGCGTCCGGCCCGCCCTTTCGAGCTGATCGGGGGAAAGATCGTTGACGATCAGATCGACGCTCCCCTTGAGCAGCTCGAGCAGCCGGCCGGTTTCCGAGGGGATGATCTTCAGATGGACGTAATGCACCGAGGCCGGGCCCCCGAAGTAACCCTCGAATCTCTCAAGGAGGAGATCCTCATCCTTCCTGTAGCGCACCAGCCGGAAGGGTCCGGTCCCGATCGGATGACGGGCCGCTTCGGGTCCGGCGCCCGCCTTCAGGATCGGCATGGCGAGATTGATCAGAAGCGGGGCGAACGGCGCCTTGAGCCGGAACCTCACGGAACGCTCGCCGTTCTCGTCGACGCTGGCGACGGCCGAGAGATCCCCCTTGCGAAACGAGGGGACTTCGTCCTCGAGGATCGAGCGGTAGGTGGCGACGACGTCGCGGGGCTCGAGACGGGTGCCATCCTGGAACCGCACGTCATCACGCAGGGTCACGATCAGGGTCCGATCATCCGGCCGCTCCACGGCGGCCGCAAGATCAGGCACCGGCCGGGCCGATTCGTCCACGCGGAAGAGCCCGTTGTAGAGCAGCTGATTGACCCGTTTGCTGGCCTCGTCGGAGCCGAGGCGCGGATCGAGGCTCGAAGGTCCGCTGTCGATCGCCACGGTGAGGGTCATGGCGGGATCGAGGCCTCGAGCACATCCGGCGAAACAGGCCGCCGCAACGAACCACGCGGAGCCCCGTTCGAGGAAGGGCCTCCGGGCCCCGATCACCTCCCGGCCCATCCCGGGACGATCGCTCCCAGGACGACCGGCCGGGACGCTCCGGTTGCGGCCGGGAGATTGTTGGATTGCGCCTGGATCGACTCATTGGCCAGGATGGCGAAGGCGACCGCCTCTTTCGCGGCGACTGGCAGGCCATATTCATCGCTTTCTTTGATCGACATCTCCGGCAGGGCGGCGCGGAGCTGCTCCATCAGGAAGCTGTTGCGGGCCCCTCCACCCGAAACGATCGCCTCCTCGTAGACGTTCTGCGGAAGAACGAAGCGGCGGCAGGCTGCGGCGATCGATTCGGCCGTGAAACGCGTCACTGTCGCCACCAGGTCGTCCTTGGGCACCCCGGCATGCTCCTTCAGAATCCCCTCCAGAAACGGTCGACCGAACTCTTCCCGCCCGCAGGACTTCGGAGGCGGCGTCAGGAGAAAGGGATGGGCCATCAGCTTTTCGAGAAGCTCCTGCCTGATCTTTCCACGGCGGGCATACCGGCCGTCATGATCGAACGCTTCCCGCCCCCCCGTGATCTGGGAGACGAGACCGTCGATCACCATGTTCCCGGGGCCGGTATCGAACCCGAGGACTCTCTCCGGCCCGGCGCTGGCGGGAATCGCCGTCAGGCTGGCCACCCCGCCGAGGTTCAGGATGAGCCGGCCGCGCGCGCGGTGATGGAAAAGAAGATAGTCGACGTAGGCGACCAGGGGAGCCCCCTGCCCCCCGACCGCCATGTCGCGCGCCCGGAAACTGGCGACCGTCGTGCATCCGGTGCGCTCCGCGATGACGGCCGGCTCTCCGACTTGAAGCGTGCTGCGGACCGCGATACCGGTGATCGTGACGCTCTGCGGCAGATGCTGCACCGTCTGACCGTGGGAGCCGATCAGATCGACGTTCTGCATGTCGATCCCGGCGCGCCCGGCGACGTGCGAGGCGGCCTTCGCGAACAACTCGCCGAGCAGCACGTTGAGCCGGCAGATCGATGCGGCATCGCCGCTTCCCGGCTCGGCGCAGCGGAGGATCAGGTCGCGAACCTTGAGCGAATACTGCAGCGTCTCATGGCGCAAGAGACGCCAGGTGAGGCTTTCCCCACAGCCACGCACCTTGACCAGGGCGACATCGACTCCATCGGCGGAGATCCCGGACATGATGCCGATGATCAGTCGTTCAGGCTTGGCGGCTATCGATTCGAACATCGGCTCATCGGACCAGGGTAAATGTTTGGATGGACGGCAGTTATCTTAATGGCGGCCGATGATAACCAAAAGGACCGCGTCGGTCAACGTGTTGATGGTGAGCCTGCGCTGACCTATAATCCAGATCGCCAAGGACGGTACGAATCGCGGCATAAATTGTTGAAGTATCGGGGGATCGCTCGTTGAGCTCAGCGGACCGGAAAAGCGCGTCATGGTCCTCAATCGGCGCGGCAGTTTTAGCCGGCTTCCTCACGCACGGTGTCGTCAACGCCTCCGACTTCGACAAGGTGGTCGTCCTTGGATTCGATGGCGCGGATGCTTCGCTGGTCGAGCAGTATCTGAGCGAAGGGAAGCTTCCGAACCTCGCCCGGATCCGCAGCCAGGGGCTCTATACGCCGTTGCGGCCGACCAACCCGCCTCAGACTCCCGTCTCCTGGGCCTCCTTTTCGACGGGCCTGAACCCTGGCCGGACGGAGATTTTTGACTTTCTGCGCCGCACCGAAGGGACCTATCTCCCTGACTTCGCGATGATCAAAGTGGGTAAGAGACCGCTGTTGTTCGGCACCCGAACATCGGTCGTCCTCGGGGGCCTCGCCGCACTCGCCACGCTGATCCTTGCCGCCCTGATGGCGCTGTCGATGCGCCGACGGCGACGCCTCTTGCTGGGCGCCGGTCTGGCCGCCGCTCTTCTGGTCGGCGGCCTCTCGACCCTGGCCTCCTCGCGTCTCCTGCCGCACGAGCTCCCGATGGCCTGGAACGCCCGCAAGGGGGAGACCTTCTGGACGGCGGCCACCCGCGCCGGTCTCACGGCGCGCATTCTGAACGTCCCCGACACATTCCCCGCGGAGGAGGAGCGCGGGCTGGAGATGCTCTCCGGTCTGGGGGTGCCCGACATGCGAGGTCGAATCGGCTCGCCCTCCTTCTACACCTCGGACGCCACCCTCAGCCTCACGGACAACCAATTCAGCGTCGAGATCATCAAGCTCGACCACCGTAAGGGGACGATCGAGACGCGCATCGTGGGGCCGCTCAACAAACCGTTCTACGATTTTGTCCTCGATGAGGCGACCGCCGGCATCCAGAATCCGGACGAGCGGCGGGCGCGACGATCCGCCAAGGAACGCGAGCTCGAAGCCCGCGGTGTGCCGAAACGGCTCGACGTTCCGTTCCGGATCGAGGCGGCGGAAGGATCGATCACGATCGATCTCGCGGGTCAGCGCCAGACCCTGCATCCCGGAGGTTGGAGCGACTGGTTCACCGTTCCGATACCGATCAACCCGCTGGTCGACATGATCTCGGGACTGAGAGGCATCGTCCGGTTCAAGCTGCTCTCCCTCGATCCCGAGCTGAAGCTGTACATGTCGCCGATGAATTTTCATCCCACCTGCCAGCCGATCCCGTTCACCGCGCCCCGCTCGTTCGCGCAGTCTCTCCTGAAACAATTCGGACTCTTCAAGACGCTCGGATGGCCGATCGATACCTGGTCCCTTCCTTCGGGTCTCACCGACGAGCGGCACTTTCTCGAGGACATGGAGGCGACGGTCGATGTTCAGCTGCGCATGATGAAAAAGTCTCTCGAGACCGGTCGGGAGCGCCTGTACGTTCAGGTATTCGACTTTCCGGACCGGGTCGGGCACATGCTGTGGCGGCTGCACGACCCCGGTCACCCTCTTTACGACGCGCGTCTTGCCGCCACCTACGCCGAAGAAATCCCGCGGGCCTACGAGCGGATGGATCGGATCGTCGGCGAGGCGCTCAACCGCATTGGTCCGCGTACCGCCCTGTTGATCTGCTCCGACCATGGCTTCACATCGTTTCGGCGCGGCGTCAACTACAACACATGGCTGGTGAAAAACGGCTTCATGGTGCTGCGGCAGGGGGCCTCGGGCGGGAAGACGCTCGAGGATCTGTTCGATCGCGGGGAGCTCGGCGAGTTCTTCAAGTACGTGGACTGGTCCCGCACGAAGGCTTACGCTCTCGGGCTGGGCAACATCTACGTCAACCTGCTCGGGCGCGAGCCGAAGGGGAGCGTTGCTCCCGGGCGGGAGTACGAGGAGGTGCGGGAGTCGGTGGCGAAGCAGCTCGAGGCGCTCATCGATCCGGCCACCGGGGAGCATCCGGTGATGCATGTCTACCGGCGCGAGGAGATCTACTCCGGCTTCGACCCGCGACTGGTCCCCGATCTGCGGGCGGCGAACGGGCCGCACTATCGGATCGGCTGGCAGACGGCCCTGGGTGAGGTGCCACCCAACATCTTCGAGGACAATATGAAGACGTGGAGCGGCGACCACTGTTCCAACGACCCGTCGATCGTGCCGGGGGTCCTGTTCGCCAACGTCGCTCTCCCCGCGCCCCACCCCGGCATCGCCGATCTCGGTCCGACCATTCTGACGCTCCTCGGGGTGCCGCCGCAGGCAGGGATCGATGGCCAGACGCTGCGGCGTTGAGCCGCTCCTCATCCTGGCGCTCCTGGCGCCGGCCGCCGCCGCTTTCGCCGCGCGCCCGGAGAGCGCCCTGGAGCAGAAACGACGCGCCGAGCAGGCGAGGTTGGAAAAGATCCAGTCGGAGATCATCGAGCTGAAACAGCGGCTCGCCGGCACCGAGGCGCGGGCCGGATCGGTGCTGGATGCGATCGAGGAGCTCGACCTCACCGCTTCGCTCCTGGCTCGGGAGGCGGAGTCGCTCCGGGGAGACGCGCGGGGCGTGCGCGATCGCGAGTCCGAAACGGCGACGCAGGCCGCCGGCCTGGAGACGAGAATCTCCGACACCGAAAGGGAGCTGGGGCAGTTTCTGCGCGAGGTCTACAAGGTGGGCCCGACACGATATCTGCGTGTGGTCGCGGCGTCGTCCTCTCCCGCCGACTTCGCCGCCGGACAGCGCGCCGTCGAGGCACTGAGCCTCGGGGAAAGCCGGCGCATCGAGGAGTATCGCGCCGACCGCGCGCATCTCGACGCGGTTCTGGGCGAGCTGGGCCGGGAGCGGAGCGACGTGGCGCGGATCGAAGGGGAGCTGCAGGCCAAGGAGCAGGAGCTGCGCGAGAGCCGCCGGCGCAAGACGGCGGTCCTGGCGGGGATCCGCCGCGAGCAGGCCTCCCAAAGTCGCGCCCTGGTCGAGCTGGCGGGGATGGAGAAGGAGATCCAGAGCCTGCTGCAATCGCTCGCCACGCCCGGGGCAGGGGGGCCGGTGCCATCGCTCGGCTTCGCGCGGCGCCACGGTCAGCTCGCCTGGCCGATTCATGGCACTCTCGCCGTGCCTTTCGGGAACGTGCGTCATCCCCGCTTCAACACCGTCGTCCCGCACCCGGGGATCGATATCGCGGCTCCGGTCGGTCAGGGGGTCCACGCGGTCTTCGACGGTCGTGTGATCTTCAGCAATTGGTTCAGGGGATACGGCGAAATGGTTGTCATTGACCACGGAGACGGCTATCTTTCTATCTATGGGCATGTCTCGGAACGGCTGGTCGTCGCGGGGCAGGATGTCCATCAAGCGGAGCCGATCGCCCGCTCCGGAGAAGGCGGGGCGTTCGAGATGACGGGTCTGTACTTTGAAATCCGGCACGACGGAAGGCCCGAGGACCCCGGTCCATGGTTGCGGGAGAGCGCCGGCCGGGTCCCGGAGCGCCCCGGGCGTGCTCCGCGCGGATCGCATCGGACGCCATGAGGCCGGCTCCTCGAGGGGCGCAGAGCTTCCTGGGATCCTCTTCTGAAGGGTGAGGGTGGCGCGATGAAGATCTCCATCGATCGAAAAGTGATGCTGACCCTGTCGGTCTGCCTGATTCTGTTCACGGTTCTGGGCGCGCTGATGGGACGCGTGGTCGCCGTGGAGAGCCCGTACAGTTATTTGAAGCTTTTCAACGAGGCGCTCTACCTGATCGTCCACAACTACGTTCAGCCGGTGGAGATCGACACGCTCATGGACGGAGCGTACCGTGGCATGCTGGAAGCGCTCGACCCCGGCAACGAGTATCTCTCCGCCGACAAATATCAGAAAGCGGCCCTCGGCCAGACCGGCGGGGTCGCCGAGGTCGGGTTGTCCGTCTCGAAGCGCCGGGGGTATGTCGTGGTGGTCTCGGTGGTCGCGAAGTCGCCCGCCGCCGAGGCGGGCATTCGCTCAGGCGATCTGATCATCAGCATCGACAGCCGGTCGACCCGCCAGATGGGCCCCTGGGAGGCGGGTCAGCTGCTGCGAGGCAAAGCGGGAAGCAAGGCGAACGTCGTGATCAGTCCCCTCGAAGGCGGGGGCCGCAAGTCCCTTCCGCTGGTCCGCAAGGTTCTGGGGATGCTGCCGCCCTCGGGCGCCCTGGTCGGCGCCGATGTCGGCGTGCTGAGAATTCCGGCGATCCACGAGGGCGACGCCCGGCGGCTCGATCAGGCGATCGCATCGCTCCGAGCGCGGGGGGCGCAGCGCCTCGTGCTCGATCTGCGTGGCTGCGTCTCGGATGCGCTGGCGGAATCGATCGGCATCGCCAGCCTGTTCATTTCCGAAGGGACGATCGTGACGGTGACCGATCGGTACGAAGGGGACAAGGCGTACCGCGCGGACGGGCGGCGCCTGGCCTGGGACAAGCCGCTGGTCGTCCTCGCGGACGAGGGGACCGGTCGCGTCTGTGAGGCGCTGGCCGCGGCGTTGCGTGATGGGATCGGCGCGCCGATCCTGGGGCAGAGGACGTGGGGTCTCGGGACGCAGCAGCGTCTGCTGCCGATGCAGGGAGGCGACGGCATCCTGCTCGCCGTCGGCAAGCTCCAGTCTCCCTCGGGCAAGGAATGGAACGGGAAAGGGATCGAGCCTGACCTGACCGTGGAGGGGGATGAGTCGGATCCCGGCGATCCGCAGCGACAAAAGGCGATCGATTACGTGCATGGCCTTTCGACCGCCCCCCGCCGGAACGCTGCGTGACCCGAGCCGGGGGATCCCGGCATGGCGCCGCCTGGCCGATCATCGCTCTGGCTCTTCTCGTCCTCCTGAGCATCGGTCTTCTCGAGTACCTGGATCGCCCTGCGGCCCACCGCGGTCCGCTGGTGGCAGAGCGTCACCATGGTCGGGAGAGACCCCGGAGGGAATCTCCGATCCCCCGCTCGGATCCGCA
>Ga0137398_10001127_pt1 | contig 10604 bp, 9 predicted proteins | sample czorhiz216metaG_FD_106659 | JGI IMG/M metagenome (GOLD analysis project Ga0137398, IMG submission 106659) | Vadose zone soil microbial communities from Angelo Coast Range Reserve, California, USA - czorhiz2.16 metaG | ecosystem: Environmental > Terrestrial > Soil > Vadose zone | place: USA...
AAAACGAGGCCGACGATTCCGCCGGCAACGAGCGAAGCGCCAACGAGCGCAAGATCGAAACCGGTCATTACGCCAAGCGCCAGCTCAGCGATGACACAAATCACACCAAGAATAACGAGGATCCAATTTACCGAATTGCCCACGGAGAAAACTCCTTCGCTTACGTACCGCGAACGATAACACTCCCACAGACTGGCTTCAATGATTCAGACGCGCGACGGGGAAGTTCAGCGCTTGCGGCGAGGACGGGATTTCTTGCCGCCTGGACGTTTCTTCCGCGATTTCTTGCCATGATCCGCCGCGCCCATTTCGCGGCGCTTCCTGGCGGCCCAACCGGGTTTGATGGTCTGGCGGCTGCGGGCGAGTGCAAGCGAATTTGGCGGAACATTTTCCGTGATGGCGGAGCCGGCGGCAACGTACGCGCCATCGCCGATTTTCACCGGCGCGACGAGCACGGAATCGCTCCCGATGAAAACGCGATCGCCGATCGTGGTTGGAAATTTGTTCACTCCGTCGTAGTTGCAGGTAATCGTACCCGCACCGACGTTGGTGTGCGATCCAAGTTTGGCGTCGCCGATGTAACTCAGATGCGGCACTTTGCTGCCTTCACCGATGACGGATTTCTTCATCTCCACGAAGTTTCCGACCCGCGCTCCTTTTTTCAGGTGGGAGCCGGGGCGTAGCCGCGCAAACGGCCCGACAATATTGTTGCCGTCGAGCCTGCTATCCGTGATGACGGTGTGCGGTTCAACGACGACGCCATCGCCAGCGACGGCGTCGAGCAAAACACTACCCGTTCGAATAACGCAGCTGGCGCCGAGCTTTGTTTTGCCGAGCAATTGAACGCACGGCTCGATTACGGTGTCTTCGCCGGACGTTACATCTGGACCGATGAGCACGGTCTCCGGCAATTGAATCGTTACGCCGGCGGCCATTAATTCATTTCGTTTCCGCTCGCGGAAGACGGCATCCACCTCGGCGAGGTCCGCGCGCGTATTGCAACCCAGCACCTCGCGTGGGTCCGGCGCGATCTGCGCCAGGACCGTTTCGCCTTTGGACGCCAAAATCGCGATCGCATCGGTCAGGTAAATTTCGCGGTGCTTATTTCCAGGCTTCACCTGCGCGAGCGCCGGCCAGAGCTTGCCCACGGAAAAACAATAGATGCTGGGATTGATTTCGTTCAGCTCGCGCTGTTCCGGCGCCAATTGCGAATCCTCCACAATCGCAGCGACGCCGTTTTCCGATTTGCGGAGGATGCGGCCATAGCCGGAAGGGTCGGCGACGACCGCCGAAAGAATCGTGGCCGCTGCGTTTCCGTTGCGATGAGTCGCGATAAGCGCCTTAAGAGTTTCGGTGCGGACCAGAGGCGCATCACCGGGGAGAACGGCAACAATTTTCGCGCTGCCGATTGCTCGCCTGGCGACGAGCATCGCGTGACCAGTGCCGTTTTGCGGCTGTTGTAAAATCGATTCCACATCCAACGGTTCGATCGCGGCGGTTACTTGCTCCGCTTGATGTCCAACGATCGCGAGAATTTTCCTGGGCGCCAATGGCACGCACGACCGGACAACGCTTTCCACGAGCGATCGGCCGCCGGCCGAATGCAGCACTTTGGCGCGCGATGATTTGAGCCGCGTTCCTTTTCCTGCGGCCAGGATGACGATGACGACGTCTTTGTTCGGCATGGCCCGAGTATTCTCACCCCTCCGCCGGTGTTTGACAATTGCGCGAAAGGCGACAGGGCCGCCTACGTGTCCTAGACGGCATGAGGTTTTTGCCGTACAGTCCAGTGAATTGATCCTCGGATTTACGCTTGTTGACGAACCTCGAAGGGAGCACCCCCGATGAAGAAGTGTCCCTATTGCGCGGAAGCGATTCAAGACGACGCGCAAACTTGCCCGCTGTGCCACATGAACCTGACAGGAAATGTCTATGCAAGCCAGCGTCCGGCGGCACCTCCGCCGCCTCCGCCGGTCTATGCGAATCCCGCTGCGCCGCAACCTGGCGCGGCAGGCGATGCGTATGCGACAGCTCCCGCGCAGACGAGCGGCAAGGCCACCGGGAGCTTGATATCCGGAATCGCGGCGTACGTGATTGCGCCGTTCATCGGCGCGATTGTCGCGGTCGTGCTTGGGCATATGGGACTTAGCGAAATAAAGAAGAGTGCTGGCCGCTTGAAAGGCGAAGGGCTGGCCATCGCCGGGCTCGTGTTGGGTTACGTCCAGGTGGCGGGACTGCCATTCATATTGATCATCGCGGCGATCGCGATTCCAAATTTATTGAGAGCCAAGATGGCAGCTAACGAGTCTTCCGCGGTCGGATCGCTCAGAACGATCACAACTGGAGAAATCACCTACGCTTCGATGTGTCCAAACATCGGTTTCGCCAAGTCGCTCGTTGAATTGGGTCCGGATGGTACGGTTTGCCCTGACGGAAAGAACCAAATCGACAGTACGCTGGCGATTGGAATAAAGAATGGATACAAGTTTATGCCGAGCACCACGAATTTCTCCGGCCAGGCGCCCGAGACAACGTTTGGTTGGACCGCCGATCCCATTTCGCCCTCAACCGGAACGCGTCATTTCTTCGTGGACCAGTCGGGGGTGATCCGATTCACTACCGGCACGCGAGCCAACGCGGACAGTCCGGTTTTGCAATAAGCAATAAGCAGCGCCTAGAAGGTTAGGTGCGGCAAATTCGCTATGAAAAGCTGTCCCTATTGTGCGCAGCAACTCCAGGACGAAGCGATTCGATGCCGCTTCTGCCAACTCTGGCTCGTGCCCCCGCCGCCGGCGTACGCACAGAGTCCGATGCTCCCGGTGCAGCGAGCACGCAAAACGAGCGGCATGGCCATCGCAAGTTTGGTGCTCGGCATTCTTTGGATTTATTGGCTCGGTTCGATTCTGGCGCTGGTGTTCGGCTATATAGCAAAGCGGGAGATTCGTGAATCAAGTGAACCGATAGAAGGAAACGGCCTGGCCACGGCAGGCATTGTGCTCGGCTGGGTCGGTATCGGAACGCTAACCGTTGTCATCGGCCTGATCATGCTCGGGCTGATGATTGACAAGGAAGAAAAGAAATCGTCCTGGAATTGGGCGCCGCAAGTCGCGGAGCCTAGTCCGCCGCGGGCACTTGCTCGGGAGCTACAATCGGTGCCGTATTTTCTGCCGGCGCGCCATCCTCGGTCGTAATTGTCCAAAGACTTGGGTCGGCGAGCAGGTTGCTGACGAGTCGTGTATGCAGCGCGTGCCCAGCCTTGTGCGCTTCGACGCGCGCCAGCAATGGTAAACCCACGAGCGCGAGATCGCCAATCAAGTCCAGCGCTTTATGGCGGCCGAACTCGTCGTCGAATCGCAGCGGACCGTTCATGACGCCGTCATTTGTAAGAACGATGGCGTTGTCGAGCGAACCGCCCCGAATCAAGCCCATGGCGCGAAGCGGCTCGATTTCGCGTTCGAAACAGAAGGTACGCGCTCGCGCCAACAGTTGGCGAAAACTCTCCTGGCTCACGTGCATTTCGAACTGTTGCTTGCCAACGAGGGGATGCGCAAAATCCACGAAGCATTTCACGTGAAATTCATCGGCAGGATAGATACCGACACGCCGGCCGTTTTCGACGACCTCCAGCGGCTTCAAGACTTTCAAATAACGCCGCCGCTTGCGCAGCCGCCGGGTACCCGCTTGCTCGAGCATCTGCATAAACGGTTCGGCGGAACCGTCGAGGATTGGCACCTCGATGGAATCGATGTTGATGAAAACATTGTCGATTTCGCAGGAATAGATGGCGGCAAGGAGATGCTCGGTGGTGGAGAGCAGGACGCCCTGCTTCATCAAGCTTGTCGCATAACTGACGCGAGCGACGTTTTCCCCGCGCGCCTCGATAATGAAATTGTCCAAGTCCGTGCGACGAAAAACGATACCGGTATCGGCCGGGGCGGGTACCAAGCGCACATGACCGAATACGCCCGTATGGAGGCCGATGCCCTCAGTGCTGACTTCACGCTGAATTGTAGTCTGAAACATGCACTTTCATTGTAGCAAATGCATGGCCACCAAATTGGCAGTTTCTGCTTTGTTTTCATTGTCTTACAGAGCACAAACCCACTTCATCGGATGGGCATGTGGTAATTGTGCAACAAATTCTCGATTAGGGCGTGGCTTTCGCGTGGTGCTCGACCCTTTTCGGGTAATGCGTAGGCTTCCTTTACTTGGTCCACTGCGTCCCATACTGGGGTAGTGCTATAATTCTGCTTTGTCGGTGATCGACGGGGGGCTCATGAATCGAGCGGCTCGTATCGGCATTATTGCCATCTCGGTAGTCATCTTCTGCTACGCGGGGTTGGGCCACGTTCTCGGCCGCACGCCGGATGACAAGGCGTACAAGTCGCTGACCGTTTACGGCGAAGTGCTGCAGAAGATTCAGAACGATTATGTCGACGATCCGAACATCCCTTTGGTAACCGCGGGCTCTCTGCACGGTTTGTTGGAATCGCTTGATCCTCAATCCAGCTACTTGACGCCGCGCGAATACGCCGAATACAAGCAAAAGTTGGCCGCGAACGCCGCCGGCGAGACGGGCCTGACGATGAGCAAGCGCTCGGGCTACATCATCGCAGTTTCGGTCGTGCCGGAAAGCCCAGCCGAAAAAGCGGGCATTCACAGCGGAGACTTTCTGGAATCGGTTGCGGGATTCACGACGCGGGAGATGTCCGTCGGCCAGGCGCTGAATTTGCTGCGCGGCCAGCCGGGAACGAGCGTGAAAGTTGGTGTGATCCGCAGCGGCAAAGCAGAGCCGGAGGAAGTGGATTTGGTCCGCGAAAGAGTGTCGCCGCCGAAGATGCAGTTGACGAAGGTGGATTCGGATGTGTTCGCGGTCCGCCTGCCATCGCTCGACGCGGGACGCTCCGAAGAATTGCGTGCGCGCATCGCCGATGCGGAGAAGCAAGGCGCGCACAAAATTATTTTGGACCTGCGGAACTGCGGCCGGGGCCCGGCCTCGGAAGGAATCGCGGCTGCACGCTTGTTTCTATCGAGCGGCACGATTGCCACTCTGCGCGGTCAGACAGTTTCCGTGCAGGTCTTTTCTGCCGAGCCAAACAAAGTGGCGTGGAAGGGCCCGGTTTCGATTTTGATGGATGGTACGAGTGCCGGCGCGGAGGAAATTCTGGCGTCTGCGCTGGAGATGAATCACCGCGGCGACCTTGTTGGCGAGCGTACCTTTGGCCTGGCTTCCGAACAGAAGCTGATCACGCTTGACGACGGCTCCGCGTTAATTCTCACGGTCGCCAACTATTACAACGCCAGCGGAAAATCCATTCTTGATGAAGGCGTCGTGCCGACAGAAGTTGTCCGCGCTTCGGTGGCGGATAATTCCGATGGCAGCGACGACGATGAAGCCACCACGAACGCGGGCGCGACCGCGCAGCAGACGCCGCCTTCCATCAAGCCGCTTTCTTCCGACGACCCAGTTCTGAAGAAGGCCCTGCAACTTTTCAAGACTCCGGCGAAAAAGGCCGCTTGAGTCGGCTTAGCGCCGGTAGGACATTTCACAATCGCCGCCGCTGTCTCTTACAATACTTTTAGTGAACCGCCCGAAGCTAGCGCTGCCGGCTTGTGTATTTTTCTGTCTGATACTCGCCCTCTGTGGATGTCGGCAACCTTCCGGCGAGTCTTCTTCCGGTACCAGAGCAATTCACCAGATGACGCGCGAGTTTGCGGCGGCAGCGCAAAAATCCACACCGGCCGGCACGGTAATTCGAATGAAGCTGCAAGCGTCGCCTACGGGGCCCGCCATGCCGGATTGGCTGGAGGTCACTCTGTTTTCTGCAGAGACCGAAGTCCAGCGCAAAACTCAAATGACGCAACTCGTGCGTGCGCTAAATGCAGTTGCAGAGCGCCACAAACTCCAACCCGGCGCTCGCGACGAAGAGCAGAATCAGGCTTCCATTTCGTTTCGCTCCGGCTCTCGCCCGACGCACTCCGTCGAAATTCGTTTCGCGCGCCACGCCGTTCCCGCACCGCAAGAGGCCGCTTCCGCGGATAGTCCGAGGCTCGCCATCATTCTTGACGATTTGGGCAGCGACCGTGCGGCGGCCGAGTCCATCTTTGCGATGCCCTACCCGCTGACGATTTCGGTTTTGCCGAACCATGAACATTCGACAGAAATTGCGGACGAAGCGCTGCAACGTGGTTTTCAGGTGATGTTGCATTTACCGATGCAGTCCGTCGCGAATGAATCGCCGGAAAAAGAAGAGCTTCGTCTTGGCATGTCCGCGGCTCAAGTGCAGACGCTCGTCGGCAAAATGGTCGAATCGGTGCCGAACGCGGTGGGTGTCAACAATCACCAAGGCTCGCAGGCGACGTCCGATCCCGCATTGATGACCGAACTGATGCCGGCGCTGCGCGATTTGCATCTTTTTTATGTGGACAGCCGCACAACCGCGGCTACGGTGGCGTTCGATACCGCGCGGAAGGATGACGTACCCACGGCGTTTCGCAACGTTCCGTTCCTTGATGATGTCCAAGAAACCGCTGCGATTCAAAAACAGCTGCAGCTCGCTCTGCGCGGTGCAAAGGAAAAGAGAAGCGCGATTGCGATCGGCCACCCGCACGCAGCAACGCTGGAAGCATTGCGCGAGTTCTTGCCGACCGTCCGGGCGAACGGAGTGCGGCTGGTGTTCGCGTCCGACCTGGTGCACTAAGGTCCGGAACCGCTTCCGTCGTCTGGCTGCGGTTTTTGCTCGGCAGGAAACACAAAGTGAATCAAAATCGCGCCTAACGCGAGCGTAAGAAACGCCAGCACACTGCCTTCAGGACCGACTTCGCCACCCGTCAACCAAGTGCGGCCGGGCGCGATCGTCGCGTTCGAAAGGTGGCCTTCAAAAACCCCGCCGCTGTCGGGAACCGAATACAAAAAGCTTTCGCCGAAATCAAATGCGGCATGCCAGCCGACGGCGAGCCAAAGCGACCCTGTTCGCCGCAGCGTAAACGCCCAGAGCAGCCCCGTGACGAAAATATTCGCCACACCGAACCAGTTCTCCCCGGGATTCGTCTTGTGGACGAGCGCAAAAAGCAGCGATAACATAAATGCCGCTGGCCAGAATCCGATTCCCTCCGCCAACGTCCGCTGTGTATAACCTCGAAATAAAAATTCTTCCGGCAACGCAATCAGTATCGCCGCGATGAGCCAAAGAATTCCCCATGCCAAGATCTTGCCGCCGTGAAAAGAAAGACTGCCAAACGAATAAGCGCCTAACAGCGCCATACAAGCAACGATCAAACTGATCTCGCACAGTCCGATCAGCATTCCTTGCCAAAATCGTTTGCCAAACGCGTTTTGCGGCGGCAAGCCGTAGATGCCACTCGGCTGAGCTTCGATCCTTGCCATTAGCAAGGCAGCGCCATACGCGGCGATAAAAGCCATCGCCTCACCCAAGATAATCGTGGAGACCTGGAACGCGTTTTGCGGTCGCGGCAAGAAGGAAGCAGGTACGAACTCGATGCCGTAGAGGATTAAGGTCAAGCATAGGTAAACGACGATGCGCCACCCGGAGCGGAGTCCCTGATTATTGTAGAAGACAGGATTCGGAGTATTCGGCGCTGGCCGAGTCCACCCCGGGGATTCATTCGGGGGCGTATCGCCGGGCGGCGTTTGCGGCGCTGCTGTAGATTCCATTGCGCTCTCCCGCCGACGCGCGTTTCCGGCTCAGCGGAGGCGGCGCTTTCGATTACGGCGCCACTTGTACGCTGGCCGCCCCCAGGATATGCCGCGTCCTCGCATCTTGCACGAACGCCACGACGCGAAGATTCTCTTTCTTCCATGCAGCATCGATCTGCACGTCTTGCTGGCCGGAATAAGCCGATTCCTGGTTCAATGCCGCTTCGCCGACCTTGCGCAGACTACGCACAACAGCGGCATGATGCAAGTCTTCGCCCGCGTTTTCTCCACGCGCAACATTCGAGTGCAAACCGCGCTCCGTCACCGCCAGCCACACTTGCCCTTTTTGTGCGTCGAGCGCCTGCGACATTCTCACCGTAATTGAAACTTCGATCTTCCCATTGGCTGCAGCGCGGTTTAACACCGTGACTTCGGCCTTTGGCTCTCGAACAGCTTCGGTAATCGCAGTCCTCGCCCGGCTGGGTGAACTTCCAATAAATTCCGCGCGTCCGTCTACTACCATCTGCGGCGTGTATACGCCATCGCTACGGAATGAAGCCGCGTAATCCTGTTGCCGCTCGGTCCATTGCGCCGATGAGAATGGATCTCGCCAGCCCAGATGGTCCCAGTAATCCACGTGCTCTTCCAGCGCGATAATCTCGGCATTTCCGACACGCTCCTCCCGGTCCAGTTTCGCCAGAAGCGCGTCCGCCGCCGGGCAGCTCGAGCATCCTTCCGAGGTAAAGAGCTCGACAACGACAGGCCTCATCGGCAAATTGGGATCGGCTCCTGCGTTCTGAGAGCTCGCATGACGCATCACCAAAAACAAACTGAAAGCAGCCAACGCCAGAATCGGTGCGGCGGCTGTGGTCAATTTCAGGCTCAAAAGGCACCTCCGTAAACCTTCCCTTATTCTATTCGTCCACTCTAGACAGATGCAGGACTGACCGAAAGGAAACGGGACCGGCACCGTTTCGGATGATAACGGTTGACGTTCACTAACCTTTTCACTACATTTAACCGGTTATTTACCGGCAAGGACTCGTTCCTTCATGACACACTCCAGCTACGGCTCCACTGCTCTCGGCGGTCGTCTCGCCATCAATTTTGCTAATCTTCCGTCCCTTCCCGCCTCCCCAAGAGACGGATCCTTTAGCTGGGAGGATTTGATTGGATTTCTTCGAACCGCCCGCATCGTCTCTCCAGAACGTGCCGAGGAGCTGATGGGCCTCACCGAAGCGGACCCGCGCTCCGCCTTCGGCCTGCTAAACCGCGCCGAACGGCTGCGCGATGCCTTGCGTTTCGCGTTTCGCCAGCTCGCCCATCGTCAACCGATTCCGCGCGAGCACGTTCAGCCCATTAACGACGTGCTTCAAGTGACTGAGGGCCATGACGAACTAGTCGAGACGGCCGAGTCTTGGCGCATTGAATATGTGGCGCGCGAGGACGGTCTCGATTGGCTTCTCGCGGCGGTCGCGCGTTCCGCCGCGGAAATTATCTCGGAAGGAGAAGCCACGCGCGTTCGCCTCTGCGCTAATCCCTCATGCAGCCTGATCTTTTACGACGCTTCTCGAACCCATCGCCGGCGATGGTGCTCCATGTCCCTCTGCGGCAACCGCCACAAAGTAGCCGCGTTTACGCGCCGCCTCAAAGCAAACAAACGCAGCGCATGACCGCCTCTATTTTATATACCGAGGCTCCTGTCGCCTGGACCAGGGATCGTAGGAATGCGCAAACACGAGCCGGTCGGCCAGCGGCGGATGGCTATACAGCCAGAATGTGATGAGGGGCGGCGGATTCGGGTCCGAAAGATCTTCTTGGCCGAGCATTTGGAACGCGTGCGCCGCCACTTCGCCGGAATTCGGAACGATTCCGTGAATCACTTCTAGTCCGAAAACGTCCGCATTGTGTTCTTCCGCTCGTGAAAATGCAGACTCAATCGGTGTCGAAAGAAAAGAAAAGATCTTGAACAGGAGAAGCAATACGGCGAGGCAGGCGAGATCCTGCGGTCCATAGATTCTCCACGCGCCTCCCCACTTTTCAAGGCTGAAATTCACTGCCCGGTAGCACAGATACATCGCAACGAAAAACGCAAATGCGAAGAACATGATTCCGTTGCGCACATGGCCCAGAACGTAATGGCCAGCTTCGTGCCCAAAAATAAAAAGCGTCTCGTTCACACTGGTCTTGCGGATCGTGGTGTCCCACACCACCACGCGCTTCGACGCGCCGACGCCTGTTACATACGCATTGATTTGATTCGTTTTGTTGCTCGCCCGCATCAGGAACATGTGGTCGCGTGGAATGGAAAGCCCTGCGCGCTGGGTAACCTTCTCGATCGCAGAAACCAGCTCCGGATTCGTCTTTTCCAGCGGTTCATATTTGTTGAAAAGCGGGTCAATGATCCATGGGCTGATGAAGACCATAAAGATGACAATTGGGAAGGCGCAAAGCCAAGAAGACGCCCACCATCGGCGCGGACTGCGGCGGATCCGCCACAGGAGAATCGAGCCAAACAGCATCGCCGCACCCAAAAAAAGTGCCTCCTCTTTAGCCCAGTCCAAAAACCATGAGTCCCAGCCTTGCACAGACTGCTGGTACCGCAGCGAAAGCGAATGCCAATAGAGCAGGGCCGGTAACTCGAGAATTTCAACTCCGACTATCACAAGCGGAATAAAGATCAAACCCTGCAACAGGCGGTTCTCCGTCGATCGTTCCGCAAGGTCGCGAATTTTCGCCGCGATGCCAAGCCGTAGAAAAAGCCAGGCCGCAGCCAGACCCAGTCCGACCCAGACGAAATACACGGCATAACCCGCGCGCGAGTACGCCACCGCCTTTTCGTAGCGTTCGTGTGAAAGAGTGTATTGGTCTGTTTCGGATTTTGCTTCAGTGACGGGAGGATTCTGCGCTCGTTCGGGGGGCTGCGTTGTTCGTGGGTCCACCGTCG
>Ga0137398_10001129_pt1 | contig 10598 bp, 8 predicted proteins | sample czorhiz216metaG_FD_106659 | JGI IMG/M metagenome (GOLD analysis project Ga0137398, IMG submission 106659) | Vadose zone soil microbial communities from Angelo Coast Range Reserve, California, USA - czorhiz2.16 metaG | ecosystem: Environmental > Terrestrial > Soil > Vadose zone | place: USA...
GCAATCAGGTATTTTAGATTGTAATCCGCTTGTTCCTTCGTCTGCGGCCTATCCTTTGAGCCGAACGCGCCTCCGCCCGCGATGTCAAATCCCGATTGGAAGATATCGCAACGGACGGCTTCGATGTCCTCGGCTGCCAAGCCATTGTCGCGCTTCAACTTGAGCACGGCCTCCAGGACCGGCTGGCCGTGAATTAGCGAGCAAAACTTCTTCATGATCGTGCTCTTGATGATCTCAAGAGAGTCGTCTGACCAGTCAATGTCGATCTTTTGGTCGAACATCCGCAGCAAACCGCTTGGACCCTCGAAAAGTCCGGACGGACCAGTGAAACCCCGCTTGGCGAGCGACGCGGAATAGACAGCCCGCATGCCAGTCATTCCGGGAGAAAAGCCCTTCCACTGCGATACCGGTTCGACGTGAACGCAGGTGAGGGAAATGTTGTCGACGGTCGCGATCGAGATCGCGTGCGCGATCTGCTCGTCGCTCAGCCCAAACAGCTTTCCTGCTCCTGCCGCCGCAGAAATCGCAAGCTGAATGGCATGATTGAATCCCTTTGCCATCACAGGCACCACGGCGGTAAACCGACACTGGATCTCGTAGGCCACCGCAAGGGCAAGCATGAAGTCTTCGCCAGACGCCTTTGCGTGCTCCGCAGCCGCCAGGATGGCGCCAAAATTGTCACTGGGATGACACAGACCCCCTGGCGACATGTAGCTGTCGAGCAGGTCGACATATCTGACGAGCCCAGAGTTAAACAACGCCGCCTGATCCGGCGCCGTCTTACCACCGCCAATCAACGTGCACGATCCGCCAGAACGATACTCCGCAAACTGTTCGCGCAATGCTGCGAACGGCGCTCCCGGAAGCGCCGAGATCGCGCACCCCAGGCTATCCAAAATGTTTCGTTTGTAGAGCTTGCGCGCGTCGGGCTTCAGCGATGTCGAAACAACTCGGTCGGCAAAGCCAGCGATCGCATTTACCGTAGAGGGGGATGTTGAATTTTTCATCAGCATGTGAGCGTCCTTGGCCGAATCCAATGCGATTGATCTGGTTCTTGTCGCGAGAGGGACCGTGCCTCCCTCAATCGCGATCATCAAACGAATAGATTCGAGAGGGCAATCTGTGCTGCAGATTGCTCGGCTTAGCACGGAAATCGGAACCGACCGTCACTGACAGAATCGAGCGAAATGTAGTCATCCGAGAGCCAATCTCATCAAATCTGGCGACCGGGCAATCAATGATCGTTGCTACTCAAGCAAGGCTACATTCTGGATCTACATACCAAGGCATGCGCAGCGCCGAAAGCGCAGTCATTTGCGACCACTTAAAAGGAAAAATGAATGTCAGGTGGAGAGCGAGCGGCAGGGGAAATCGTTCGGAGAACTATCCCCTTTGCACCGTACCGTTTCCGACGGACAAGGCTATTCGGCCGCTACACGCAATTCGGCGTCCGGTCGTACAATCTCAAGGAAAGCTAAGAGCGCACTGGACATGTAGGCGTCCGTGCGCCGAATGAACACAGTCTGCACCTCGGCAAACTCGGCGTCCAGTTCATGCACCGCAACCCGGCCGTCCTGCCAAGCCGCGGCGACTACACCCTTGGGCAACAGAGTGATCCCGACGCCCGCGGCTACACAGCCGAGAATCGCATCGATTGAACCGAATTCCAGCGGCTGCGCAACCAGTATTCCAGCCTTGTTCAACAGATTATCCAGCTTTATTCGATATGAGCAACCAACGCGGAAGACGATGGTTTTCAGTTCGTTGATCGACTTAAGATCTTCAATGCCTCGAATTGAGCGAGGAGTCACCAAGACAAGCTCTTCGCGAAAGGCGTTCTCCTGTTGCAGATCTGGATGGTCGACCGGACCCGCAACAAACGCGCCCTCAAGTCTGCATTCAACAACGTCCTCGATCAGACTACAGGTCGTTCCCGTCGTGACTACGGGGCGGACCTTCGGGTAAGCCTTCGTAAAGCTTGCGAGTACTGACGGGAGCCGAATCGCCGCAGTCGTTTCCAGGGTGCCGACTTCCAGCACGCCGCTCGGAACGCCGTCATCCCTTGCAGCAGCCCTGGCGTCGCTAAACACCTTGGATATACGCGCCGAAAAGGGGAGCATACGGCGCCCAGCAGGAGTGATCTTCACGCCGCGTGCATGCCGCTGAAATAGAATGACACCAAGCTCAAGCTCCAACGCCCTCACTCGCGCAGTGACGTTGGATTGCAAAGTGTTCAGCTCAGCCGTCGCTCGATTCATGCTGCCTAGTCGGACAACTGCCTCAAAGACTTTCAGATCGGTTGCGTCCATAACAGCCCTATCTTCAAAACTGAGTGTTTCGGCATTAACCCGCTTGAACGAGTGATCAGTATGCGATCGAAGCTGCTCGTTTTACAAGACTGAATCCAGTCTCTTTGTTCAATTTCGAGCGGCGGGCAGAGGTGGGCCATGACCAGGTATCTTCAGAAATGATACCGTTATCTCCAGGACAGATATCGGCGCGCTGGTTAGGGATGGCGGGTGGGGCAACGAGACCCTGAATGCTGGAGGTTCCGGCATCCTTTCAAATAAGCCATGCTCCAAGTTGAGTGGAACTGCTCTAGAGTTCCAGCTCGCTCAATGACGGGTGATCGTCAGGCCGGCGACCGAGCGGCCAGTGATATTTCCGCTCGCCCTCCCCGATGGGCAGATCATTGATGCTGGCGATCCGGACGCGCATCAAACCGTTCTCGTCGAACTCCCAATTTTCATTACCATAGCTGCGGAACCAGTGACCGCTATCGTCGCGCCATTCGTAGGCGAAGCGCACGGCGATACGGTTCTCCCGAAATGCCCAGAGTTCTTTGACCAGGCGGTAGTCGAGCTCGCGACTCCACTTGCGCGTCAGGAACGCCTCGATTTCAGCGCGGCCTTGCAAAAACTCGACGCGATTACGCCAGCGACTATCCGGCGTGTAAGCCAGCGCCACCCGCGCGCTGTCGCGCGTGTTCCACGCGTCTTCCGCCATGCGCACCTTCTGCGCGGCCGTTTCTGCTGTGAACGGCGGAAATGGGGGCCGATTCATTTTCACTTCCTCCATGTCCGTGCCAAAAAAAGGGATCGCGACAGATCAACGCCAGGGACCGGGGCCGGAATGGATCTTTCACTCCGCTGCCGTCCTCGTCGGCGCTTGAATGCGGCGCAACGCCGCTCCCACGGCAAGCCTCTCCTCGGCTTCATCAATGACGCGGCGCACGACGTCGCCGGCATGAGGCAGGTCGTGAATCATGCCGATGGACTCTCCTACCGTCACGTTCGCTATATCGTAGTCGCCGACGCGCGACGCCGCCTCAACCTTTTCCAATTCGTGAGCCCGCATGGCCTTCAGCTTGTCTTCCTGGCCATGCCACTTTTCGATGAATTCATTCTTTAAAAGCCGCCCGGTGTATCCTTCCGGCCACGCCCTTTGCCTTACGATATCGTACACGCTGGTTCGTATCGTCTCGTCGCCCGAAGCTGCCACCACCCTGGCCTTTGCGTTGGGATGGATAAGTGCCTCCTGTGTCGCCCAAAAGCGGCTGCCCATCAGGACTCCCTCGGCACCCAGCATGAGAGCTGCAGCAAGACCGCGTCCATCTGCGATACCGCCGGCAGCCACAACGATGACGTCAGGGGCATGTTTGCTCAGGGCGTCCACTACCGTCGGCACGAACGGTAACGTCGACCGCGCTGTTTGGCCATGGCCGCCCGCTTCCGTGCCTTGAGCAACGACAATATCAGCCCCGACATCGGCTGCTCGGAGGGCTTGGTCGACGGTATGGACCTGGCAGATGAGAGGCACACGGGCCTGCTTGATGCGCGGCGCGAAAGGCGCAGGATCAGCAAAGGACAACATCACTGCCCGCGGATGACGTTCGATTGCGAAGTCGAGCAAGTCCGGTTGTTGTGCGACAGACCAAGTGATGAAACCGCACCCTACGTCGTTGCGCATAACCTTCGCTGATTCGGCCTCGAACCAAGAACGATCGCCGTATCCGCCGCCAAGCAGGCCGAGACCCCCGGCAGCCGCAACCGCGCTGGACAAATCCGCGCCCGCGGCGGGCGTCATCGGTGCGAGAATGATTGGATGTTCGATGTCAAAGAACTTCGTCAACCGCGTACTGATCATCACAGCCTCCTCTTCTTGCGGCGAATTTGACTCTCTTTTTTCGCTTAGAGGCGGACTGCTCGGTGTGACGGCTCATAAATCCGCGCCTATGTCATCCCGAACAACACCGCGGATACGTAAGCCCCCGAGGGCGACAAGCCCCTCGAGAGCGCGCCTCAACGGACGAACCTCAAAGCAGCGTCGCTTCCAGCGTAATCTTGGCGTTCAATAATCTCGATACCGGGCAGCCCGCCTTGGCCATGCCTACCAATTCAGCGAATTTTGTCTTGTCCGCACCCGGTATCTTCGCCACCAGCCTCAGATGGACGGACGTAATGGAAAAGCCCTCACCCTGCTTTTCGATTGTGACGTCAGCCTTAGTCTCTAACTGCTCGGCGGTGAGCTTGGCTTCGCCAAAGATCAGCGACAGCGTCATAGCAAAACAGGCAGCATGCGCAGCCCCAATCAGTTCCTCCGGATTCGAGCCCGGCTTGCCCTCGAAACGGCTGGCAAACCCATAGGGATAGTCCTTCAGCGCGCCGCTCTTGGTCGAAATTACGCCCTTGCCATCCTTAATGCCGCCCTGCCATTTGACCGATCCGAATGTCGTCGTCATAGGTCGCTCCTTTTCGTCTGTCGGCCGCCTGTTAGGCGCGACTCCCTGTTCTTGCAATCGACATTCTCGCCGTCGACCTGGCCTCTTTCCGCTGAAAACGGGCCAATTATTTTTGATAAACAAGCAATGCCAAACCGAGAAACGACTAGTTCAGATAACACGTATCTCGAACATAGATTGTCCGGAGCCCCCTCAGTCGACTCTCCCCGCGCATACGGGTCGGAAAACCGCCAACGGCTCGTTTCCGCCGAGCGCCCAGAGGGCTACATTTCTTCCGCCGTCGGCGTGCATGACCTCACCTGTCACCAGCGCAGCGGCTTCAAGATACATGATCGCTTCCGCGACACCTCATACGCCCCCTATCCTGCCGACGCGACGTGCTTACGTGACAATGAAAATACCCCCGCCAGCATCACCTGGCTTGAAGCGCTGGCCGTTCGAACGCCGGCGGCGAAGCGGCGCGCCTGAAATCCTTGCAACCCAACCGGAGCTGATCCATGACCACTTCTTTACCCCTGACTTATTCCTCAGCGGTCGTGGCGCCCGCGAGATCCTCGTACGCGTCAGACGCGATCTGGCTCGTGTTGATCTGGGCTGTGGCCATGTTGCTATCCGGGGCCCTTGCAGATGTTCGCCCGGGCGCGGCCGCGATGGATCCGTTCCAGCTTCTAGCCACCTTCTGAGAGCTCTGAATGCCTTCGCCGGCTAGTCGGAAGACACTTTCTCGCGACGCGGTTGAATGCTGTGTTGTTGCTTCGCGGCGTCGCTTGTAAGGCGAGAAAAATGCGCCTTGAGGCGAGGCACGGCGAAATCCACGAATGCGCGGACCTTCGGAACGGCAAGCCTACCCTGCGGGGAAATCAGATGCACAGGCACCGCGGAGTGCTCGTCTTGCGCGAGAAGGATTTGTAGCGTGGCTCGCGAAAGTTGCTCGGCAATGTGATAAGAGAAAAGTCGGGTGACGCCGCGTCCTTCGACGGCTGAGGCAACGGCGCCACGAACGCTATTCACCACGAAGCGTGGCGAGAATTGGACCGAGCGAGGGACCGATGATCCCTTCACCGGCGGAAAGCTCCAGGAATCGATTCCGAAGTGAGTCATCGCGATGATCTTGTGTTTTGCAAGATCAGCAACCTCTTCGATTTTCGGATGCGTGGACAAATAACGAGGCGATGCCGCCACGACACGCCGAACCTCGCCCAACCGGATCGCCACGTGAGTGGAATCCGTCAAATGGGCAATTCGCAAAGCAATATCGATGCCCTCATCGATCAGGCTAACCGGCCTATCCAACAGAAGCAATCTGACCGAAACGGTCGGATAGGCGTCCATGAAGGCGTCCAAAACCAAGCGCAAGACGTCTTCACCTGCCGCAACTGGAGCTGTTATGGTCAGCGTGCCGCGCGGAGCCGATCGCTCACCCGCCGCCACAAGGTCAGCTTCTTCAAGATCAGAAATGACGCGGCGGCACACCATCGCGTACCGTTCGCCCGCTTCACTTAACTTGAACGAACGCGTCGTGCGATGAAGGAGGGTGACGCCAACATGAGCTTCAAGAAAGGCAAGCGCTCGGCTTATCGCCGCAGGAGACCGTCCCAACTTGCGCCCGGCCTTCCTCAGGCCGCCCTCGTCGAGAGCAGCGATGAAGACCTTCATGGCGTCAATTCGATCCACTTCCCTACCGCTCTAAATTTGTTATCAAAACAACGTAGGTCATCGTGCGCAACGCGGCAATGGATCGGAGATATCATCAGTTTTGATATGGGTATCTGTACCGATTGCTGCTCGTTCTTGCCGCCCTAGCTTCTCAACTCAAGAGCCTGGATGAAAGTCCTCCGCTCTCGACGACGCTTATCCGTTTCTTTGACACACTCGTGTCGAGAGACAGGTCAAACTGGTTTTGCCATGCAGATCATACCAATGGCGCAAAAACGCGCCGAACTCATTCGCCGCTTGCGGGGCTTTCGCGGCGCCAGATAAATGTCTGGCGACGCTACACAGCCAAGTGCAGTGAAGGATCTTCGTCCGACGTTTGGCCAGGGATCGAGCAGCAAATCAGTGCTTCTCCCACCGGCACGGGGAACGACGGCTCCGACAGGTAGGCGACAGCACCCTTCACTATTTTTGTCCTGCAGGTCCCGCAGCTTCCGCTTCGGCATCCGTAGGATGGAGATAGCCCACGATCCTCGGCCAGTTCCAGAAGCGTTCCAGTGCCAGGGTGCCAGCGTGCTTCCTTGCCAGACTCACCAAAAATAACGCGCGTCGGCTCGGTCGCAGGAGGGTTTATGGAACGTGATGTCGGCTTGTCGATACTTCGCCGCAGCGAACTCGGCCCAAACGATTCGACATGGATGCGCTCATCGGCTATCTTCAGCCGACGCAGTCCGTCGTAGTTCTCCTGCATAAAAGACGACGGGCCGCACAAATAAAAATCGTAATCGTCGAACGGCAGTACGCGCTTTAGCAGGGCCAGGTCAATACGGCCGACGTGATCGGCGTCCTTCCCGGCGACCGCGTCGGGATCACTTAGTACGCTGATGTATCTCGCGTAGCCCCTTGATACCCTAATGGTGCTTGCGATCTCTTCGCTGAAGGCCAATTCGTCCTTTAGGCGCGCCGATTGGAAAAGCCATGCCTGCCGGACATGTCGTGTCCTTGCGTTCTCATGCACGAGGTGACGGAGCATTGCGAGCATAGGCGTAATGCCGATACCCGCCGCGAGCAGGACCGCGGGGCGATCCTGCGTCGCGTCAATCGTGAAGCCACCGGCGGGGGCGCGTACCTCAATTGTGTCGTCGACATCTAGACGATGAAGGTACCTCGAAACGATACCCTCCCGCTTGACGCTGATGCGATATTTGTTCTCGGACGGCGGCACCGAGAGCGTGTAGGTCCGGACCAGCGGAGCTTCGTTGCCCGCAGGCTTGACGCGGATAGGGATATGTTGACCGGCCCGGTGGTGTAACAGACCGTTCCCGTCGGTCGGCTCCAGTTCCAGCGAACGGACAAGAGCCGTTTCATCCTTGATATGAGCGACACGAAACACACGCCAGCTATTGGACAATTCACTGGCACGGAGTCGCTTCTTCGCCTCTTGCCAATCGCCCGTCATGAGCGAACTGGGTGACGCTCCGTCACCTACGAGTGACCAGCGTAGCGGCAGTGCGTCTGGCCGGTAGATCGCCCGTCGAGCTCTGAACTGCCATATCCGCTCCGCGCCTTGAAATGCGGCGATCTCTGGTGAATCGAGAATGATTTTTGCCTCTCCCGTGAGCTGCAGTTCATCACCGGTTGAGAAATCGACGAACAGAAGTCCTGCCTTTGGATTGATCAGGAAATTCCCTAGCGTGTTGAAAAAGAGGTTTCCGTTGAAATCGGGGATGGTGAACGTATCGTCTTCATCAAGTCTCACGAATCCCGGTTTGCCGCCGCGGTGCGATACATCTACCTGTCGGGATCCATCTTTGGCATCGATATACGAAGCAACAAAGAAGGTGTCGGCCTGCTTGATAATCTCGCGAGCGCGGCCGGTCAGCGAAGGCAACATTTGAGGTGGAAACTTCCCCGGTGCGTCAATATCGCGGATGAATATCGGATTGCGGTGATGAATGTACCGCGGACAATTTCCGAAGCTCTGGATAACTTCAAGCGAGAAGCTTTCTGCACCAGAACGCCGGACTATGCCGTTGAGCCGGTTACGCCGGCGTGTGGAAAGATCAATGCCTAAAACTGCGACGGAGTCGCCGTCGTTCATACCGACATCAGCGGGATCGTCCACATCGCGATTAAGACGAAATGAAAGGATCTTCGGATCGGGCGAGGTAAGGAAACCTGGAGGGCCAGCCCGTAACGTCGTCCAGACCTCGCCATCAGGATCGACCGCGCCCAACACGATGAACGGCAGCAGAGGAAAGAATTCACGATGCTGTTCGAGGAGGAATTTACGCAACCGTGTTCGGCCTGGAATATCCATATGCTCGGCAACGCCGACACTGCGTTGTATCGCGAGTTCCCCTTCATGCCATGGTGAGCTAATGTCGTCTTTCATGACTTCACCCCGCACCGAGACGAACGAGAGACCCGTTCGCCCGGAATAACTCATGCCGCTATTTGGGTTTCGAAGCCGGCATCGGAATTGTCATTCACACGATCATTCCCAACATTTTTGCTGCTGTATTCGTCGTCCGACGAACCGCATTGCGGTCGCGATGGATTCGTGACCGCGCGAATCCGGCCTAAACGACCGCTATTAATGTCAACGCCAGCTCTTTCACGTTATGAGGTGGCTGGCAAGCTCGCGTGTAGACTGCGCAGCCTTGAGCGCCTTCCCTGGATGTCCCGCAAACTGCAAAAGTAATCTTCGATTCGGTACCCGGAGTTACGGGTCTCCAATCGAAGCCGCGTTTGCAAACCGCCCCATTCGGCAACCCTTGAGCTCATCCTTCGAAAGTCCGAGATAAGCGTTGATACCTTCCAGGGGAACTCCGACGTACGACTATTTCACCTATTGAGCGGCGGTAGGTTGCGCCAGCCGCCAATCTCCCTGAGGTTCAGCCTTGGCGATCGACACAATCCAGCAGAAAAACAGCGTAAGGGGCAACGTGAAGAGTGCCGGCGAGTCGTACGGAAAGATCGCGGGACCAAGACCTAGCACCTTTGACCAGATAGTTGGCCCCATGGCCGTCAAAACAACCGACGAGACAAGGCCGAAGGTACCGCCGACGACCGCACCAAGCGTCGTCAAACCGTCCCAGTAAATTGCCAAGAGCAGCAATGGAAAGTTGGCGCTCGCTGCGATCGCTGTGGCCAGCGCAAGGAGGTAGGCGACATTCTGCCCCTCACAAGCCAGTCCAAGCAGGATCCCAAGTACTCCCAGTGCCATCGCAGCGATCCGGGATATCCAGAGCCGCATGCCCTCGTCGAGCTGCCGACCGGACAGGCCGACAACGAGATCGTTAGCAGCCGAGGAGGCACCTGCTATGATCAATCCGGAAACAACGGCCAGGATCGTCGCGAACGCAACCGCTGAGATGAAACCTGCCAAGATGCTCCCACCGACGGCCCTCGCCAAGTGGATGGGTGCCAAGTTATTTCCGCCAAACAGCGCGCCGCTGGCGTTAGCATAGTCGGGATCGCCACGGAGGAGCGCGATACTGCCATATCCGATGACAAACAGCATCGCAAAGAACAGGCCAATGAGACACGTCGCGTAGAAGACCGATACACGCGCCGCTCGCTCGTCACTTACCGTAAAGAAGCGCATTAGAATATGGGGCAGCCCCGCCGTTCCAAACAGGATCCCGATGCCGAGAGATAGGGTTGCGACCCCGTCTTGGGCGAAGCCGCGAATATCCATAATCTTGTAGCCGTTTGGATGATTGCTCACCGCCGTCTTGAAGAGGTCAGACACATTGAAACCGAACCTGGCCAACACCAACGTCGCAATCATGGCGCTTCCGCCAATCATCAAAATAGCCTTGATGATCTGAACCCATGTGGCAGCGCGCATGCCACCGAGCGTAGAAAACACGATCATAAGGAGCCCGACCACGATGACGGCAGGCACGTAACCGATTCCGAACAACAATGAAACGAGCTCTCCAGCGCCGACCATTTGCGCGACTAGGTAGAAGCTGACAATGACGATGGTAGAAACACCAGCCAGAATGCGAATCGGCCGCTCTCTCAATTTTTGAGTTAGCACGTCTGCGAACGAATACTTCCCCAGGCGACGGAGCGGTTCTGCAACAAGAAACAAGACGATAGGCCAACTCGCCAGATAGCTTGCGGCGAGGAACATTCCGTCCAGACCGGATGCATAGATCGCACCCGACAGCCCAAGGAAGGCGCCGGCTGA
>Ga0137398_10001130_pt1 | contig 10594 bp, 8 predicted proteins | sample czorhiz216metaG_FD_106659 | JGI IMG/M metagenome (GOLD analysis project Ga0137398, IMG submission 106659) | Vadose zone soil microbial communities from Angelo Coast Range Reserve, California, USA - czorhiz2.16 metaG | ecosystem: Environmental > Terrestrial > Soil > Vadose zone | place: USA...
CGCACCACCCGGCCGTCGGGAGTCACGTTCGCCCCGGTGTAGAGCAGGTCTCCGCGGTAGCTGCCGCCCAGCTCCAGAGCGCCGCTGTACTGGCCCTGAGCGGCAGCTGTAGCCGATTAGTTGAAGAAAGCGCTCGTGTCGGTGCGAAAGACCATGTCGGCCGGCCGTTGCAGGGCCCGCAGGTCGAGCTGCGTGTCCTGCAGCAGCTCCGGCCGCGCGGTGACATGCAGCGCCAGCGCCTGGGAATCGACCTTGAACTGCACCTCGGGCGAAAGCGACTGGAGCGAGACGTATTCGCGTCCTTCGTGCTGCTCCCGCGCGCCCCGCAGCCCGCGCAGGCCGGCGCGCTCCAGATCCTGGATCGCGACCAGCGCATCGGCGATGCCGTCCGTCCCGCGCAGGCGGACCAGCGTCGCCTCCTGCGGCGCGTCGTTGACGATCAGCTCGAGGAACGCCCGCTGGTCTTCGGCGGGCTGCGCCAGCGCCCCGAGCGAGACTGCCAGGGCGAGCGCCGGCGCCCACCTGCGCGCTGCTGGCGCCCCCCTGCGCACCTCAGGACCCGCACGCCCCTGCGGGCGTCTCCAGCGCCTGCTGCAACGTCTGGTCGCGGTCGGTCTTCACGGTGGCGACCAGCTTGCGGACCCGAGGGCACGCGTCGCGTGGGACGTCGACCTTGAAGTGCTTGCGTCCGCCGGCCAGGACGTACCAGCCTGGCGACTCCCGCTCGAAGAGCCGCGCCCCATCCGGGGCGAATCCTTCCAGCCGGACCGTGTCCACCCTGAGATGCACGTTGCCGTCGTTCTGCAGATCGAATGCGGCCGCTCCGGAGGCGAGCGCTACCGGCGAGAGCCCCTGCGATTCGAGTACTTTGGTGGGCTGGACGAAGATGGGGATTCCAATCCGGGTGAGCACGCGCACGGCGGAGCGCGATTGCGCAGGCCGTTCCGCCGGCGGGAGCTCCTCGACGAACAAGCGGTACGTCCGCTCGAGCGCGCCGAAGGGAACGGTGGTGCCGACCCTCACCTTGTGCGTCTCGCCGGGCTTGAGCGTGAGCAGCGTGGGGTAGAAGACGATGTCCCCGGTCGGACCGAGCGTCATGCCTTCCTTCGGGTCCTCGCCCCAGGCGTTGACTTGAAGTTGGAAGCGGACCGCTTCCTCTCCCTCGTTCCGGAGCGTCAAGAGGGTCTTGCTCTCGTCGGCCTTGAGGTAGAGCTGGACGGGCGAGACGTTCAGTCCCGCCCCCTGCGCGCGCACGGCCGCTAGCAAGAACAGACCGGGCGCGAGCAGGAGAAGAGCGCGGTACACTAGAAATTGACCGTCGCGGTCACGTTGTCCACGTAGGCGCCGGTCGAGACGTCCTGGCCGCCGGGGATCGAGCCGAACACCAGCACGGTCCGTGCGGCCACGCCGGTGGACACCGGCACCGTGAATGGGTTGCCGCCCACGAGACCGTCGCCCCAAGGCGTTCCGCTGCTGGTGGCCAAGCCACCGATCACGGTGGGCTGGAAGAGCGCGTAGGACAGGGTGTTTCCGAGGCCGCCCAAGCCGGTGATCATCGCGCGCAGACCGGCCAGACCCGCGCCGAAGTTCGGGCCCGCGTTCAGCGAGATCGTCGAGTTGGATCCGCGCGTGCAGGCGACGGCCAGGAACGTGCTCCCGGTCTTGGCGGCAGCGGCGTTCGCGCCCACCGGGTCATAGGCGCCGAAGTCGAGGTCGCCGGCGACCGAGATGGTGCAGTTCGGGTCCACTTGTGCCTTGGCCTGGAAGTTCGCCGAGGCGCTGCCAGCGAACGCTGGGCGGTTGCCGACCAGGCCGAAGACGGCGAGGGCAAGAGCAGCGAGGAGCTTGCGGTGCATCGGAGTTCTCCCTTTGAGTGACTGCATTAGAAGTTCACCGTCGCGGTGACGGTGTCCGTATAGGTGCCGGTCGTCACGTCCTGAGCGCCGAAGATGACCGTGTCCATGTTGAAGGTGCGGGCTGCCTTGCTCGGCGGAGCAGAGGGGATGTACGGGTTGGCCGTGGTCCACGAGGTGGTGGTGCCGGGCCAGTAGATGTCGTAGCCCAGGTAGTTGGCGGTGGCGGCGAGGCGCATCGCGCGCGGCGCAACCGGAGTGAGGCCGGCTGCCGCGGCGGAGTGGGTGCCGGCATCGAGCCCGATGTTCGGCGCCGAGCCCTTGGTGCACGCGATCGTCACCGTGCCGGTGCCGGTGGCGTTGGCGCTCGTGTTCGCCACCACGGGGTCGTAAGCGATGGTGGGCCCGACGGTGCTGATGCTGCAGTTCGCCGTCACGTTTCCGGTCACCGTGAAGGAGCTCGTTGCAGTGGCGCCGACCGCGTCGGGGGCCCGGGCAGCGACCGCGAGCAGGATCGCCAGGCTCGAGGCGCAGGTCCAGCGTTGAAATGTCTTGCGGCGGTTGCTCACGGGGGGCTCTCTCTCTGGCTTCGGTAGCTAGATTACTGGCCCTGCCGTCTAAAAGTCAACTAATTGACTATCGAAAATTACAGAGAAAACGTAGAGATACGTGATGCCTTGCAAGGGCCGGTGGAGCTTTTGCACACATCGCTCCTGCGACACGCACGCAATTGCAATTTTTTTGTGGAGGCGCAAAGCCGGGTGGAGCAGGATGCGGTCGTGAAGCGCCTCTTCGCCGCTGTTGCCGTCGCGGCCTTCGCATTGCCGGCAGAGGCGGCGCCGACGTGCCACAGCATCAGCGTGACCCCGCTCGCGTTCGGGAACTACGACGTGTACAACGCCACACCCGTCGACTCCGTCGGGACCATCTCCTACAGCTGCCCACCGCCTCTCTTCCCCACGGTGACCATCGACGGCGGTCTCGCCTTCGCAGGCGGACGCCGGCGGATGACGCTCGGCGCTGGAGTCGACTTTCTCTCCTACGACATCTACTCGGATGCGGCCCGGACCACGGTCTGGTCTTCCACTCCCGTGTTCGTCTTGCCATTGAACAGCACGTCGGTGGACTTCTACGGCCGCGTCTTCGCCTTGCAGGACGTCTCGGCGGGCAGCTACGCCGACACGGTGGTGGTGACGTTCAACTTCTAGTCCTCAGATATGCCGAGAGCTCCGGCTGCAGCCGTTCGCGCAGCGCCACGTCCGCGCGCATCCGCTCCAAGGTCTGCGCCACGGCCTGCCTGGCCGGGGCCAGCTCGTGCTCCGCCAGGAACCTGTCTACTTCCTCGAGGTGCCTTCGCTCCGGCAGGCTCCCGAGCGCCTCCACCAGGCGCCGCAGGATCATCGGCGAGTCGCCTTTCCTGCGCACCTCGTCCCACTTCGTCTTGATCAGCCGCCAGGCCGCCTCGCGCGTGGCCCGGTTCGCGAGCAGCGTGCCCAGGTAGCTGGCGAAGTCCTGCATCGGCACGAACGGGTCCAGGGCGAGGTCCACCGCGCGCTGCACCAGGGCGGGGTTCTCCACCATCGCGAGCGCATGGAGGAAGCGGCGCTTGGCCGCGGGATCCAGCTCGTTGCGCGCGAGCTCCTGCAGCTCTTCGAACCGCTGCGCGTCCGCGGCGCGGGCGGCCGCCGCCACCACGATGTCGAGGAGGTTGGGATCGACCGCCTCTGGCTGCTTCTTCACGTGCCGCTGATAGCGCTCCATCGCGCCGGCGATCGCCGCCGGGTCGCGAGCGACCAGCGCTAGCGCGCGCAGCACCGCCGACCGCCGCAGGCGCCTCTCGTCGTCCTCGCCGGGGCCGGGATCCCACCCGAGGTCGGCGGCCGCGGCGGCAAACAGCCGGCGGACCCAGGACTGGAATGCCGGCCGATCCGGTTCGGCGACCGCGCGGTGCTCGAGCCAGGCGAGCCGGCCGACCACCTCGTCCAGCACGGCATGGTCTCCTTCGGTCTGCAGAGCTTCGAGCAGTTGAAGGAAGCCGTCGAGCCTGGTGGCGTTCGCGCGCACCAGGGCCCACTGGTCGGAGACCAGCGCCATCCTCTCTTCCGGCCGCAGCTCGGGGAGCGCCCGGGTGAGCCGGCGCAGGAGCTCCGGATCGTAGGCGGTGCGGTAGAAGCCGCGCGCCCCGGCGTTGCCCAGGACCCACCCGAACGCCGCCCCGGGATCGAAGGTCTCCTCGGGCCCCCGGAGCAGCACCCGCCGCTCGCGGCCGTCGATCCGCAGGACCACCGGGACCAGCCAACGGGTGGGCTCGGGGGCCGCAGCCGGATCGGAGAAGAAGCGCCGCTGCGTCAGGCGGATCTTGCCGCCTTGCTCGGAGAGAGTGACCAGCGGATAGCCGGTCTGCCGAATCCAGCCGTCCGCCAGCTCGACGATGGGCTGTCCCGACGCCTCCGCCAGCGCTCCCCAGAGATCGTCGGCCGTGGCATTGGCCTCGCGGTGCCGGCGCATGTAGAGCCGGATGCCTTCGCGGAACTTCTCCTCCCCCAGGTAGCCCTCGATCATGCGGAGGATCGCTCCGCCCTTCTCGTAGGTGATGGCGTCGAAGCTTTCGCCCGCCTCCTCGGCATTGTGGATCTCCGCCCGGATCGGATGGCTGGACTTGAGCGCGTCCAGGTGCAGCGCGGACCCCTTGCCCACCTCGAAGTCCATCCAGACGCGCCACTGCGGTCGCCACTGGTCGACGATCTTGTAGGCCATCCAGGTGGCGAAGGCCTCGTTGAGCCAGAGGTCGTCCCACCAGACCATGGTGACCAGGTTCCCGAACCACTGGTGCGACAGCTCGTGCGTGATCACCTCGGCCACGCGCTTCTGGACGTTCAGCGGCGCCGTCTTCGGATCGAGCAGCAGGGCCACTTCGCGGTACGTGATGCAGGCTGCGTTCTCCATCGCGCCCGCCTCGAAGTCCGGCACGCCGATCTGGTCCACCTTGCCGTACGCGTACGGCTGGCCGAAGTAGTCCTCGAGCATCGGGAGCACCGAGAGCGCCACTTCCTGTCCGAAGGCGGTCAGCGCCTGCTTGGGCGGCACCGCCCAGGTGCGGACCGGGTACGCTCGCGCCTTCTGCTCGGGGCTGGAGGCGAGGTCGCCGAAGCAGACCGCGATCAGGTAGCTGCTCAGCGGAGGCGTCTCCGAGAACTGCACCGTGCGGCCGCCGTCCGGCTCTTTCTGGTCCTTGACGATCTGCCCGTTGGAGAGGGCGGTCACCCGGTCGGGCAGCCCGACCAGCTGCAGGTTCCAGCGGGCCTTGAAGGCTGGCTCGTCGAAGCAAGGAAAGACCCTGCGCGCATCGGCGGCCTCGAACTGCGTCACGGCCAGCGGGCCGGCGCGGTACAGCCCGCGCAAGCCGGGACTGAACTTCCCGCTCCAGGCCAGGTCGAGGATCGCGTTGCCGCGCGGAAGCTCTTCGCCGAAGTGGAGCGTGAGCGTCTCGCTCTCGGCGTCCGCGCTCAGGGCCGCCTTGAGGCTGCGATCCTGGACGCGGGCCCGGGCGCGAGACACCTCGAGGCCGACCGCGTGCAGATGGATCTCGCGGCGGGGAGCATCGAGGCGCACCTCCAGCTCCATCCTCCCTTCGAAGGCGCTCCTCTCGAGATCGGGCGCCAGGTGCGCGCTGTAGCGAACGGGCTTGCAGTCGGTCGAGAGGCGAAAGTTCTTGCCGAGGGCCACGTGAAGACCTCCATCGGGAAGCGGGACCTTCTACCCAAGGAGAGGGCATCCGTCACTGGGAAAGGAGGCGATATATATGAAGACGCATGATCGTCATCCAGCATGAGCCCGGGGAAGGGCCGGGCACGCTCGCCTCCCTCCTGCGCGGAGCGCGCCTGGTCCGCACCTTCGCCGGAGATCCCATCCCGGAAGAGGCGGATGCCTTGGTGGTGCTGGGCGGCGGCATGGGCGTGTACGAACAGGACAGGCTGCCGCACCTGGCGGACGAGATCCGGCTCTTGCGGCGCTGCCTGGAGGAGGGGAGGCCGGTGCTGGGGATCTGCCTCGGCAGCCAGCTCCTCGCGGCCGCCGCGGGCGCGGAGGTGGCGAAGGCGGAGAGAAAGGAGATCGGGTTCTACCGCGTCCGGCTGACGGCGCAGGCGCGCGAGGACGAGTTGTTCTCGGGGGCTCCCGGCGACTTCGTCGCCTTCCATTGGCACGGCGACGCCTTCACGCTCCCGCGCGGCGCGGTCCCCCTCGCTTCCAGCACCCTCACCCCGCTGCAAGCGTTTCGCTACGGCTCCCGCGCCTGGGGAGTGCAATTCCATCTGGAGGTGGACGAGGAGGTGCTCGGCGCGATGATGTCCGGCGAGGCGGAGCTGGTCGAGGCAGGAGTGGACCCCTCCCACCTGCGCGCGGAGGGGAAGCGGGAGCTGCCTCGCCTGCGCGAGATCGCGCGCGGCGTGTTCGCGCGCTGGGCGGCACTCCTGTGATGGCCATGGAGCAGCTCGACGCGCTCACGTTGCTCGGCGCCATCGCCGACCCGGTGGTCGTCGCGGACGCTTCCGACCGCATCGTCCATGCGAACGCTGCCGCCGAGGGGCTGTTCGCGTGGCCGGCCGGCGAGCTCCGCGGCCAGCTCCTGGACGTGCTGCTGGCGGAACGCCTGCGCGGGCAGCACCCCGGCTTCTTCCGCAACCTGTTCGAGGAGTCGCGCGGCCACCAGCGCGTGCACGCTGCGCGCAAGGACGGCCTGGAATTGGACGTCGAAATGTCGCTGGCCAGCGCGGGCGAGCTGTTGGTGATCTCCATCCGGCACTTGCGCGAGGACCCCCGGCTGCCGGCTGACGAGCGGTATCGCCTGGTGTTCGACAATGCGCCGGTCGGCCTGCTGCACTGGGACGCCAATGGCGTGGTGACCGACTGCAATCACGCGATGCTCGAGATCCTGGGCGCTCCGAAGCAAGTGGTGATCGGCCTGAACATGCTCACCCTGCGGGGCGACCCGAGCCGCGAGGCCATCGCCAACCTGACGCGGAGAACGCTGGACGGAAAGCCGGCCCGCTACGAAGGGGCGTACAGGTCGCAGACCGGCCGCAAGACCACGCAGATCCAGGCGCTGCTCGCTCCCATCCACGGTCCCGCCGGGATCCAGGGGGGCATCGGCATCGTCGAGGACGTCAGCGATCGCAAGCGGATCGAGGCGGGGCTGGCGCGGGCCGACCGGATGGCCTCCATCGGCACCCTGGCAGCTGGCGTGGCCCACGAGATCAACAACCCGCTGGTGTACGTGACGCTGGGCCTGGAGCTGATCGAGCGCGAGCTCCAGCACCTCCGCTCGCGAGGGCAGGCGCCCTCGGCGGAGGAGTGGGAACGCGTGCGCACCTGGTGCACCGACGCCCTGGACGGGGCGGAGCGCGTCCGGTCCATCGTGCGCGATCTGCGCACGTTCTCCCGCGCGGACGAGGAGCGGGCCCGCGCCGTGGACGTTGAGAAGGTGCTCGAGTCCACCATCAACGTGGCCATGAGCCACATCCGTCCCCGGGCGCAGCTCGTGCGCGAGTACCAGCCGCTCCCTCTGGTCTACGCGGACGACAGCCGGCTCGGGCAGGTTTTCCTGAACCTCCTCGTGAATGCCGCGCAGGCGATCCCCGAGGGCGCGGCGTCGGCCAACCGCATCGTCGTGCGCACCCGGCAGGGGCCTTCAGGGCAGGCGATCGTCGAAGTGGAGGACACCGGCGTGGGGATCGAGCCTTGGAAGATGGACCGGATCTTCGAGCCGTTCTGGACCGACAAGCCAGTGGGGGTGGGAACCGGACTGGGCCTCTCCATCGTTCACGGCATCGTCTCCGCCCTGGGTGGAGACATCGAGGTGCAGAGCAACCCCGGACGCGGAACGACCTTTCGCGTCACGCTCCCGATCCAGGGCCCGCCGGACGTGGAGGACGTGCCGCGGCCTCCGTTGGCAGCCTCGGAGCCGGGCCGGCGTCCCCGCGTCCTCTTGATCGACGACGAAGCCCACCTGGGAGTGACGCTCTCGGTCGGCTTGCGGCAGGAAGCCGACGTGGCCTCCGTGCGCAGCGGGAGCGAGGCGGTCCGGATGCTGCTCGCCGACGACGGCTTCGACCTCATCCTCTGCGACCTGATGATGCCGGACTTGACCGGAATGGACGTGTTCGAGCAGGTGGGCCGCGAGCGCCCGGCGCTGCGCGGGCGCTTCGTCTTCATGACCGGGGGCGCGGTGACGGAGCGCGCGCGGAAGTTCCTCGAGCAGGTGCCCGATCAGCGCCTGGACAAGCCGTTCCGTCTGGAGCAGGTCGAAGCGCTGCTGCGCCGAGGGGCTACGTCTTCTTGAGCGGAGCGTCCCCGAAGGCGCGATCGACCAGGAGCTGCTGCTCGTGCTTGTGGCTCTTCTCGCTCCCGGTGGCGGGGCTGGCGCTCTCGGGCCGCGCCACCGCCGCGATCTTCCCGATCACCTTCGGCCAGCGGGCCTGGACGTGCCACCAGGGGCCCATGTTGAACGGCTCCTCCTGGACCCAGACCAGCTCGGCGCCCTTGAAAGGCTTGACCGCGTCCGCGAGCGCTGCGTCAGAGAGCGGATAGAGCTGCTCGAAGCGGACCAGGGCCACGTCGTCGCGCTTCTTCACCTCCCGCCCCGCGAGCAGGTCGTAATGGATCTTCCCGCTGCAGAGCAGGACGCGCTTCGCCTTCTTCGCCGGCGCATCCACGATGACGCGCTGGAAGGAGCCCTTCGCCAGCTCGCGCAGCGTGGAGACCGCCAGCTTGTGCCGGAGCAGGCTCTTCGGCGTCATCACGATCAGCGGCTTGCGCCAGGGCCGCACCACCTGGCGCCGGAAGAGGTGGAAGATCTGCGCCGGCGTGGTCGGGTAGCAGACCTGCATGTTGTCCTCGGCGCAGAGCTGCAGGAAACGCTCGAGCCGGCCCGAGCTGTGCTCCGGCCCCTGGCCCTCGAAGCCGTGGGGCAAGAGAAGCGTGATGCCGGAGATGCGGTTCCACTTGTCCTCCGCCGAAGAGATGAACTGGTCGATGACGATCTGCGCGCCGTTGACGAAGTCGCCGAACTGCGCTTCCCAGCAGCAGAGCGCCTCCGGCATGTCCAGCGACCAGCCGTAGTCGAACCCCATCACCCCGGCCTCGCTCAGCGGCGAGTCGAAGATGTCGAAGCGTCCCTGCCCCTCGCGCAGGTGCGCGAGCGGCGTGTAGCGCTGTCCGGTCTTCGCGTCCGCCAGCACCGCGTGCCTGTGGCTGAAGGTGCCCCGGCGCGAGTCCTGGCCGGAAAAGCGGATGGGCGCGCCCTGGTCGAGCAGCGTGGCGAAGGCGAGGTGCTCTCCGACGCCCCAGTCGAACGGCTCGGTCGCGTCGCCCTCGGCCAGCTTGCGCCTCGCCTCCAGCAGCTTCGACACCTTCTCGTTCGGGTTGAAGCCGTCCGGCAGCTGCGAGAGCTTCAGCAACAGCTCGCGCAGCTTCGCTTCCGGCACCGCGGTGGGGACGTCCGGCGCGGCCGACTCCGGTCCGCCGCGGTACTTCGACCACAGGCCGGCCATCGCCGATGAGGAGCGCTTCGCGCCTTGCTTGCGCGTGCGGTCCAGCTCCTTGTCCAGGCGCTCCATCCGCTCGCGCATCAGCGCGTCGGCCTCGCCACCGCTCGTCACGCCCTCCTCGGCCAGTCGGCGCGCGTAGACCTCCCGCGGCGGGCTCTTCTGGCGGATCACCTCGTACATGCGCGGCTGGGTGAAGGCGGGCTCGTCGCCCTCGTTGTGGCCGTACTTCCGGTAGGAGTAGAGGTCGATGAGCACGTCCTGCTGGAACTGCTGCCGGTAATCGACGGCGAGCTGGACCGCCCAGACCACCGCCTCCGGATCCTCGCCGTTGACGTGGAATACGGGCGCGCGCAGCACGCGGGCGATGTCCGTCGCATACGGCGTCGAGCGGGCGTCCTCCGGATTGGTGGTGAACCCGACCTGGTTGTTGATGATGACGTGGATGGTGCCGCCGGTGCTGTAGCCCTCGAGGTTGGCGAGGTTCAGCACTTCGGCGACGATGCCCTGCCCGGCGAAAGCGGCGTCGCCGTGGATCAGGACCGGGAGCACCTTGCGCCGGTGGGGATCGCGCTGCTCCGGCGCGCCCTCCCAGTTCAGCGTGCGATCCTGTTTCGCGCGGACGCGGCCTTCCACCACCGGATCGACGATCTCCAGGTGGCTGGGGTTGAACGCCATCGATAGGTGAAGGTGCCGTCCATCGGGCAGCTTGCGGTCGCTGGAGTAGCCGAGGTGGTACTTCACGTCCCCCCTGCCCATCATGGTCTCGATCTCGGTGTCCTCGAACTCGGCGAAGAGCTCGTCGGGGCGCTTGCCGAGGACGTTGACGAGGACGTTGAGGCGGCCGCGGTGGGCCATCCCCACCACGATCTCCTCACCCCCCTGCCGCCCGAATTCCTCGATCAGCCAGTCGAGCAGCGGGATCAGGCTCTCAGCGCCTTCCAGCGAGAACCGCTTCTTGCCGATGTACTTGCGGTGGAGAAACGTCTCCAGCGTCTCTGCGTCGGTGAGGCGGCCCAGGATGCGCAGCTTCTCCTCGCGCGAGAGCTTGGCCTCGTTTCCCGCCCGCTCCATGCGCTCCTGCAGCCAGCGCTTGATGGCGGGATCCTCGCCGTGCATGAATTCGACGCCGATGGTGCGGCAGTAGGTGCGCTTGAGCCGCGCCAGGATCTCCCGGAGCGTGAGCTCGCCGCCGCC
>Ga0137398_10001131_pt1 | contig 10590 bp, 10 predicted proteins | sample czorhiz216metaG_FD_106659 | JGI IMG/M metagenome (GOLD analysis project Ga0137398, IMG submission 106659) | Vadose zone soil microbial communities from Angelo Coast Range Reserve, California, USA - czorhiz2.16 metaG | ecosystem: Environmental > Terrestrial > Soil > Vadose zone | place: USA...
CCTCCCATGAAGGCAACGAACCATGGCCAGTTTGTGTCTTTATCGTTATATCCGGCCGCGTGAAAACCCAACCATGCGCCTCCGTTGTCCATGTAGCGTTCAAAAGCGCGTCGTTGCTCCCCAGCGGCCGGCGAATCGTTAAGCCACACGACCAGTTGATAGGGTTCCAAATATTCATCATTCAGGTTCTCCCAATTGTTCGTTGCGTCAAATGCAAAACCGTCTCTCGCCGCACACGCGGTGAAGAACTTTAGCGCACCTTCGGCAAATCGCACATCGTCCGGCTCCACGCGAGTGGAATAAAACGCGAGCACCTTAAATCGTGGTTGTTGGCCAACACTCACTGTCGATAGCAACAAGACTGCCAACCCCAGCATGGGGAGAACGTGTCTTTTCATTGGCGGGCCGCCCAAAGAATCGAATTCCTGAAGATGGTTGTGAACGCGGGATTTTGGAACAATTCGGGGTGGTGGCCCATGAAGATGTAAAGGTTTCGGGCCTTGTAGTGCTCAGTGGTCCATACCACCGGATGATCGCCCATCTTGGTGCTGGTGTCGGGCGAATAGGAGGCTTCGTCAACCCGCGCCAAAACGTGCACATTCGGGCGCGGCGATTTGTCGTAGGTGTACCACTCCTCCCGATCCACTACGAAGGTTTTGCCCACATCTTTCATGACCGGGTGTGAAGGATCTTCTACGACGACCGTCGCCGTGGCAAACTTCGGAATATAGTCGGTGAATCTGATTCCTCCCATGAATTGAGAGAACCATGGCCACATCGGGTATCCGTCAAATTCGCCAAGTAACGTGGCGTGATGAAACCCGATCCATCCCCCTCGGCCCTCCTCAATGTATTTGGTGAATGCGGCCATAGCGGTTGGAGCCCAGCCGTAAGGGGGATAGTTAAGCTGGATAAACACTTGGTACCGCGACAGGAATGCGTCGTCGATCTTGGCGGTATCCTGAATGTAGTCGACTGAAAAGTTATAGCCAGCCGCTTGCTTGTCCAGCCATACTTTCGCGGCATCGACGAAAGGCCGATGGATCCCGCCAGCTTCCGCCAGAACGACGATCTTGAATCTAGGGGTGGCGTTCTCCGCCATGCTGCTACCTGGGGAGATGATGAAGAGAAGGCCGATGGTCCACAAGCAACGATGCAAGGCAATCATAAGAACCACCGGGAGAATAGCATTTCGATCTCCATATTTACGATCCGAAACCTCTCGATGCGGAATCCACCGGCGAAGTTCTGCAGGAACTGAACCGTATTGTACCCCGATCATAGTTAGGAATCATTACAATGTATTATGGAATGATCGTGTGCGATCCTGATCGCGCCTTGCGCCGCCTTAGGGACCGCATCGACCGGGGGCAACCGCATGCTCGGCGGGTTACTTCCGCAGGAACCGGAGAATGCCTTAGCATGATGGTTGTCTCGTGTAGACCACGAATTAAGACCTTACTGCAATCTCACAGTGACCAAAGAACCCATCTTGATCGGCAGACCTCCTCTCATTCGCCAGACGAATGCTCAAATGCTGTTGAAGCTGCTACGGGAGACGGGGCCATGCTCGAGGGCTGACCTGGTTCGAGCGTCCGGGCTGAGTGCTCCCTCGGTGACGAATGTGGTAGCCCATCTCGCTTCGGCGGGACTCGTCGAGCCGCTTGGCGAAGGAGATTCGACCGGGGGCAGACCGCCCGACATATTGCGCTTCAGGGCGGAACGAGGCTGCGTGGCGGGAGTGGAAATCGGGCCAGATTCTCTTGATTTTCTTCTCGCCGATTTGAACGGACGGGAACTGGGAAGATCGAGGATTGCGCTGGAGCGGCGGTCGTCGACGCCCCCCGCGGTCTGCGCCCAGATCGGCAAACAGGTCCGCGGGTTGCTGCGAAAGCAGAAGTGGCCGGAAGATCGGTTGTTAGGGCTGGTGGTGGGAGTGCCCGCCATCGTGAATGTCGACGAGGGGGTGGTGGTTGCGTTCAGCGCGTTGAAGGATTGGAGCAATGTCAGTTTGGGAGTCATGCTGGCCCGCGAAGTTAAATGCGATGTGACTGTCGAAAACGATACCAACCTGGCCGCGCAGGGCGAATATCACCACGGGGCGGCGCAGGGAGAAGGGAATTTTGTCTACATCACTATTGGTGAGGGTGTCGGTGCCGGCATGTTTGTGGGCGGCACCCTCCATCGCGGTGCGCAGTGGTCAGCGGGAGAAATTGGGTATCTCCGTGTGCCCAATATTTCGAGGGAACATCCCGCCATTCACAAACATGGAAAGCTCGAAAAAGCATTGGGCTCCGCCGGAATCCTGAAAAGCTGGCGGGCAAGCAGCCAAGCGGCGCGTACCAGTGTCAAGGTGAACCGCGCCGCCGACATTTTCGATCTCGCCACGGCGGGAAATGCCCGAGCCCGACGGGTGCTCAAGCAGAGAGCTACTATTTTGGCGGATGTTGTCGTGGATTTAGCCCTCATCCTCAACCCCAGCGTTATTCTGCTTGGGGGAGAGGTGGGCAACCATCCCGCTCTGTTACAAGAGGTGGCAACTCTGTTGAAGGGGAGTGAGTTCGGGGTGGTGCGCGTGGGATTGAGCGCGCTCGGCTCCTCGGCGGTCTTGTGGGGCGCGATTTACACGGCGCTTGATCCCGCGATTCTCGGCTTACTGCAACCCTCCGAGTCTGCCGGCTGATCGTCTCCTAGACGATTCCCTGCTTCGGCACAAGCAATTCCCATTGACCAAGCTTACTAACTACGGTTAACTTAGCCCGTGGGGAACCCCTATTGCGCATGGCCCAGACCACGACCCGCCTAATCGAAAGGAAAAGCCGCGGCGCCTCCACGATCGGTCGGCGTTCGGATTCACCGCGCGCCAACACAGGCTGCGGGCATGTCATCGGCGTGGACATCGGCGGAAGCAACTTGCGCATCGCTTTAGCCGACACGAAGGGAACCGTACTCAGCAAGTGGTCTAGTTCTACCCGGAAAGGCGCCTCGCCCGAGATGGCCATTGAGCAGATTTGCGCGGGGACGAAGTACCTGCTGCGTGACACTTCCGTGCCCCGGCGCTCGCTGTTGGCGGTTGCCGCTGGCTGTCCCGGCGTTACAGATGGGGATGCGGGTGTCGTCGTCGCAACGTCCTATTTGAGAGGTTGGAGAGACGTGCCACTCCGGAGCATGCTGGAGTCAGCGTTTCGCATTCCGGCCGCGGTGGAGAATGACGTAAGACTCGGAGCAATTGGGGAGAACTGGAAGGGTGCTGCACGCGGCGTCCGCGACTTTGTATTTCTTGCCATTGGAACCGGCATTGCAGCCGGGATCTTCGTTAACGGCAAGTTGATGCGTGGCATGCATTTTACCGCGGGAGAGGTAGGCTACATGCATGTTCCCGGAACACCCGAGCAGCCCGCCAAGCAGGGCGAGCCAGGATCGCTGGAAAGCATCATTGGCGGCGAGGGGATACGGCAGCAGTGGCTGCGTTGTTGTAACTCCACGGGCGATCCGCAAATCCGCGATCTTACTGCGACCGAAATCTTCGAACACGCCCGCGCTGGAGATGCGCTGGCACAGACCGTACTGAACCGGTCGGCGCAAGTATTAGCCTACGCGGTGTACAACATTTCTCTGGTGCTGAACTGTGCGCTCTTTGTCCTCGGCGGGGGAGTAGGCATGAGCGCGCCTTTGCTGGATGCCACGCGCCGCGTTCTGGAGCAATACAACGCGCCCGCCCAGCCAAAACTGATGATGAGCAGCTTGGGCCCGGACGCCCAACTAGTCGGGGCGATCCGTTTGGCTCTGAACCAGGCGGAATCGCGTCGGTGTGAAACCTGAGGTGGGAGTGATGTTATCCGTAGCCATAGTGTCTTTTTACCCTTGAGGAACGCTGATGCTCTCAAGCTCGCGCCCGCGCGTTTCGGGTACGACAAATCGAACGAAGACCAGAGTCACGATGCTCAGGGTTCCATAGATTGCAAATGTGCCGGCGCTACCGAGGCGATCGATCAGCGATAAGAATGTCAGCGATACCGCGAAGTTTGCGATGCCCGAGAATAGGGTTCCCGCCGCGACGCCGCGCCCGCGGACCCGCAGAGGAAAGACTTCCGCAACCAAAATCCATGCGATGGCCCCCAGGCTGAATGCGAAACATGTTATGTAGACCATAAGGCACGCAATCGCGACGGCACCTAATGAAGCTCCCAGCGCTCCATTGTGGCTAAACGAGAAGGAAAGTGCGAAGAGCGCGATGGTCATGCCACTGACACCCACATAGAGCAAGGGCTTTCGCCCAATTCGATCGACAAGCGCGATTCCCACAATCGTGGCCAAGACGTTCACCACCGCCACCAGCAGTGTCGCGAAGATGGCGCTTGCGTGCGAAGCGCTTCCCGCAAGCTCAAAAATCCGTGGACCATAGTAGATGATGGTATTGATTCCGGTAACCTGCTGTAGCACGGTAAGCCCGACCGCGATGAACAGCGGGCCACGCACCGCCGGACTCCAGAGCGCACTCCAACTCTGCTCCATCGGTGTCTTGAGCCCTTCTTCGATATCGGCGAGAAATTGTTGCGCTCCTGCGTTGTCCGTGTAGCTGCGCAGCACCGCCTCGGCATCTTGCGGGCTTCCATGCGCAAAAAGCCAGCGCGGACTCTCCGGCACTGTGAGAATCACGAGCAGAAAGAAAAGCGTAGGCACCACGGCGAGACCAAACATGAGCCTCCATGCCTGTTGTGCGGCGAGCCAGTAACCGACGAAGTCGGCGAGCGCGATCCCCAGGGTCAGTGCGAACTGATAAAGCCCGATCAACACGCCGCGCGACTGTGGCGGAGCAAGTTCGGAAACGTATACCGGCGCGGTGACAGAGGTGAATCCGATTCCGATTCCGATAATCGCCCGCGCAACAATCAGCATGGCAACGCCCGTAGATAACGGCGCGAGCACCGAGCCCAGGATGAAGATGCCTGCCGCCCACACCAAAGTCGCGCGCCGACCGATGCGATCGGCGACCGCCCCTCCGACGATCGCCCCGATCATAGCTCCGATCAGCACTATGCTGACCACCCATTCCTCCATCACCGTCGAAAGCCTGAAGGTTCGTTTAACGAAGAGGGCCGCGGCGGCTATGATACCCATGTCATAACCGTAGAGAACTCCGCCGAGCGCAGCGATCGTCGAAATGCGATAGATGAAACCGCGATTCACACGAGGCTGGGCTGGGAAGCGGGGCTCGGACACAGGTATACCTCTGGGGCATCATATAGTATTGTTTGTAAGTAATCATTACAAACATTGAATCAGAGATTCAGCCTGACGATTTACTGGGAAGGGACATGGACGACCGGGGGAGCCGCGAAGCACGTTGGATCGGCGGAGTCGAGCCGCCGAGCGAAATGCTCACCCAGAGCATGACATCGATCTATGAGAGGGAATGTCGAGAACAGCCTGCGCGCCTGGCGCAGTTGTTGCGCGCTTATGAGAAGGACAAGTCGATTACAGCAGAGATGGACAGGCTGCGACAAATGTCGCTTTCTCCCGGGCCCGTGTTGTGGATCGGAATGGGCGCTTCCTATTGCTCTTCTTTAACCGGCTCCGCTTGTCTGCAGTCATGGGGTCGGTCTTCGTTTGCTGTGGATGCAAGCGAATGGCTGCACTACTCGCGCCCGGTCTGGGAGGAGACGGCTGTCTCCGTGCTACTGACCACTTCGGGGGAGAGCGCCGAACTTGTACAGTTGTGCCAGCAGAGCACTGGCAAAGCGATGGCCCTGGTTTGCAATAACGAGAAGAGCGCGTGCTGGTCGTCAACCCAAATCAGGCTCCCGGTCCTGGCAGGGCCGGAATACGGTAACGCCACAAAGACATACACCAATGCGACCGCGGCGTCGATTGTGCTGGCTTCCCACATGCTGGGGCGCGCCTGGCAGGAAAATGCCGAGCGCGCCATGGTGGCTTACTGTGCCGTCCTCGATTCTGTATTCAGGCTCCGTGGCGAACTGGAACAATTCTGTCGCGGCGCGGCGAACATTGAAATCATTGGGCGCGGACCAGCGCATGGCGCCGCCATGATGGGCGCTTTGTGCATTCGCGAGATGACCGGCAATCGCGCCGCTCCCCATTCCGGCGGCGGATTCCGTCATGGACCTTTGCTCGATGTCAACGAGTCGCACGTCGCCATTGTTCTAGCGTTGGGACGTGCGGCAGAATTAGGAGTCGACCTCGCGTTGGATTGCCACAGGCGCGGCGGCAAAGTGATTCTGGTGGGAACCGAGGAGAGAGCGCCTTCGGAGCGGTGGTTGCCCGTCAGGATCAGCAGTGTGCCGGAACCGTGGGAAGGCATCACCTCGGTTGTCGTGCCCCAAGCCCTCACCCTCGCTATAGCCGAAAAGTTCGGCGCAAAATTGCTCCCCCGCTTCGAGTACGGAATTATGAAGGAATAGCCAAACATCCAGCTAGTCTAGGCGGGCGGACCAGAAAGCGTAATCTTCTTGACTGTCATGGACTGGCCGCTAAGGCGCCTGGTCGTAGAGCGCAGCTGCCCATCGATTCTGCGCTCTAGCCTAGCCAACGAGCCGAAGTCGAAGTCCCATTCTGGCTTGACCTTCGTCAGAAGCCGCAACCTTAACGTTTGCTTGGCGGCTTAACCGTCTCTTGCACCGAACAGTTTTGGGTTGCCGAGATGGGGCCGCGTCCTCGGCTTAAACCACTGGAAACCGCTACCTCCCTTGATGGTTCACAGACACTTGATGGTTCACAGACTTGACAGTTGCTGTACTCCCGCGGATACTTGGCGTCGCTCAATCTAAGCCATATCAGCTGACGCCTCGATGAAGAAACCAACCGCAAGGAAAGCCTCTGCAAAAAAGACTCAGCGTCCGCGCGCCGCGAAGAGCTCGTCTGCCAGGCAAGCCAGACTGCGACGGAGCAAGGTTTCCGCCCCCATGGATATTGCAGGAAAGCTTACCTTCAACCACGCGATGATCTACGTTAAAGACGTGGATCGCGGACTTCGTTTCTACCGTGATTTGCTTGGATTCAAGCTCATTGAGGACTTCCGTTATGAAGGTACACAGGTGTATGCGCGCCTGCGCGCGCCGGGTGGAGATGGAACCATCGCGCTCCATCAGGCTGGTCCGGCGGTTTCCGTTTCGAGCGAAGGTGTGCGCCTATACTTCGAAGTCCGCGATCTCGACAACTTCTGCCGGAAGCTCCAGAAAAGAGGCTTCTACATCACCCAACTGCCACGTCTGATGCCTTGGGGCTGGCAGCATGCTTATCTCAATGATCCCGATGGCCACGAGATCAGCTTGTATTGGGCAGGCGAAAACCGCATGAAGAAAACCGTGATGGAGGCCGCACGAAAGGCCGCTCGGACTTGAAACATCAGCATTCGCTGTGGTGTGTCGAAGCTATTTCTTTCCGGCACATGAATGTGGGGAATCGCTCAAGTGTCGGAGCCACAGCCATTGCTCTGCCGAAAAGCCTGCTCAGACGGATTTGAATGCGACCCACACCGCAATCGATTGCATTGTGTGAGCGTGATGCCCGGGTTGCAGTGGACCGCGCGAAGCCTTTGGGGTATGACTTCGTCAAAGCATATGAACGGCTGCAACCGCACATTTACACCGCAGTCGTCCCCGGTGCTGACATGAGTCGATATAATGACAGAGGCAAGTGATCCGCTCGCGTAAGAGTTTCCCTCTGCCGGCTGTAAGTTCAATGACCTGAAGAAACGCTGCATTGTTGCGCAGCGGCATATGACTTGCTTGTTCCTCGGTGGGGAATAGTGGCCGCCGAACGATACTACCGTGCACGCTGCCCGTCGCATTGTCGCGCTTTGCACGCTCTTCTTCGCGAGTACCGTTCTGCTGTTTGCGCAAGCCCTGAAATACTCCACGCCTCCAAACGTCAAGAACGGCGAGCGTACCTTCAAGTCTGGCTGCATCGCTTGTCACGGCAGTGACGCCAGAGGCACTCCGCAGACCACAGCCGGCTTCGAGCGACCGAGCACCTTTCCCGATTTCACCAAGTGTGATCAAACCACGCCGGAACCCAACTCCACATGGAAAGATGTGATTGTGCACGGCGGACCCTCGCGCGGCTTTTCGCAAATCATGCCCGCATTCGGAAAGCTGCTGACTTCAGAGCAGATCGACGACGTGATCGCCTACCTGCGCAGCTTTTGTGCCAATAAGCACTGGCCAAGGGGAGAGTTGAATCTGCCACGCGCGCTGATTACGGAAAAGGCCTACCCCGAAGACGAGGTCGTAATCTCTACAGCAGTAAACGCCCGCTCCGCTCCTGGTGTAACCACGGACATCATCCACGAGCAGCGCTTCGGTGTAAAGAACCAGATCGAGATTGACGTTCCTTTGAACTTTCAAGACCGGAATCACACCTGGTACGGGGGGGTGGGTGACACCACCATCGCTCTGAAGCGCGAGATATTTTCCAGCTTACGTTCAGGATCAATCCTGAGCCTGCAGGGGGGCGTGCTCGCGCCCACGGGTAACAAGACGCGAGGCTTCGGTACTGGCACTACTACCTTTGAGACCTTTGCTGCCTTCGATCAGCTTTTTCGTACTAACACCTTCTTGCAGTCGCAGGTAGGAGCCGATCTGCCGCGTCATACCAACATCGCTCCGCAATCGATGTTTTGGCGGATCGCGGTAGGCCAGAGCTTCGCCGCAAATCGTGGCCTCGGCCGGCTCTGGTCGCCGATGGTCGAGTTCGTTGCCGACCGCGATCTCAGCACCGGCGCGAAAACCAACTGGGATGTTGTTCCGGAGATGCAGGTAACGATTAGCCGAAGACAGCACGTCCGGGCGAACCTCGGAGTACGTACCCCGGCGACGAATACAGCCGGACGGCCAGTTCAGGTGATGTTGTACATTCTGTGGGACTGGGGAGACGGCAAGTTGACCGAAGGCTGGTAATGGGCAAATACGTCTGGTACTCAGTTGCGATTGCAGGGATATTGCTCGCCTCCCCTATTTTTGTGCGAGGTGGCGGGGGGCAGCGTGTGTTGAAGCCCGAGTTTCGTACCTCGGACCGCTGTGTTGCCTGCCACAACGGAATGCGAACGAAATCCGGCGAGGACATCTCCATTGGCTTCGATTGGCGCGCAAGCATGATGGCGAATTCTGCGCGCGACCCGTACTGGCAGGGCAGTGTGCGGCGAGAGTCTCTCGATCATCCGGAGTCGAAACCCGCTATTGAAAACGAGTGCTCGGTCTGCCACATGCCCATACTTCACTTGCAGGCACAGGCCAAGGCCCGCAAAGCTGAGATCTTCGCACATCTGCCGTTTAATGCTGACAACAAGGACAACGCTGCCGCCGAAGACGGAGTTTCCTGCTCGGTGTGCCACCAGATCGCGAACGAAAAACTGGGCACGCGCGAGAGCTTCAACGGCGCATTCGCCGTCGATACTCCCAACCGCGATGACCAGCGTCCGGAGTATGGTCCCTTCGCAATCGACGCCGGACACCAGAGCGTGATGCAGTCCTCCACAGGTGGTTTTCTGCCTACCCCGGGCGCTCATGTTCGCCAGTCGGCGCTGTGCGGCACTTGCCACACGCTGTACACCCAATCTCTCGGGCCAGACGGAAAAGAGATCGCCACTTTTCCCGAGCAGATGCCATTCCTGGAATGGCTGCACAGTGATTATCCAAGCAGGAGCAGTTGCCAATCCTGTCACATGCCCGAAGTAAACGAGAAAGTGCCGGTGACCGCCCTGTTTGGCGAGCCTCGCGAGGGCACGCATCGGCACGAGTTCGTCGCTGCCAACTTTTTTATGCTGCGTGTGCTCAACAACTATCGAGCCGATCTGAGCGTCGCCGCCCTGCCACAAGAACTCACCATGGCGGCCAGCAGAACGGTGGCATTCCTGCAGACCCAATCTGCTCGCGTAAGCATTCGCAACTTGCAATCGACTTCCGGTGGGCTGTCGATGGAAGTGTTGGTCGAGAATCTGAGCGGGCACAAGCTTCCTACCGCCTACCCGTCGCGCCGAGTATGGCTACACGTCGCGGTCCGCGACAGAAACGGGCAAGCTGTTTTTGAATCGGGAGCACTGAATCCCGACGGTTCGATAAAGGGGAATCGCAACGATAGCGACCCGTTGCAGTTTGAGCCGCACTATCAGGAGATCACCAGCCCCGAACAAGTCCAGATCTACGAGCCAATCTTGAAAGATTCGGCAGGTCACGTGACCACCGGACTACTTTCCGCGATCGGATACTTGAAAGACAATCGCCTTCTGCCGTCGGGATTCAGTAAGCAGAACGCCGAGAAAGATATTGCGGTAATTGGCGAGGCTGCTAACGACCCCAACTTCACCGGCAAAGGCAATATCGTCCGCTACTCGGTTTCAACCGCAGGCGCTGCAGGCCCCTTCCATGTCCAGGCCGAACTTTGGTATCAACCAATCGGCTTCCGCTGGGCTCACAACCTGGCTCCGTATATCGCAGAGGAGCCACAGCGCTTCGTAAGTTACTACGAATCGATGTCGTCTAACACAGCTGTGGTACTGGCCAGCGCGGAAGCAACACAGTGAAGGCTGCGTATAGCGGAAACCCGTAATGAGCTGAAACAAGAATGGCCGAA
>Ga0137398_10001133_pt1 | contig 10588 bp, 12 predicted proteins | sample czorhiz216metaG_FD_106659 | JGI IMG/M metagenome (GOLD analysis project Ga0137398, IMG submission 106659) | Vadose zone soil microbial communities from Angelo Coast Range Reserve, California, USA - czorhiz2.16 metaG | ecosystem: Environmental > Terrestrial > Soil > Vadose zone | place: USA...
CGGCCGCCGCGCCGGCGGCGACCGAACTCTTCGTGAAGGCACGACGATTGACCTTCCGCCGGCCCGCTTCGTCACGGTCCCTGTCGTCGCTCATGCTGTCCTCCTCTGGCACCGGGGAGATCGGAATTGAAGACTTTAGCACGGAGGCCGGTTCCTTGACCGGCGTACCGGCCCGGGGGTAGGCTGCCCGGCATCAAGGAGACACTCGATGAATCCGGCGGACCAGGTCATGCGGCTGTTCGTGACCCTCGGCGCCATCGCCTTGATCGCCGTCATCCTCTGGGAGGCGTTCGAGACGATCGTCCTCCCGCGGCGGGTCACGCGCCTCTGGCGGCTGTCGCGCTTTTTCTATCGCCTGACCTGGACGATCTGGAAATGGACGGCGCGGCGGATCGGATCGCGCGCGCGGCGCGAGGCGCTGCTCGCCGTCTACGGGCCGCTGTCTCTGTTGCTCCTGCTGGGGCTCTGGGCCGCGGGCCTGGTCTTCGGGTTCGGCGTGCTGCACTGGTCGCTGGGCTCGCCGATGCATGCGCCCGGCGGGGCGCCGTCGTTCGGTATCGACATCTACATGAGCGGCACGACCTTCTTCACCCTCGGCCTGGGCGACGTGACGCCGCGCGGGGCCCTGGCGCGCGCCCTGACGGTGCTGGAGTCGGGAGTCGGTTTCGGGTTTCTGGCCCTGGTGATCGGGTACTTTCCGGTCCTCTACAACGCCTTTTCGCGGCGCGAGGTGTCGATCACACTTCTCGATCCGCGGGCCGGATCCCCTCCGACCGTCTCCGAGCTGCTGCGCCGTCATGGCCGGGATCATCTCCATCACCTGGATCAGTTCCTGAATGAATGGGAGCGCTGGACCGCCGAGCTGATGGAGAGCCACCTCTCCTATCCCGTGCTGGCCTACTTCCGCTCCCAGCACGCGAACCAGTCCTGGCTCGGGGCCGTGACCACGGTCCTCGACGTCTGCGCCCTCTTGATGGCCGGCGCCGCCGCGCCGCTCTGGCAGGCGCGCATCACCTTCGCGATGGCGCGGCATGCCGTCGTCGATCTCTCCCGGGTCTTCCGTCTGCAGCCGCGCCCTCCATCGCGGGACCGGCTTCCGCCGTCCGATCTGGCGATCCTCCTGACCAGCCTCACCGAGGCCGGCCGCCAGCCCGCCGACGCGGAAACCGCGGGGAAACGCCTGGCGGAGCTCCGGCGGACCTACGAGCCGTACGTGAACGCGCTGGCGGAGCATCTGCTCATCCCGCTCCCCGCATGGACCTCGGAGCCGGGGTCCAAGATGCACGACAAAGCTGCTCCGGAATCGGCGGGTCTCTGCACGGCGGTCACCACGATGATGCAGAGCGACGAGTAGAGGATCCGATGGGATTCGACAGGGCCCGCCGGGCTTCCCGCAACGCGACGTTTCTTCTCGCCGCCGGTCTCTCTCCGAACGAGGTCGAAGCGGAGATGAAACGGGTCGACGAGATCGATCCGTTCGACGACAGGCCCCCACGCCCCGACCTTTCCTACCGTCGCAAGCTGGACGACGTCAGGGATTTTATCGACCTGGAGCTCGGGATCCGGAACGGCCGGATCACCCTGCCGCGGGGCCTGATCGCGGGACAGAAGATCGATTTCCTGTTCATCGAGGAGCGCCATGCGCATGGGGAGCCGCTCTGCTACACCCAGATCGGAGGGCTGACGCTGGCCACCTTCGTCACGCTCCTGATGGTGCCGGTCCTGTACGCCATCTGCGTTCTCGATCTCCGTCTGGTCCAGTGGGATCGGAAGCCGGTCCCTGGAAACTGAAGCGCGGTCCGCGGCCCGGTGTCTCCTGCGGCGCGGGGGGGAGTGGGCGGGAGTCGCAACATGCAGTAGGCTGCTTGCCTCATCGAGGAGGACAGAGGATGAAGAGAACACTCGTAGGGGTCGCGATCGTGCTGGTGCTGGCCGGAGGAGTTGTCCTCGCCGCGAGGCCGGTGCGGAATGTGAGTCCGGCGGTGCACCCGAACATCGCCGCGGCGCAGCGGCTGGTCCGGCAGGCGTTCGCGAAAATCACCGCGGCCCAGCGGGCCAACGAATGGGACCTGGGCGGCCATGCCCAGAAGGCCAAGGAGCTGCTCGACCAGGTGAACGTCGAGCTCAAGGAAGCGGCCCAGGTCTCGAACCAGAAACACTAAGCGTTCCCGCCGGGCCAGGCCTTCGACAGGCTCCCAGGACTCAGGCAGGCTTCCAGCGCTCCGGGCGGACGCGCCGCCCCGCGCGGGCCAGCTTGATCAGCGCATCGGCCAGGCTCCTCCGGCCGATCAGCTGTTCCTTCCGCGCCTTCGGCAGCCGCTTGATGGCGCTTTCGACGCGCAACGCGAGGCCCCTCGCGCCCAGCGTCCTCTGAAAGACGAGGCGAAGCGGGCCCCGGCCCCGAAGGGCCTTCGCCCCGCGGCCCCGCGCCGCCGCATGTTCCGCAATCCGGCGGCGGACGTCCGTGCTGATTCCGGTGTAGAGAGCGCCGTCACGACGGCGCACGACGTAGACCGACCATCGGTTCATGGGCGGGACCGACGGGAAGGGCGATCAGGCGTTCCGCGCCGCCCTGGTACCGGCGGCCGCACCGGGGGACGACGGCGCGATGGGCCTGGAGATGCCAGCAAAGCCGAACCGGGCACCGCCCAATCTTACGACGGAATCGCAGAGCGCCAGGAGCGGCCATAGGAAGACGAGGGCGATGGCCGTCGAAAGAACCTCGGGGGCCCCCGGGCCCTGCTCCGAGTCGTACATGTCCGCCGCATCGAACGCCGCGTCGGCGGCGCCCGCGGACCTGAACCTCAGGGAACTCGTCATCGGAGACACCCTCCATCGCCAAACGTGCTCAACATGGACGCGGTCAGAGTACGTCCCCTCCGTGTCGATCGGGTGACGGGGCGGTGCGGGGGTCGTGACATTCGTCCGTCCGGCCGGGGCCGGCGGGCAGGGCGTCTCAGCCGCTCTCCCGGGCGGATGCGGCGAGCCGATCGAGAATCTCCCGCGCCCGGACCAGCGCGTCGTCGAGCGTCTGCTGAAAATTGCGCTCGCCGATCCGGGTGACGAGCCCCGAGCGCGTCAGCGCTTCCATCGGCTGCGCCTGGGCCCCCGAGACGATGAGCGCCGTTCCGGTCCGCCAGTTTTTGTCGACCAGGTCCTCGATCACCCGCAGACCGGTCGCGTCGATGGCGTGGACCTCGCGCAGCCGGAGGATCAGCACCTTGGGCGCCCGCTCGACGCGGCGCAGGGCGTCCTTGAACTTGCTGACGGCGCCAAAGAAGAACGTCCCGTAGACCTCGAACACCTCGACACCGGACGGGACGCGGCGCCGCGAGACCGCCTCCGCGTCCTCGCCTTCCTCCTGCTCCTGCAGCAGATCGGTGACATACCCGACCTGGCTGAGACCGGCGACACGGCGCATCAGCAGAAAGGCCGCCAGGATCATCCCGGTCTCGATCGCCACGGTCAGATCGATCAGCACGGTCAGGAGGAAGGTGTTGAGCAGGATCAGGATGTCGCCCGGCGGGCTTCGGAAGAGGCGCGCGAAGTGCCGCCACTCGCTCATGTGGTAGGCGACGATCAACAGGATCCCAGCCAGGCTCGGGAGCGGAATCAAGGCCGCCCAGCGGCCGAAGCAGAGCATGATCAGAAGCAGCGTCAGCGCATGGACGAGTCCCGCGATCGGGGTGCGCCCTCCGTTCTTGACGTTGGTGGCGGTGCGGGCGATCGCCCCGGTCGCCGGCATCCCGCCGAACAGCGGCGAGACGATATTGGCGATCCCCTGGGCCACCAGCTCGGCATTCGATCGGTGCCTCGTGCCGAGCATGCCATCCGCGACCACCGCCGACAGCAGGGACTCGATCGCCGCCAGGATGGCGATGGTGACCGCCGGCGCGGCCATCTGCTTGATCAGGCCCCAGTCGAAGACCGGAAGCGCCGGAACGGGGAGGGTGATCGGCACCGCGCCGAAGCGGTCGCCGATCGTGTCGACCGGCAGGGCGAAGGCGTGCGTCAGCCAGGTGGTGAGCAGGATCGCCACGAGCGATCCCGGAACGCGGTGGGTCAGGCGGGGCCAGTAAACGATGATCACGATGGTCAAAAGACCGATCGTCAGCGCCTGCGGGTTCCACGAGCCGATATGCTCCGCGTAGGCGGAGATCTTCTCGAGAAAATCGGCCGGGACCCGGTCCATCCGCAGGCCCAGGAAATCGCGGACCTGGGAAGCGGCGATAATCAGGGCGATGCCGCTCGTGAAGCCGACCGTCACCGGGTACGGAACGAACTCGATCACCGTCCCGAGGCCGGCAAGCCCCATGACGATCAGCAATCCGCCCGCCATCAGGGTGGCGACCGCCAGACCCTGATATCCATGCTGCTGCACGATGCCGTAAACGATGACGATGAAAGCGCCGGTCGGTCCGCCGATCTGGACCCGGCTTCCACCGAAGGCGGAGATCAGGAACCCGGCGACGATGGCGGTGTAGAGACCCTGCTCCGGCTTCAGGCCCGAGGCGATGGCGAAGGCGATCGCCAGAGGGAGGGCGACGATGCCGACGATGATCCCGGCGATCAGGTCCCGGCCGAACTGCCGCGCGTCATACCCTTCTCGCAGGACGGTCAGAAGCTTCGGCTCGAGATGCCGGGATCGCTCGGCTCCGCCGCCCGTCACTCGAACAGACTCACCGGAACACCTCGTTACGCGGCCGGCCAGAGCAGGCAGAAGGTGAGGCCCGTCAGGATCGCGTAGATCGCGCCGTCGACGAGGGCGCGCAGCGTGTTGGCCCACGGCTGCGCCTTCCAGATCGAATCGCTCACGTGCGACAGGGCATAGGCGGCGAAGGCGACGGTGCCGGTGATCCGCGTGACGATCATCCCGTTGTCGCCGGGATGGAGCGTGTGGCGCGCGACGTAGGCCGACACGAAGCTGACAAGAAGACAGAATCCGAACCAGAGCCCCAGGAGCTTCGGCATCGCCGGCAGCCCGTTCGGCATGACCGCGAGCATCGCCACCGGCCCCTTCTCGTACTTCGCCTTCACGGCGGGGTCCTTCATCTGGCCCATGTCGGCGCAATGCGGCGTCACGTAGATGCCCGGGGACGGATTCCCCTTCGAGAGCGCCTCGCGCACCGCCTCTTCGTTGGGAAGGCCCTTGTAGTCCGCCTTGTGATACTTGAGCGCCATGTGCAGGATCGAGCTGGCCACGAAGACGACGATGGCCGAAACGACGACGGGGATCCAGAGGCTACCGAATGGCATCGCAGCACCTCCATGCCCGGACCGGGACCGACGCGCCGGCCGGTTGGACGGAATGGTAGACCAGGAGCCCATGGATCGGATCGGTATTCCTGCGTGGATAATGGGAGCGTGAAGCCGTTGACGATCCCGGGTCCCTCCTCGCCCCTGGCGCTCGCCCGCGCGGCCCTGCCGGTCCTCTGCGCCGCTTCGGTACTATTGCTCGCCTGCGCCAGAGACCCGGCCATGGGTCTCGAGACGATCCTGGCCCCCCACCAGAGCGACCGGGCCCCGGGCGCGGCGGTGATGGTGATCCGCGACGGCTCCGTGGTCGCCTCAGGTTTCGTGGGGCTCGCCGACGTCGAGCGCCGGATACCGATCGGTCCCCGGACCGCGTTCGACATCGCCTCCGTGTCGAAGCAGTTCACGGCGATGCTGGCGATGATGCTTCACGAGGAAGGGCGGCTCGACTACGACGCGCCGGTGGTCCGTTTCCTGCCGGAGCTCTCCCGGTTCGGCGAGCGGATGACGGTGCGTCACCTCCTGAGCCACACCTCCGGATTACCCGATTACTACGACGCCCTGACGCGCGCCGCCGCCCCGGGAGGATGGGTGACCAACCGCGACGCGCTCGCCTGGCTGGCGCGCCAGGGCGACCCGGTCTTTCCGCCCGGCGATCGGTTTCAGTACAGCGACGCGGGGTACGAGATGCTGGCGCTGGTGCTCGAGAGCGCCGCCGGGCGGCCGTTCGAAGAGCTCCTGCGCCGGCGGATCTTCGAGCCTCTCGGCATGCAGGACACGCGCCTGCGGGATCGTCCGGATCGATCGGTCCCGAACCGCGCGCGCGGCTACACGCTGCAAGGGGACAGGCCGGTGCCCGACGCGCCTCACCCGCTCGACTGCCTGATGGGCAGCGGCGCAATCAACACGACGCTCGACGACCTGTATCGCTGGGATCGCGCGCTCGCCACCGATCGGCTCGTGCGCCGCGCCACCGTCGACGAAGCGCTGCAACCGATGCGCCTGAACGACGGGAGCGAAAGCGACTATGCCTTCGGCTGGTTCCTCGAAGAGGACGACGGACGCCGCCGCCTGGAGCACCCGGGAAGCTGGCTCGGATTTCAGGCGTTCATCGCCCGGTATCCGGACGACCGTTTCACGGTCGTCCTGCTCGCCAATCGCTCCGACCTCAATGTCGGCGAGCTCGCCGGGCGGATCGTCGATCTGTACGGCGTATCGGCGCCCGGCCCCAGGTAGGAGCGGCGGTCAGCGACGCCGTTCTGTCACCGGGCGAGCTCGAACAGCAGCGAGGAGACCCACCCCTTCTCGCCCAGCTCGTCGGTGACCTCCCAGAGAACGCCATGCTTCACTCCCGTGGGGTAGAGAAGCGTTCCGGGATCGAGAGGCTTCACCACCTCGCCGTTGGTGTCGGCCGTCGCGTACATCCGGCCCGGCTTGGTCATCGACACGGCCTGTTGCGCGCCGGCGGCGGAGGCGTTCTCCGGCAGGGCGCCCAGCTGACGCACCATGTCGGTGTAGGCCTGCAGGTAGGCCAGCGTGATCACCTGGCCGATCTCGGTGTCGGAATAGCCCGAGGCGCCGGCCCCGCCGAAGCCGCCCGTGGAGAAGAGGCCGCTCTTTCCGCCCCACCCCAGGTCGGTCTTCTTGGAGTGGCCTTCCACGGCCGCCACCTCTTCGGACGAGCGGACGTCGGTGATGGTCAGGACGACATCCGCCGTCTTCTTCTTCACATTGATTCCGCCCGCGACCATGCCGGCCGTGCGGTTATGCAGCAGACCGCCGACCAGGGCTCCGACGTGGCCGCCACCCGCGTTCTTGTTCGCGGAGATCAGATCGGGAACCAGGACATAGTCCGCGGCCTTGATCTGACCCTGGCCGACGTTCGAGCCGCCGCGCAGGTCGCCGTGCGCCGCAAGGTTCCGCTCACCCTGGGCGGCCTGCATTCCCTTGCCGCGGTCGACCAGGGTGAAACAGTTCGACTTTCGGACGAAAACCTTGATCAGCAGTTCAGGCGAGCTGAGACCGGCATCGCGCCACCAGTTGGTTTCGGGCTCCACGACGCTGATCGACCCGAGCCGCTTCGCGCAGACCGGAATCTCGGCGCTCTTCTCGTCGCGGATTGCCTGGGCCGACTTGGCGAACGCGGGGATCGATGCCGCCGCGACCAACGAAGCCAGTACTGACGTCGCCATCAATCCCTTCCAAGTCATCGGTTCTCCTCTGCTCGCAACGAGAGTCATTAAGTCTGTCGGCCGCAAGACACGGCCAACCTCAAGATAGGGTCCGGAAGGCGGCTCGTCCAGATCCCGGAGGCCGGTTGATAAAGTATTGAGAATCAAAGGAATAGCCGCGAGGATGGACATCGGTCGCCCCCGTTGGGTAAGCTGCTCAACGCGCGAGCACAGGGGGGGCATGCGGTGAGGGGAGAGGCGGACAGGGAGGACCGGGGGACGCGGCCGGATCGGGGAGGGCCGCCGGTCGCGCGGCGCGCCGCCGGTCTTTATACCGTGATCGCGGTCAAGCTCGGCAAGAGCTGCCTCTTATTCGGAATCGCGCTGGGGATTTACAGCCTGATGGGGGAAGACCTCCGCCTGGAGTTCGAGCGGCTTCTGCACTGGCTCAATCTCGACCCGGAGCACAAATTTTTCGCCGACCTCGGCGCCTGGCTCCAGGCGATGACCCCTTCGAGCATTCATTGGATCGCATCGGGCACGCTGCTTTACGGAGTCCTGCTGCTGGTCGAGAGCGTGGGATTGATGTTCAGGGTCTTCTGGGCCGCCTGGCTCGCCATCGGCGAAACGGCCTTCTTCATCCCGATCGAGATCTACGATCTGATGCGCGACTTTTCGCTCACGGTCCTCGTCATCCTGCTCGTCAACGTGGCGATCGTCTGGTACCTGGGAAGGAATCGGAACCAGCTCTTTCATCACGTCGCCCGCTAGGACCCGGACAGGCTCCCGGGGCGGGACGACCCGGTCGCCACCGGTTCGACGCGCGGTCCGGCTTCGTGCGAGGCAGGGCACCTCGCGATCTGCCGATGACCGCGCGTCTCACGGAGCGCTGGTCACGTCGAACCCATCCAGGGCGACCCATGCGCAGCAGCCGGACGATCCCCAGGTGCCGGTGACCTTGATCGTGATGGTGTGAGGCCCCGAGGGCAGGCCCCTGACGGCGTAGACGACGGAGCGTACCTGGTCGACCGGTGAATAGGTGTCGACGGTCGCCTTAAAGACACCGTCGACATACACCTTCGCGATTCCGCCCCACGCCGCCCTGTAGCCGATCCAGGTTGCCCCCGTCCCGTTGAAAATCATGGTGGCGGTGCCATTCGGATTGAGCGATTCGACGAGCGAGCCCCCGCTCAAGTCGCCGCGGCGTTGGACCTCCCATGAACCGGTGTAAGCCACGGATGGAGCGTTCTCCTCGAAGCGGGCCGGCCGGGTTCCGCCGCCGGAGAGATCTCCCGCCACATCGAAGGCGTCCACCAGGACCGAGGCGCCGCCGGAGGAGGGGTTCCGCATGCCGGTGACCTGGACAGTGAAAGTGTGGCTTCCGGCGGCCAGGTTGCCGGCCGCGAAGAGGAGCTTGGAGGCCGCTGGCCGGCTTGGGACGAACGTGTCGACCGTGCCGGCAAGGGCGCCATCCAGGTAGACCTTGGCGATGCCGCAGATTTCGCACGGCAGGCCGATCCAGCTCACACGCGTGCCGTTGAAGGAGAAGCTCGCCATGGCGCCCACGGCCGCGGCATGGGCGCCCCGGCCGCCGCTGAGCGTCGCCCCCGCGTCGGCGCCGGCGATGGAGACCCAGGCATCGCCGGGAGTCAGGGTCGCCGCATTCTCCTCATAGCGTGTCGTGTTCGGCGGCGACCTGCTCGACACCGGGTCCGGCGAGATCAACGACCCGGCGAGAATGGTCGGAAGTGCCGCCACACCGGAAATCCAGGCGCGGGTCCGATGAGTCTCGTTCCGCAAATGCGGCATCGGTTCCTCTCGCGCGGGAGAATGGCCGATGCGAGAAGTCGAGTGCATCGGGTAGATTCCGGCATCCGCAGAAGGGAAAGCCTCTACCACCCGGGTGATTTTCCGGAATGGACATTCGGGCGTCCGGTTGCGTAAGCTACGATTCTGTCCTGGCGTCCGGCCTGATTCCTGCGATGGCGCCGCCGTGGGCTCGAGTTCGAGATCGAACCCGGGATCGAAGCGAGGTCGAATAGATGGCGACAGCCGGTGACAAGTCGGGCCGCGTCGATCTCATCCCGGGCGGTTTCGTGGTGACCTGGGACGTCCACGGTCTGGAGATTCGCGCGCCCGACCGCAAGAATCCTCCCTTGCGTTTGACCTGGTCTCAGCTGCAGGAGCTGGCCGGCCGGGCAGGGGTGTCCGTCCATCCGGCCGGAAGCCCGCATGCGGGCGCCACCGATCGAAATGACCTTGCCGATCGTGGCACGGAGGAAGCGCTCAGAACGCTCGAGCTGACCGCCGCGGCGACCGAGAAGGAGATCCGGGAGGCCCATCGCGACCTGGCCAGGATCTGGGACCCCGACAGGCTGCGGCGCCGGGGGCGCCTGCGCACCAAGGCACGCGCCAAGCTGAAGCGGATCAATGAAGCGTATCAGCTCCTCAAAGAGGACCGTCCGACGGCAGGCGCCGGGGCTCCGGCAGCGGGCGATACGGAGCAGCGGGCGGCCCCCCCGCCCTTGCGGCAGAGGTCGGTCGGGGACGAGACCCAGGTGGGGCCGCCACCGATCTCTCAGATCCGCGTGCCGGAGGGCGCCCTGGGGTTGCTGGTCGTCGAGGGCGGGATTCTCGGGTTCCCCATCCTGTCGGAGACCGCGCGGGTCGGTCGTTATGACCCGGTGACGGGGGCCCGCCCCGAGATCGATCTCAGCCAGCTCGACATCCATCGCTCGGTCTCGCGGCGTCACGCCCGGATCGTCCTGGAGGGCGGACGGTTCGCGCTCTCCGAGGAGTCGGGAGTGCTGAACGGGACCTTCATCAACGGCCGGCGGCTGGCGCCGGGCGAGTCGGTGCCGGTGCAGGGGGGGGACAAGCTCGGTTTCGGCAACATCACCCTCGTCTTCAAGAGTTCGGAGAAGGCCGGCCGCAGACGCTTCTAGGGCTCGGACAGGCCCCCAGCCTCGCGGACCCCGGCGACCGCGCATTGATGGTCGGCCGGCAGGAATCCTGCTAAAATTTGCGTCATCGCATCGACAGGCTTTTCACCGCACCTTTCCTATTGAAGGAGGCTCAATGATCGCCATTGGGACGGGCAGCATTCCCCGGAACGGACGACCGTCGGCCGCCAGCGGCCTGTCGCGCGCCGCCGCCTCGATCAG
>Ga0137398_10001134_pt1 | contig 10586 bp, 7 predicted proteins | sample czorhiz216metaG_FD_106659 | JGI IMG/M metagenome (GOLD analysis project Ga0137398, IMG submission 106659) | Vadose zone soil microbial communities from Angelo Coast Range Reserve, California, USA - czorhiz2.16 metaG | ecosystem: Environmental > Terrestrial > Soil > Vadose zone | place: USA...
TCGGTTCTCGAACACTATTCCGAGCACGAATGTTCCATTCTTCTGGGCTGTTCACGGCGGGACGTGATTGCAGCGCGACTTCGCGCGGTGCAGCAAATCGAAATGCAGTCGAATTTCACCTTAAGCCGCAGGTAAATGGTGCTCGACTTTTTCCGAGTGGGCAAGAGGATGTAAGTGCCGACCGACACTGCTGGCGAGCAGAAAGCCAAGGAAATTCAAGTGTCGGAAACCCTGGACACTTGTGGAGCGAGGCGTCGACAGTTCTGACACTGTCCTCAGCGTAGCGTAGTCTTCGGAAAGCAAGGCTCTTCTGCCTCAATCCGTTGCCGGGTCTGGGTTTGAACGCGCCTTTGGCAACTGCAGTGCAGCATTCTCTGGTGGAATGATAATAATCGATGAGGAGCACAGGCGTGAAGGGAGCGGGAAAAGACTCGATCCAGCAGGATGAGCATGCCGGTGCCACGCAACGCGCTGCCTCCGGTTACTCTCCGAACGGAGGGTCGAAGCTAATCGGTGATAAGGTAACAGCCATGTACGTCCTGCTCCTTAACTTGGGAACGGAGTCTACCCAGGAGGTGCAGCAAGCCCTGTTGGGTCAAGGCTATAAGATCACCACCGACCGCAACCTGACGGTGGATGAAATTCTCGCTCTTTCCCCGGGGGTGTTGGTCACAGAAGCCACCCCATCCGACCTCAGCTGCTGCGGTTTGATCAGCCAAATCAAGGCGGGTCCGGATCAACCTACCCTCAAGATTGTGATGATCGTTCACGGTGGCGCGCTGGAACGTGCCCGCGCCTTGGACTTGCGCGCTGACGACGTCATCTCCTTTCCTTTTGACCGGTTGGAATTCGCAGCGAGAATCAGGGCGCAGTTTCGTGAGAGACAACCAGAGCTAGAGCTCGAGGCAAAGCTGAAAGATGCGCTCGAAAAAGAACATCTGGCGGAGACTGCTGTGGAGGCCCTGAGTGGCGGCTTGGGTGCGAAACGCCGCTTTGGGCTCATCCCAGCGATTTTTGTTCTGAGTGCGGCAGTGATTCTGGCTGCACTCGCCATGCTGATTTCGAACCGGCACGGCCGGAGGGTTACGCTCCAACTGAAAGCCGAGGTTGCACGGCTGAACGGCGGAATTCTGCACCAACAAGACCTCCTGCGCGGTGCAGAACAGGCACGCGCATCCCTGACTGCAAGCGACGCGCCGGCAACTCGCGAGTCCTTGAGGGCGCAAACCGAACAGATCCGCAAGAAGATAGCCGCGGACGGTGATAGCAATGGCGAATCCCTCACCAGGCAGCTTCGGGAGACTCAGAATCGCCTGAGCCGACTTGAGAACGAGGGGCGAGTAGCAGAAAAAATTGTTCACACATACGGACCCAGCATCTGCTTGTTGCACGTCGTCGTCGAGTTTCGGGACAGTGACTCCGGACAGTTAATTCGTATCTCCACCGACGCCAGCGGCAAGGCGCAGGTGGACGACAAGGGGATGGTCTCTCTCGAAACCGAGGGAACCGGGCCGCCTCTCGAGATTGACGTCTTTGGCACAGGGTTTCTCGTCGCACGCGATGGACGTCTGCTCACCAATCATCACGTCGCAGAGCCTTGGTGGAGTAATCAGGAGCTGAAGCAACTTCTCGACCGGGGTGCTTCCGCGTTCGCCGCGTCTTACCCTGTGTACTTCCCCGGGACCTTTCAAGGCATTGCGGCCAAGCTCGACCGGATTTCGGCACACGCCGATTTGGCAACTCTCAAGTTGCAAACTCCAGCGCCGCCTCATGCCGCGCTCCTCGAACTCGATGATCGGAATGAAGCCAGCGTATCCGGCGATCCGGTCGTCCTGATCGGCTACCCTACCGGAATCGAAGGCATCCTCGCCCGTGCCGGAAGCGACATCACACAAAAAGTGGTGGGAAACGCCCACGAGGTAACTCAGATAGTTTCGCAGCTGGCAGCACAACGCCTCATTCGCCCCACCACCACCCAGGGACACATCGGCGACGTCCTGTTGGACAAGATTGTTTATGATGCAGCCACCACCTCCGGCGGTTCCGGCGGACCGCTGTTCAATCGCGACGGTAAGGTCATTGGCGTGAATTTCGCCACTCTGAGTGATTTTGGCGGCTCGAACTTGGCAGTCCCGGTTCGCTATGCCGGTGAGCTGATGAAGTAAGCATCTACTGCTTTGAATTCTCCTCTTCTCTTCTTTTTCCCCTCTCGGGTGTCACCGTTGTCGACGATTTGTCGAGATTGATCTCGACATTTCTCGACACTTTCCCAACTACCGTCGCGCTTTTCCTTTAAGGGCGCCTCAGAGTCAATCACTTAGCGCAAGCAAGGTTTGGCATGCGTGTTGCCTTCGAATTCCGCGATGGTGCGACAGCAACAACGTGATTTCGCTCATGGCGGCCCTTCGATCCAGATGGACCTGGCTTTGCCGAGCGAAGTCGCCGCAATCTCGCCCTTTGTAGACAAGCTGATGTTTCTGATCAAAAAGTGCCGATGTGCTCCAGGAAACGAGACTGACATCGAAATCGCGTTGCGCGAGGCACTGGAGAATGCCGTCATTCACGGAAATCACCAAGACTCTCGCAAGCACGTTTTCGTCAGCTGGCGATGCCAAGCCGGAGTGGAAGTTTCGATTATCGTCAGGGACGAAGGACAAGGATTTGACAGCAATGCGCTGCCGGACCCTACCGCCCCAGGGGCGATTGAATCCAGTCACGGCCGTGGAATCTACCTGATGAAGGCGTTAATGGATGACGTTCACTTCGAGGACGGCGGGGCCATCGTGCATATGCGAAAGAAATCCGGCAACACCGAAGCTGGCCGTGCCAAGGAACTGTGATGAAAGATTTGATATCCAGTCTCGTAGTGGTAATCGGTGTGCTGGCTGCGAGCGTGCTTGCGGCGGATACAAAAGCTGAGACCGGAACGGTCCAGGGGGTGGTCTTCACGGCGGACGCCGCTGGAGGCCGATCGGTGGTGCCTGGCGCGAAGGTTTCTTTGACCGGGCCCGCCGTCAGGGAGACGGAAGCTGATGCGACTGGCAAATATGCGTTCCCGGCACTTCCGCCCGGATCTTACAAGCTCACGGCCCAGGCTCCGGGCATGATCGCGACCCAAACCGTAGTGGTCGTTGTGGGAATCGTATCGCAAGCCCCGCTGGAGATGAAAGTAGAGGTTGTATCAGCGTCGACTACGGTAACAGCAACCGCGGACGCGCTCGGAACCGCAGAGCCGGCAGGAAGCAATACGGTCGGCGAATCGGCAGTCCGTGACATGCCAAATCTGAGCGAGCGTTTCGACAGCTTGCTTCCTCTCATACCGGGCGTGGTTCGTGGTCGGGATGGCGTAATCAACCTGGATGGTGCCCGTTCATCGCAGAGCGGGTCTTTGGTGAATAGCGCCGACGTCTCGGATCCGGCTACCGGTGCGACCGCCATCAACATACCCATCGACGTGGTTTCGTCGGTTCAAGTATTTTCCACTCCGTACGACCCCGAATACGGCAGATTCACCGGCGCCGTATCAGACGTCGAGACTCGTACCGGAGACTTCAACAAATTCCACACCTCGGTTCAGCACCTGCTCCCACGCTTCCGCAGACTGAACGGCTCGATTATGGGGCTTGCGTCGGTGACGCCGCGGGTAACATTCACCGGGCCAATTGTGAAGGACCGCATAGCCTTCACGCAGTCCTTCGATTACCGCTTTGAGCGAACTCCGGTAGATAGCTTACCTCCCCTGCAAAGCGACACGAAGCTGGAAAGCTTTGATTCATATACGCAAATCGATTTGAGGATCAATCAGAGGCAAACCGCCACTGCTTCGTTCGCGCTCTTCCCGCAAAAGCTTGACTACTTCGGCCTCAATACCTTCACCCCGCAACAAAGTACGCCCAACCTGCATGAGCGGGGATATCAAACCTATGTCCAGCACCGGTACGCCACCGGCTCCGGCGACCTGCTGACTTCACAACTGAGTTTCAGGCGATTCGATGCCGATGTACTAGCGAACAGCGGCGCCCCTTATGAGCTCCTCGTGGAGACAACCGAGGGCGGCTTCTTTAACCGCCAGCAGCGCCAGACTTCCCGTGTGGAGTGGCAAGAAATCTTCCAGTCCCATCCTCATGGCTTCCACGGATCTCACGAACTGAAGGCTGGAATCGACTTCGCGCATAGCTCCTACGACGGCCACCAGCAATTTCTGCCGGTCGAGATTGTAGGCGTGGCCGGCTACCCTTTGGAACGAATTCAGTTCGGTCCTGCCGCCCGCTTGTCGGTGGGTCAGAATGAAACCGCCTGGTTCGGGAGTGACAAGTGGATGCCTTCGAAACGGCTCACGTTTGATTTGGGGTTGCGATTCGACCAGGACTCGGTCACGGGTTCGATTAATACGGCGCCGCGGGCTGGTTTTGTACTGGCCCTGACGGGCGACGGGAAGACAGTGCTTAAAGGCGGAGCGGGCCTGTTCTACGACCGCGTCCCTCTCGACATTCCAGCTTTTCCCCAACTGCCCGGGCGTACGGTGGTTGGGCTCAATCCGTTCGGCCAGATCCTCAACTCCACCGATTACGTCAACCACATCGCGGGCGGGCTGCGAAATCCGCGCAGCGAAGTCTGGAGCCTCGAACTCGATCGCAAGATCCTAAGCAACCTACTGCTGCGCGTTGCATACCAGCAGCGCAGTACCGTGCACGATTTTGTGCTGACGCCACTTGCATTCGGGCCAACCGGTTTGCTCTCGCTGGCCAACCGCGGAAGCGACTCCTATCGCGAGTTTCAGGTGACCGGACGATACCAAATGGGCCACACCACGGTGAACGCTTCGTATGTTCGCTCCAAGGCGTTTGGAGACCTAAACGATTTCAACCAATTCTTTGGCAACAATCCGCAGGCCGTGATCCAGCCTAACCAACGCGGCCGCCTGCCCTTTGATGCCCCCAATCGATTTCTGGCATGGGCCGAGATAGCCGGACCATGGAAATTGATCCTGACCCCTGCCTTAGACGCGCACACCGGTTTCCCATACTCGCTGGTCAACCAATCGCGTGAGTTTGTCGGGCCCCGAAACGAGCGGCGGTTTCCCCGCTTCGTTTCCACCGACGTTCAGATTTCCCGAAGAATTCCACTCCCCGTTAAGGAACGCCATGCTGTGATCGGCTTCGCGGTCTTCAACGTTTTCAATCGCTCGAATCCCCGCGACGTGCAGAACGATGTCGACAGCTACCGTTTCCGCGAGTTCTTTAACGGCGTTGGCCGGACCTTTCGCGGAAAATTTGTCCTGGAGTTCTAGACATGAACATCGTCATGAAAACTGCGCTTTCAACTCTCTTGATTGTTCTTTCCGTCAGCGCGGTTGGAGCCGCCCAGTCCGGCGATGCCCTTCCAACCACAGAGGACGTAGTCGCCCAGATGATGCAACTGGACAAGCAGCGCCACGCGCAGCTCCCGGGCTATACCGCCACCCGCCACTACCTTGCTGTCAACAAGCATCGTAGAGCAGAGATGCTGGTCCGGGTCGCCTGCGCCAGTGACGGAGTCAAGCGGTTCACCATTGTTTCCGAAGATGGATCCCACTACATCCGCAAACACGTGTTTTACAAGATGCTGAACGAAGAGGCGGCCGCATCCGGGCGAGATACCCGCGAGGGCACGCGTATTACGCCCGCCAACTACGATTTTCAGGTCATCGGACAGGAGGCAGTGGATGGCCGCCCTGCGTATGTGCTCTCTGTCACTCCGAAGGCCCAGAACAAATACCTCATCGAGGGCAAGATTTGGGTTGACGCGAAAGACTACTCCATCGTGCGCATCGAGGGACGTCCGGCACGGAACCCTTCCTTCTGGACCCGTAGCGTTCATTTCGTTCACACATACCAAAAGGTTGGTCCCTTCTGGCTGGCGGCCTCGACTGACTCCGTGAGTGAGATCCGAATTTTTGGCGCCGCGGAACTGACGATCGAGAACTCGGGCTATACGTTAAGTCCTCCAGACATCCAGACGAGTGACACTGACAACGACACCGAGGCGAGGCTAGCCCAATGAGCCGAGGTCATCACGGGTACCGTCCAGAACTTTTCTTACTTACGAGGGTGTTATATGAAAAATCAAGGTCTCATTCTCGCTGCCGGTAAGGGGACGCGGCTCAGGCCGGTATCGGCCGGCCTTCCCAAGCCCCTGGTGCCGTTTCGCGGCAAGCCCATCCTCGAGCATGTTATTGTCCGGGCGCGCGAGGCCGGTATCGAGAACTTCGTGATTGTCGTCGGATATCGCTCCGACTTGATTCGTCGCTGGTTTGACAGTCGCTGGCTTGGCAACGTTTCAGTGACCCTGGTCGAGAATCCCGACTATCACAAAAGCAACGGCATTTCCACCCTGAAGGCTAAAGATGAAATCCATGAGAATTTCCTGTTGCTGATGGCGGACCACATGTTTGAGCCAGAGACGGCGAAGGCGCTCATGCGGGAGCCGCTCGCGCCGGGCGAGGTCATTCTCGCAGTGGATCCCAACATCGACCGCATCTATGATCTGGATGACGCAACCAAGGTTCGGCGCAATGGCGATCGTATTGTGGAAATTGGCAAGGAGATCGCGAGCTATGACGCACTCGATACCGGAATGTTCCTGTGCAGCCCTGTGCTGTTTGACAAACTCGAATCAGCAGCCAGGGACGGGAACTGCTCGCTTTCCGATGGCATGCGGCAGCTGGCCGGGGAGCGAAATCTGCGTGCCTTTGAGATCGGCGAGGCTCAGTGGCACGACCTTGACACCCCGGAAGCCCTAACCCATGCCGAAAGTATTTTCGACGGACACTTCGGCCACTCTTTGATTGGCGAGAGCTTGTCGGCGATAGGATGGCCGGCGATGGGACGATCTCCGAGAGGATGACCCGTGTCTAGGATCGCCAGCAGAACTCGACTGCCACTCCGGCTGCTGGCGGGGATGTTTGGCATTTTGCTTCTGACCTACCTGGTGCGTCGAGCTGGTCCCACCAAGCTCCTCGAAAGCATGGCCACCCTGGGATGGGGACTGATTCTGGTGATTGCTCTGGGCGGAGCTTCACACCTTGTGAAAACCTGGGCATGGCGGCTCACCCTGCTGGAGGAGAAGCATCAGGTCTCATTTGTGCGTATGTTCGGACTCCGATTGGCCTCGGAAGCAGTTGGGCAGCTCGGCGGCCTGGCACATCTGTTCGGGGAGACTTTGCGAGTCTCACTTCTAAGCCCGACCATACAGCTCGACAGCGGGATCGCATCCGTGGCGCTGGACCGCGCATTCTTCGTCCTCAGCGCCGCGGTGATCAGCATAGTCGGTTTGGTCGCCGTGCTGCTCGTCCTGCCGCTTCCCCACACCCTGTCGCTTTACGCAGCTCTGTTTGTAGCCACCCTCGTAGGAGTCGTTGTCGTGACCGGGCTTGCGGTCGAAAAACGTTGGCCGGTGTTTTCAGCGACGGCACGGATCCTGGGCCGCGTCCGATATTTTAACGGCTGGACAGAACGCAAACGTTCACTGATTCATTCTGTCGAAAACAAGCTGCATGATTTTTATCACCTTACACCGGCAGCGTTTTGGGGAAGTTTCGCCCTGAATCTAGCATGCCACGGTGCGGCGGTTTTGGAGGTCTATCTGATCTTGTGGCTCATGGGTTTCAAGGTCAGTTTCTTCGCTGCCCTCGCCATCGAGGCTTTAACCAAACTGGTCAATATCGCAGGCACATTGAATCCAGGAAACATCGGAACCTACGAGGGTGGAAACATGCTTATCGTAAAGATGTTCGGCCTGAGCGGCGCCGTCGGACTGACTCTGGCATTCACTCGACGATTGCGAGCTATCTTTTGGGCCGCCATTGGCGGTCTCTGGCTGGTCGTATTGTCGAAGTCGAAAAAGCAAAGCCATTCCGAAGATAGGACACTCGCCGCCATTCGAGTCCGACAAGAACCCAGGTTGTCACCCGCGCCTCAGAAAAAGAGCGGGTTGCCCGGGCGCTCACACACCGTCGTTATTCTTACCAACAATTTGCATGACCATGACAATTTCGGATCCACAATTCCCCAGGTTGGCGCTCTGCCCATTTTGCTGCGAGTGATTCTAGGAGCACAAAAAGCAGGTGCTTCGCGAATCATCGTTGTCCTGAACCGACTAAAAGAGCCCATAGAGCCGAAGATGCTCGACGCCTTGCGGAAAACTCGGCGTCTTCCCCGATGGGTTGAGTGGTTTGAGTTCAGCGCCGGGGAAAGCTCTCTCCCTGTGCTGTTAGGCCAAGTCGCTCGCGAAGTGGAGGGTCATCTCGTACTGCTAGCCGCGGACAGGACATATCATCCGTCTTTGCATCAGCGTGCCGCCGAATGGAATCGAGCGAGCGACGCTTGGGCGCTGATGACCGGCAACCATCTGGTCGGCATCTATGCGCTTTCCCGAGATATGTCGATCGATCTCGCCAACCACGGGCCGTCGAACCTCGGATCTCTCGAGGAACTGCATGCCTGGCTTAGCTCCACCCGTTCAATCGAGCGCGAGCTGGTAGAGGATGACAAGTGGCAGCGCATTCTCACCCCGCAACAGCGGCTCTCGGCCGAGCACAAACTGGACCGCTGGCTCGTCAAAGCCACGGACGGCATTTTCGCAAGAACGAATCGTAGAGTCTCGGTACCCATCAGCCGCCAACTCATTCGATTTCCCATCACGCCCAACATGGTCAGTCTATTTACCCTCGGTGTGAGCTTCATTTCCGGCGTGTTCTACGCCTTCGGTGGTTATTGGAATATGCTGGTGGGCGCGATTCTGTCGGTGTCGGCCAGCATTCTCGACGGATGCGACGGTGAGGTCGCTCGTTTGAAGCTTCAGGAATCCGATTTCGGCTGCTGGTTGGAGACGGTCTGCGACTACCTTTATTATTTGTTTATCTTCGCGGGTATGGCGATAGGCTTTTTCAGGAGTTCAGGCCAGCGGTCCTATCTGGTATGGGGTGGGCTGCTGTTTTTAGGTGCAGTTGCGAGCTTCCTCACCATTGGGCTCCAGCGACACCAGCTCACGGGCGGACGTCCCGAACGATACCTTGGAATCTGGCAGACGCAGGCAGAGAGTCGACCATCGAACCCTTTGTTATACCTCGGCCGGAATTTTGAGTTCGTCATACGGCGTTGCTTCTTGCCCTATGCTCTTTTGTTTTTCGCCCTCCTCAACATCACTAGGGTGGCTTTCCTTCTCTCCGCCATAGGCGCCAACCTGGTCTGGCTCATCGCCCTTTACTCCTACCGCAGCTTTGCTGTGGTCCAAACATCAGCCATGGCGAGCGCTGTTCCTTCTGCTTAAGCGAGTCTCTGATTCGCATGCTCGACCGGAGGGCTCCGACTTTCGTTATGCATTGGCCGAACATTTCTCCTCAAATCCCTCGAGCTCGGGCGGTGTGACTGTGCCCATGCCAGAGATCATCACCGGTAACTTTGCGCCCTTCCGCTGGCTGATTTCCCCACCCAACTCGATCCGCGTAGTCGATTGGAACATCGACCGGGGTTTGCGTCTTGAGGGGATCATAGATTTCCTCGAGCATGTGAATGCCGATGTTCTCATCCTCCAGGAAGTCGATATCAACGCCCGCCGGACACAGCGCCGGAACATAGCTGAAGAGATCGCCCGCAAGCTGCAGATGAACTACGCTTTTGGGCGGGAGTTTGAGGAATTAACTCAGGGCTCCAAGGCTTCGCCCGCCTACCACGGGCAGGCCACTCTGTCGCGATGGAGCATTTCGAATCCCCGCGTGCTCCGATTCAGAAGGCAATCGAACTTTTGGCGGCCGCATTGGTTTCTGCCGCGGGTCGAGCTTTTTCAGGAGAGACTTGGGGGACGAATCGCCCTGCTTGCCGAGATCAACCTCGGAGGATCGAAGCTTGTGACCTACAACCTCCATCTGGAAAGCCGTGCGAATGATGAGTTGCGGGTTTCGCAGATGGACGAGGTTCTGTCTGATTCAGCCTGCTACGGTCCGCAATGCATGCTGGTTGTGGCTGGCGATTTGAACTTGGACGTCGCGAAACACGCTGCCGCCATGACATGGACACGGGCAGGTTTCCGCGACGCCCTAGGGGCGACGCCAACCCCCACCACACCACCGCGTCGCCTCTTCGAACCGGGGCGACAAATCGATTGGGCGTTCGTGCGCGGCCCGATGCAGCTAGAGGGCGGGCAAGTACACAAACGTCTTCACGCATCGGATCACTATCCACTCTCGTTCAACTTGATTCAGCCCTCTGCGTCTCATCTTTGAATCGAGGCCGAGGCTCAAGCAGAAAGCCTGGAGTGCGGCGGCAGCGGTGACCGCCTCGAAAATACCTCGAATTAATGCACAACGTCTGACGGGCCCACGAACCGGGACCTAGCTCGCGACTAGGTGCTGGCAGCTTTGCATTGGGGAGTCGATCGAGTGAACCCACTCAATAAACTTACCCCATCGCCCCATCGCGCAACTTCCCCTTGCGCTCCTGCCCCATTCTCTGCTATAAACACTAAACCGAGAGCAGATGTGTGGCTAGCCGGGCGTATTATTCTGCAACTCTCGTCGCTGTCCGGCATCTATATATTTAGGAAGGCAA
>Ga0137398_10001135_pt1 | contig 10585 bp, 6 predicted proteins | sample czorhiz216metaG_FD_106659 | JGI IMG/M metagenome (GOLD analysis project Ga0137398, IMG submission 106659) | Vadose zone soil microbial communities from Angelo Coast Range Reserve, California, USA - czorhiz2.16 metaG | ecosystem: Environmental > Terrestrial > Soil > Vadose zone | place: USA...
CCAGTCGCGCACGGTGGCCAAAGCTACGAGTCCTCCTAGTTTTAGGCCACCGTGGCGCAGGTACACATTCTTCGCGATCTCGCCGTCATCTTCGCCGGCTCACTGCTGGTCATTCTGGTTTTCTATCGGTTCAAGCTCCCCGCCCTGCCCGGTTTCATCGTCGCCGGGATTCTGCTTGGCCCCAACGCGCTCGGGCTCGTGTCCGATCCCCAGGATGTGGAGAGCCTCGCCGAGGTCGGCGTGATCATGCTGCTATTCACGATCGGGATCGAGTTCTCGCTCAGCCGCCTGCGGGAAATGGGGCGCCAGATTCTGGTGGGCGGGTTTTCGCAGATGGGGTTCACCGTGCTGGCGACGTTGGCGGTGGGGCTCGCGTTGCTCGGAGACTGGCGGCTCTCGCTGTTCCTCGGGTTTCTGATTGCCCTCTCCAGCACCGCGATCGTTCTGAAGGTCCTGACGGACACCGGAGAGATCGACGCGCCGCACGGCCGGCTCGCGACCGGCGTCCTCATTTTCCAGGATCTCTGCGTGGTGCCGATCATGCTGGTCCTGCCCTTCCTCGCGGGGACGGCGGCCGGCGGTCCGGTCGGGCTGCTCGTGGCGCTGGGCAAGGCGGCGCTCGTCGTCATCGGCGTCATCCTGGCTGCGCGCACGGTCGTGCCCCGCGCGCTCGCGTTGATCTTGAAGACGCGCAGCCGCGAGCTCTTTCTGATCGCCGTCATCCTCATCGGCACGCTTACCGCCCTCGGTACCGCCGCGGCCGGCGCCTCGCTCGCCCTGGGCGCGTTCCTCGCGGGTCTGATCATTTCGGAATCCGATTACGGCCACCAAGCACTCGCCGAGCTCATGCCGTTCCGCGACATCTTCATTTCGCTGTTCTTCGTCGCCGTCGGGATGCTGGTGCAACTCGACACCATCAAGACCCATATCGGCGTCACCGTATTGGCGGTTGCGGTGATCATGGGCGGTAAGACGTTGTCCGCCGCGGTAGGCCCGGCGTTGATCGGCTACTCGGGGCGCGTCGCCCTGCTCGCGGGGGGCGCGGTCTCCCAGATCGGGGAGTTTTCGTTTGTCCTCGCGAAGGAAGGGCGCGTCGCGGGGTTCTTGCCGGATCTGTTGTACCAGCAGTTCCTCGGCGTCGCGGTGATGACGATGTTGGTGACGCCATTCCTGCTCCAGGGCGGTCCGGCGATCCTCGACGCACTCGAGAGAGTCGTCCCGCTCGACCGGCTCTTGCCGGGGTTCCGGCCGCGCGAGCTCGCGCCAGTGCACGAGCAAGTCAAGGATCACGTGGTCATTGCCGGCTACGGCCTCAATGGCCGCAACCTGGCGGCCGCGCTGCGCTCGATCAGCGCACCCTATCTCATCGTCGAGCTGAACGCGCAGACCGTCCGCAAGGCGCGCACCGAAGGCGAGCCGGCGTTTTACGGTGACGCGACGCGGGAGGAGATTCTGCGGGCACTGGGAGTCGCTCGCGCCCGGATGCTCGTCATCGCCATCTCCGACCCAGCCGCGACGCGCCGCATGGTACGGATCGCGCGGGAGATAAACACCAAGCTCTACATCATCACGCGCACGCGATACGTGGTGGAAATCCCCGAGCTGACCAGGCTTGGCGCGGACGCCGTGATCCCCGAGGAGTTCGAGACATCGATCGAGATTTTCGCGCGTGTGCTGGCGCGTTACAACGTGCCGCGAGATGAGATCGAGCGGCTCGTGAGCGCGATTCGCGCTTCGCATTACCAGGCCCTGCGGCCCGGTACCCGGCCGCGGCTGACGCTGAGCGGCGCGCTCGGCGCGATGCCGCAGATGCACGTCGAGCGCATCGTCCTCGGCGAGCAGGCGCCGGCGGTCGGCCGGACGATCGCCGACACGGGGCTCCGATCGAAGACCGGTGCGCTGATTCTCGCCTTGCGACGCGGGGAGAGCGACGTGGCAACGCCCAGTGCGGACTTCCGGCTCGAAGCCGGTGATGTGCTCGTCGTGGTGGGACAGCCGCAACAGATTAGGAGTGCGTATCGGCTGCTGACGGGGACGGAGCCAGTTTAGAGACGTTGCGACGCAGCGATTCGGTGTCCATGTTCAACGGCCTGTCGGTGGGCCCGCCGAACCGAAGCAACAGCCGTTCCCCGTCCATTCCCGCCGGCGAGGAGGGATTATGTCCCGGAGTACGAAGGTCGTTGGTCTTGTCTTCGCGTCGGCTCTCGTGGCGGCATGCGCCACGATCATGCACGGCAGCTCCCAGCAGGTAGGCGTCAACAGCCAGCCTGCGGGCGCGACGGTCGTAGTGGACAGCCAGACGGTCGGAATGACCCCGGTCGTCGCCAAGCTGGCGCGAAAGCGGACACATCGCATCACGGTGACGTTGGCCGGCTATCAACCGTACGAGATGGTGACGACCAGGAAAACCAGCGGCTGGGTCTGGGGCAACATCGTGTTTGGTGGACTCATCGGACTCATCGTCGATGCAAGTAGCGGCGGGCTCTATGACGTGCGGCCAGAACAAGTCAACGCTCAGCTGGCGCGCACCGGGGGAATGGGGAACGCGCGTGACGGCACGATTTACGTGTTCCTGGTTCGCGAAGTCGATCCGTCGTGGGTGAAGATCGGCCAGCTGACGCCGCTCGGGCACTAGTCGGCGAGCAGTGGGCGCGGGTTATCCCGCGCCCACCCCTTGCCTCAGGCAACCCCACGCCGGTCCAAACTGCGATACTGAATCGCCTCGCTCACATGCTTCGGGTCGAGCGCCACGGCCTCATCGAGATCGGCCACCGTGCGCGCGATCTTGAGAATCCGGTGATAGGCCCGCGCCGATAGTCCCAGCCGCGTAATCGCCGTCTTCAGCAGCGCATCCGCGCCGTCCGACACTTGGCAGTGCGCACGGATGTCGCGCGGCGCCATGTGCGCGTTGGCGTAGATCCCCGGCCGGTTAGCAAAGCGATGGCGCTGCACCACTCGCGCCCGGTCCACGCGCTCCCGCATAAGTTCACTCGGCTCGCCCCCCGTCACGGCGGTGAGAGCCTTGTACTTCACCGCCGGCACTTCCAGATGGATGTCAATGCGATCGAGCAAGGGGCCCGAAACCCGCGCGAGATAGCGCTGCACCACCAGCGAGCCGCACGCGCACGTGTGGTGCGGATCGCCGAACCAGCCGCAGGGACAGGGATTCATCGCCGCGGCAAGCATGAAGCGCGCCGGATAGGAGAGGCTCATCGCGGCCCGCGCGATCGTCACGACACCATCCTCCATCGGCTGGCGCAGGACCTCGAGCACGTTCTTGCGAAACTCGGGCAGCTCGTCGAGAAACAGGACGCCACCGTGCGCCAGGCTGACCTCACCGGGCCGCGGATACGAGCCGCCCCCGATCAGGCCCGCATCCGAAATCGTGTGGTGCGGCGCGCGAAACGGCCGCCGCGCAACGAGCGACTCACCGAGCGGCAGCGTCCCCGCGACCGAATGGATCTTGGTCGTCTCGAGCGCCTCGTCGAGACTCATCTTGGGAAGGATCGTCGGCAGCCGCCGGGCCAACATCGTTTTCCCGGATCCCGGCGGGCCCACCATCAGGATGTTGTGCCCGCCCGCCGCCGCGACCTCGAGCGCGCGCTTGGCGTGTGCCTGCCCCTTCACCTCCGCGAAGTCCACGTCGTCCTTGGCGCGTTCGGCAAACAGCTTCGCCACATCGATCGATGCGCTGCGGAGCTCGCCTTTCCCCTCGAGATAATCGGCGATCTCCGCCAGACAGCCTGCGCCGAGGACGCAGAGCCCTTCGACAACGCCCGCCTCGGGGAGGTTCTCTCGTGGCAGGATGAGCGCCTCGACACCCGCCGCGCGGGCCGCGAGGGCGACTGGCAGTGCCCCACGAACCGGGCGGATCGCGCCTTCGAGACCGAGCTCTCCCAGCACCGCAATTTTGGCGAGCCGGTCGCCAGCGACTTGCTCCGTGGCGGCGAGAATCCCCAGCGCGATCGGGAGATCGAACGCGGAGCCCTCTTTTCTTATGTCGGCAGGAGCCAGATTGACGGTGATTCGCTTGAGCGGGAACGTGAAGCCGGTGTTGGCAAGGGCCGAGTAGACGCGATCGCGGCCTTCCTTGACCGCCCCCTGGGGCAGCCCGACCGTCACGAACGTCGGCAGGCCGCTGGCGATGTCGGTTTCGACCTCCACCAGGTACGCATCGATCCCCAGGACGGCGGCGGAGCGCACGCGAGCGAGCATGGACCAGGCTACGTTTAGCAGCGTCAGGCGGGGTAGCCAGAAAGCCGCCCTGCGGGTCTAAATGACGCCATGGGGAGGGTATGCGTATAGATGTCGTGACTTTTCGAACCTTTTTGCCGGCGATCGCCCTCGTCGCGACGGCCGGGTGTGGCTCGCAGCGGGGCGGGACCGCCCCGAAAGTCCCCGTCAGCGTGGCGCGCGTCGAGCGCCGTGCCCTTCCCTATGAACTGGATGCCACCGGCACGGTAGAGCCGATTCGCTCGGTCGACGTCCTCCCGCAGGTAGGCGGCACCATCCTCCACGTGAACTTCGGCGAGGGCGATGAAGTCGCCGCCGGCCAGATTCTCTTCGAGATCGATCCCCGCTCCTATCGCGCCGCGCTGCAGCAGACCGAAGGCGCGCTGCTCCGCGACCTCGCGCAGGCACAGAGCGCGGCGCGGGAAGCCGCGCGCTACAAGACCCTGGCCGCAACGAACACGGTGACGCAGGAGGATTACGAGACCAAGCAGTCAACCGCGGACGCCGCGGCCGCCGCGGTCCGCTCCGATTCGGCAGCGGCGTCCATTGCCCGGCTGAATCTCGAGTACGCCACCGTCCGGGCGCCGATCGGCGGCCGCACGGGACGACTGTTGCTCCACGAGGGCAACCTCGTCCGTGCGGGGAGCGATCCGCTCGTGTCGATCATCCAGATGCGTCCCATCCTCGTGCGCTTCCCGGTTCCGGCAACGAACCTGCCGGCGCTGCGCCAGCGAGCCGGCCAGGAGCTCAAGGCGATCGCGTTACCGGCGCGTGATTCGACATCGGCCGTTCAAGGCATTCTGTCGTTCGTCGATAACCAGGTGGACACCACGACCGGCACCCTGCTGCTCAAAGCGCGTTTCCAGAATCGCGATGGAGGCCTCTGGCCGGGCGAGTTCGTGAGGATCACGCTCGTCCTGGGCATACAGCAGGACGCCGTTGTCGTCCCGAGCCAGTCCGTGATGCAGGGCCAGCAAGGCACCTATGTCTTCGTCGTCAACAACGACGGCACCGCGGCGACCCAGCCTGTGACGGTCGAGCGGACGCTCGACAGCCTCAGCGTGATCGCCGGCGTCCCCGCGGGTGCTCTGGTCGTCACCGACGGACAACTACGCCTCACACCCAATGCCAAAGTCGAAATCCGCGGCGGCCCTACTACTGAAACCGCAGGCGGCGGCGGGCCGCCGAAGACGCAGTGAGCATCTCCAGACTCTTCATTCGCCGGCCGGTCGCGACCACGCTCGTCATGCTCGGCATTCTCATGTTCGGGATCATGGCGTATCGGCTGCTGCCGGTGAGCGATTTACCCAACGTCGACTTCCCGACCATCAGCGTGTCGGCCGGATTGCCGGGCGCGAGCCCGCAGACGATGGCGGCCGCGGTCGCCACGCCGCTCGAGAAGCAGTTCTCGACGATCGCCGGCCTCGACGCGATGACGTCGAGCAGCACGCTCGGCGGGACGAACATCACGCTGCAGTTTTCGCTGGCGCGCAACATCGACGCCGCCGCGCAGGACGTGCAGGCCGCGATCTCGAAGACGCTGCGGCAGCTTCCGCCGGGGATTCAGCCACCTTCCTACAACAAATCGAACCCCGCGGATCAGCCGATTCTCTATCTCGCGCTGACGTCGGCGACGCTGCCGCTCCCGCAACTCGACGAGTACGCCGAGACCTTCCTCGCGCAGCGGCTGTCGACGGTGACCGGCGTCGCCCAGGTCCAGGTCTTCGGATCCGCCAAATACGCCGTGCGCATTCAGGTCGATCCCAAGGCGCTCGCGGCGCGGGGCATCGGACTAGATGAAGTGACCGCGGCGGTGGCGGCCGGAAATCCGAACCTGCCGACCGGCACACTGTGGGGGCCCCAACGCGCCTACACGGTCCTTGCCGACGGTTCGATTTCGAGCGCGCCGGAATTCCGCAAGCTCGCGGTGACGTACCAGAACGGCGCGCCGGTCCGGCTGCAAGACGTGGCGCAGGTGCTCGACGACGTGCAGGACCCCCGCAACGCGAGCTGGTACGACGGCAAGCGCGCCGTCATTCTGGCGATCCAACGTCAGCCGGGGACGAACACGGTGCAGGTCGCGGACGGCGTCAAGGCGACGGTCGCGTCTCTCGCGTCGCTGCTGCCCGCATCGGTCGAGGTGAACACCCTCTACGACCGCTCGGTGTCGATCCGCCAGTCGGTGAACGATGTGCAGGTCACCCTGTTCGTCGCGCTGATCCTGGTGGTCCTGGTGATCTTCCTGTTCCTCAAGAATCTCTCCGCCACCGTCATCCCGAGCCTCGCGCTGCCGTTCTCGATCATCGGCACGTTCTCGGTGATGTACCTGATGGGCTATAGCCTCGACAACCTGTCGCTGATGGCGCTCACGCTCGCGGTGGGATTCGTCGTCGACGACGCGATCGTGATGCTCGAGAACATCGTCCGGCACATGGAGAAGGGGAAGCCGGCGATGCAAGCGGCGCTCGACGGCGCGGCCGAGATCGGCTTCACGATTCTCTCGATGACGCTCTCGCTCACCGCGGTGTTCATTCCTCTGCTGCTGATGGGCGGCATCCTCGGCCGCCTGTTTCACGAATTCGCCGTCACGATCGGCGTCGCGATCCTGGTGTCCGGGTTCGTATCGTTGACGCTCACACCCATGCTGTGCAGCCGCTTCCTCCGACCTCCCAAGGAAGAACACCACGGGCGCTGGTACGAGGCGACGGAGCGCGTCTATCGGCGCGCCCTGGGTTGGTACGAGCGGTCGCTGGCGTGGGTGATGGACCGGCGTGGGCTTGCCATACTCTTTTCCCTCGGGATTCTGGCCGCGACCGCCGTCCTGTACAAACTGGTGCCCAGCGGTTTCATCCCCACGGAAGACACGGGCCAGATCCAGGGCACGACGGAAACGCTGGAAGGCAGCTCGTTCGAGAACATGCGGGACCATCAGCTGGCCGTGGCCGACATCGTGGCGCGCGATCCGAACGTCTTGCACTTCATGTCCACCGTCGGCGGCGGCTCGGCAAATCAGGGCCGGCTGAGCATTCGCCTCAAGCCCCGCAATCAGCGGCCGCCCGCCAGCGAGATCGCCGGCGAGCTCAACGCCAAGCTCAACAGCGTCCCGGGCATTAAGACCTACTTGCAGATCCCGGCGTCGATCCGTATCGGTGGCCGCACGACCAAGACCCAGTACCAATTCACCCTGCAAAGCGCCGACATCGACGCGCTGTACGACAACGCCGCGAAACTCGAGCGCGTACTCCACGGCATCCCCACGCTGCAGGACGTGACATCCGATCTCCAGATCAAGAACCCGCAGGTGAGCGTGCGGATCGACCGCGACCGCGCCACCGCCCTGGGCGTGACGGTGCAGCAAATCGAGCAAGCGTTGTACGACGCGTACGGCTCGCGCCAGGTCTCGACGATCTACACGCCGAACAATCAGTACTGGGTGGTCCTCGAGCTGCTTCCGGAATACCAGCGTGATCCGTCCGCGCTCAAGCTGCTATATCTCCGCTCGCAGAAAGGGGTGCTGATCCCGCTTACCTCCGTCGCAACGGCGTCGAACGACGTCGGCCCGCTGAGCGTGAACCACAGCGGCCAACTTCCCTCCGTGACGCTCTCGTTCAACCTGCCGCCCGGCGTTTCGCTGGGAACCGCGGTGAACGACGTCCAAAATGCGGCACGGCAGGCGTTGCCGTCGACGATCAGCACCGGGTTCTCAGGAACCGCGCAGGCCTTCAAGGACAGCCAGCAGGGCCTCTTTCTGCTATTGCTGCTCGCCATCGTCGTGATCTACATCGTGCTCGGCATTCTTTATGAGAGTTTCGTGCACCCGTTCACGATTCTCTCGGGACTGCCGTTCGCCGGATTCGGCGCATTGCTCACGCTCGTCATCTTCCGCACCGAGCTGAGCGTCTACGCGTACGTGGGCGTGATCATGCTGGTGGGTCTCGTCAAGAAGAACGCCATCATGATGATCGATTTTGCACTGGATGCGGAGCGCCGCGAAGGGAAATCACCGCGCGACGCGATCATCGAAGCGTGCAGCGTGCGGTTTCGGCCGATCATGATGACGACGATGGCGGCACTGATGGGGACGCTGCCAATCGCGATTGGCTGGGGCGCGGGGGCGGAATCGCGGCGGCCGCTGGGTCTGGCCGTGGTCGGCGGGCTGGCGTTCTCTCAGCTCATCACGCTGTACGTGACGCCGGTCGTCTACACCTACCTCGATACGCTGCAGCACCGCCTGGGACGCCGCGCCCGCCGGTCTGTCGCGGAGCCCGCCGCGGCCGACTGACGCCTATGGCCGCTGCTGGACGGCGTCGACGCGGACGTTGGCTGTGATGCCGCTCCCGATGACGAACTGGTAGCTCCCCAACCGCACGGCCTTGAGGGTCACGACGACAGCGGTGTCGGCCGACTCGAGTGTGACCAGCTGGAGATCCTGCTGCCGCACGTTGAGCCGGCCGCGGCCGGCCCGCAGCGCTTGACCGAGCGCTTCGATCGACGTCGCATTCCCGTAGAGATCCCGAGCCCGCAGCCGTAAGGCGAACGGCACACCCACCTGCACCACGATCGCCCGCCCGTTGACCGTCTCGCCGTTGCGGTCGAGGATCAGGGAGTCGATCGGGCCAGGCTCGGCGCGGAGCGTCACGATCCGCTCCACCGAATCGATGCTTGCAATGACGGCCGCTTCGCCCGCGCGGATGCCGAGGACGACGTCCACGCGTACCCGGCCCGTGGAGTCGAGGACCGCCGATTCCGGGGTGACCCGGGCGTTCAAGGTGCGGAAACGAACGGTGCGGCCGGCCGCCGACGCCCCCTGCACGGTGCGCGCCCGGAAGATCAGCGGCTCGCTCAGCGGATTCCCGACCGGCCCGTACGCCGATGCGGCGGGAAGAAAGCCGGTGTTCACACCCGACAGGCCGGCAGGCGCTGCGATCTCCATATCCACCGGCGCCAGGCCGCGCACGCGCACCTGTACCGTACCGCCGCGCGTTACCGAGCCGGTGGTGACGGCGAGTGTCGCACGCCCCAGCGAATCGGTGATTGCCGTGAGCGGTGTGGTGCCGCCACTCAAATCCACCGGTTCACCCGGGACCGGATTTCCGAGCGAATCCGTTACCGCGGCAACGATGGTCGCAGTCGAATCCGTGCCACGGAACGCGATGTAATCGGGCGTCAGCCGCACCCGCGTCGGCCGCGAGGATCGCACGGAGTACAGCACCGCGGGTTGACCGGGCAATGTCGCTCCACCGCCGGTGCGGATCTCGAATTGGTGCGTCCCCGTGCGTGCCACGGGCGGCAGCCTGAAGACGGCGATGCCGCTGTCATCGGTAACCGCCGAAGCATCTCGCGACAGCCCCAGAACCGTCGTTCCCCGCAGCGCGAGCGTGGTGCGGCGCAGCGGCGTCCGTCCACGGCTCAGGCGCACACGCACGCTCCCTCCCATTCCTACCGTTGTGACGACGTCGGCTGGCTGCCCTACGGCGGTGACTGGCTGCGATGCCTCATCGCTGGCCGACACGGAAGAACCGGCAGAGCTGCTCCGCCGGCTGTCGCATGCGGCGGCGCTCGCAATCACCTCACCGCCGGCGCCGACGCTGCGCAGATCGGCCCAGTCTCGCTCGGTCGGATGAAACTTGAGACAACTCCGGCGCACGACATCCGCGACTTCGGTCTGTGCGAAGAGCGGATTGGTGAGCAGGCGAATCAACTCGGTCTTGTCGAGCGGCGGCGGCGACTGCGCGGCAAGTGGTGCGACGAATGCTGCGAGGGCGAGGACAGCGAGGCGGGCGCGCACGTCAGGGCCGGGCACAGGATGAGCGTTCGAACCGCAACTCCACCGCGCGAACGTCGGCGTAAAGACTCTTGTCGCGAGAATCGCGCGCCGCGTCCGACCCGGCCATCAGGTCCTTGCGCGCGATGTTGTACGCCAACCACCCGTCTTCGACCTGCGACAGACCCCGCGCCAAACCGGTGCACGGCATACGGCGCGAATCGTACATGCTCGCGCGCATTGTGAACGCGGAGATCGCCAGCGCGAGTGTGTCCGCCCTGCGGTCGAGCGCCGCCGTATCACTCACCGCCAGGCCACCGAGGGCGGCGTCAGAACCGGAATGACCGCCGTTGGTGGCCACGCGGGATCCGAGAATGCCGTACAAGACAGTTACCAGGACGGCACCCGCCAGCGCCGACGCGACGTACGCCGTCGGCCGGGCGAGCGCGCGGTACCCGCGTGGCTTGGGACTGACGGGGGGCGAGACCCGTCGAGGAGGTAGGCTTGGAACAACGTCGTCATCCTCGTCTGCTTCGGGGAGTAGCACCGGATGGTTGGGATGGCTCGCCCCGGGCGCGATCGAGGGCG
>Ga0137398_10001136_pt1 | contig 10580 bp, 4 predicted proteins | sample czorhiz216metaG_FD_106659 | JGI IMG/M metagenome (GOLD analysis project Ga0137398, IMG submission 106659) | Vadose zone soil microbial communities from Angelo Coast Range Reserve, California, USA - czorhiz2.16 metaG | ecosystem: Environmental > Terrestrial > Soil > Vadose zone | place: USA...
GATTGGGATTTAAGTGGTCGGGGCGAATGGATTTGAACCATCGACCTCCTGGTCCCGAACCAGGCGCGCTAGCCAGGCTGCGCTACGCCCCGACGGATTTGCCCGGGCGCATCGTTGCAGCCCAAGCAACACTTTAAGACTAGCATAGCTCCTGCGTTCGGCGGTAGGCTTGCTCTACCGCCTCGCTGTAACCGTTCGCGAATGAGCGGCATTCCCTTTCCAAGCTCGACGAGAAGGCCCTCGGAAGTCTCATACTTTCGTTTCGCGGTTAGTAGTAAAGCTTCAGCGCGAATTGCACCAGACGCGGACCACGCGTTTGCGAAATCTGGCCGAACGTTGAGTCGAACCCAAATGGGTCAGGATTCAGGAACTGTGCGTGATTGAAGGCGTTAAACATCTCCGCTCGGAACTCGAGCACCTTCGATTCTGTGATCTTCGTTTTCTTTAGGAACGAAATATCCCAGTTGTTGATGCCCGGGCCGCGCAGAGTATTCCGTCCGAGGTTGCCAAAGGATGCAATAGAACCCGGAGCGAGGTGCAAATCGTTGTTAAACTGGCAATCGAACGCCGTGGGGTCGAAGTAAAAGTTCCCACTAATGTTGCCAGTAACCGAATCTGGCGTTGCACCCGAGCAGTTTGCCGCCGCCCCGGAGAACGAGCTTATCTGACGCGCGTTAAATGTCCGAATCTTGCCAATCAAGTTCGGGCGATCCAGAAAGTTACCCTGAAGGCTGTTGTCGTTGTTCGAAAAGATCGTGAAGGGCTGCCCGGACTGAAACGTGCTGATGACGTTGACCTGCCAGCCTTGCGTCACGCGTTTCGCAAACGCATTACTGTTCCGGAATGGCTTGTCTATCGGCAACTCCCAGCTCGCGCTGATAACCAGCCTGTGCGTGGCGTCGAAATCCGCCAACGCGCGGTCGAGCCTTGGATTGAACGGATCTGTGTAGCCGCCGGACCGCGCACGAAATCCGGAGCTTAAGTCGATGGTTTTCGCAAGTGTGTACGCCACACGGAACGACAATCCGCTCCTGTAGCGTTTATCCACGGTGATCTGCAACTGATGGCTGTCGGACAGACCCGCGCTGTTATTCGTCAAGATAAGCCCCAGGTCCTGGACGCTCGCGTTAGGATCGGTCGTCGGATTGATACATCCCGCAAATGGCCGGGCGCAGTCCTCGTTGAGGAAGCCGTTCGCTAGTTGCGCTGCCTCGACGGCTGGTTGCGGTGCATTTGTTTCTGGCGTGCTGATGAGCTTGCGCCCTAGGCTCCCTACATAGACCGCTTCAATCGCCGTGTCTTTGTTCAATTGGTATTGGAAACCATAATTAAAGTTTTCCGAGTAGGGTGTCCGGAAGTGCGGATCGGTCACAAATGCAAAGGAAATCTTCGGCACAAAAAACTGTCCCACTCTCCCCTGAGAGGCAAACGGAAACGGATTAGTGATCCCTTGCGCCCCGAACGGATCTGCGAAAGCATTCCCGTTGGTAACATCGCTCGGACCGAGATTCAAGTTGGAGACATCTCCAAACGGTGGCTGCCCTCCGAACTGGAGATTCAAGGCGCCGTCTTCGATGTCATAGAAGACCCCGAAGCCACCGCGCATCACGAGCTTGGCGTTGCCGAAAATGTCCCACGCGAACCCCACACGCGGTGCCCAATTATTGCGGTCCGCGAACACTAGGGCACGGTTCGGCGTTCCTGGGTCGCCGGGATAGAGAACGCCCGGAGGGGCAGCGGGGAAAACCGTGGACTGCGCACCTGCTCCGAAGAAGCCAATGATGTTGTTATGCGTATCGTATTGTGGGCTGTTGTACTCGTATCGCACGCCAAGATTCACAGTCAGCCGGGGACGAACCTTGATCGTGTCCTGCGCGTAGTAGTATTGAGATGTCGAACGAATGTTGTAAAGCGCGCTGGAGAACTGGAAGAAGTTTCCGGGGAACCCGCCGACGAAGTCGGCCGCTGCGTCTCCTGTAAACGTACCTCCCGGCAACGGCCCATTGGAGGCCCCGCCAAATGTGAAGCTGCCATTGTTGAAGAAGTCAAACAGGAAGTTGTTCTGGATACGGCGGACGTCCACTCCGAGCTTCCACTCGTGGCGCCCGTGAGGGATGGTAATGTGATCCTGCACCTGATAGGTCATGTCGTGCAGCTTGGTTGGTCCTTGCGGTGACGGGCCAAGATTGAAACCCGGGGTGAAGATGATTGGCACTGCCGTTCCTCCTGGGTCATCGGGATTCACGTTTGTGAACCCAAGAGCCGCTGGGGTCGTCTTGTCAGTCGGATCGGCTTGGAGATTAGCGGCCCGGTTCGCCGAAGCCCGGAATTCGTTGATCCACCCGCTGCCAAACGAATGCGTCCACGTACCGGTGAGGACCTGGTTCCGGTTCGTATTATTGAAGCCCGAACCGACCGGAACGTTCCCTCCCGTCGACGCGCCCTTGTTGATCCCAAACGGGTCGAATTCCTTCACATCGTTAATCAAGTATAGAAAGGAGAGCGTGTCGTGTTTAGTCAGAGTGTGATCGACGCGCACCACGCCCTGTTCTTCATTAATCGATTTGCCTGACGAAGAAATGAATCCGTTATTGGCTAGGCCCGGAGTAGGAAGCGGCAGATACTTGGCAATGTAATTTGCGGATACAGGATTTACCGGAACTCGATTAAATGCGTAGTTGCTGTTATTTCCGGGATTAATGAGTTGCGTCCCGTTGGGATTTGTGCAGTTTCCGCCAGCATCGAAGTCGCTAGGCGCACCGCAAAGCTCTCCGAAATCTCCGCCCCGTTCCGCCTGGCTGAGGACGGTCAATTGCGGCAAAATCTGTCCTTCTCGCCGCCGGGCCCCCTGATATGCCACGAAGAAAAACGTCTTGTCCTTGATGATTGGCGCGCCTACCGTACCCCCGAAGACGTTCCGCTTGAAGGTGGCGCGGTCCGTTAAGAAGAAATCCCGTGCGTTGAGGACGTCGTTGCGGAAAAACTCGAACGCGCTTCCATGCCAATTGTTTGAGCCGGACTTGATCACCTGGTTGACTATTCCTCCCGAGGACCGCCCAAACTCCGCATCATAGTTGTTGGTCAGGATTTTGAATTCGCCCACTGCGTCGGGATTCGGGCTCACCACGATTCTATTGTTGAGGAAATTCGTGTTGTCCGCCCCATCGACCAGGAAAGTCAGCGACTCCGATCGTTGTCCGCTCACTGAAAAGGGGTTCCCCGAACCGTCGTCTGGGTCCGGCGCAAACACACCCGCCTGCAAGAGGCCCAGTTGCAGCGTATCGCGATCCACCAGGGGCAAGTCTTCAATCCGCCGAGTATCCTCCACCTTACCTAATACCGCGCCTGAGGTGTCAATCTGCGGAACGGCGGCGGACACCTCTACGACCTCACTCGCTTGTCCAACCTCCAGAGCGACATCTAGCCTTCCGTTCTGATTTACTTCCAAAGTTATCCCGCTTTGCACGTTCTTCTTGAATCCGGCATGCTCGACGGTTAGTCGGTAAGTCCCTACCCCTACCAATGAAAACAGATAATTCCCTTCCCCATCCGTCTTCGTCGTCCGACTGATGTTCGTTCCTTCGTTCGTTAGCGTTACCGTCGTTCCCACAATCGCGCCGCCGGATTGGTCCTTTACGGTTCCCGTTAGTCGTGCCGTCGCTTGCCCCCGGGCGCCGCCCGCCCAAGCAAAAAAAGTCAGTAGAGCGACACAAAAAACACAAACATTGCTCTTGGTAAAGGGCAATTTCATAGACTGCTCCTTTCGCGCACCTTCTTTGGGGTATGAAACCTTACGCAGGGATGCCTAACGGGTAGGGGGAGTCACGGCAGTGTGCCGAAGCGAGGTCACGTTGCCGAAATAAAGATCTTCCCCGGGCAAACCCCCACCACTTCTTCAAGCTAACGTTGAGGTACCTTTTAGGCCAAAATGAGGCGGGATGTCAAGACAAGTTATTCTAAATCCTTTATCAAATCCAGTCGATTCACCTTTCAAATCGATGAGAATAAAGATGTTGGCGGTGGCCGATTTGCAGGAAGTAGACCCTAGCCCAGCCGCACCAACTTCGCTTCCGTAATCGCCGATAACCCTGGATCGGCCCAAGAATCAAGGGCGACACCTCTCCCGTCCACGCGGACAAGTGAGACGGCGTCGGCTCCGCACTGAACTTCCCGGCGCCCGAGCGCATCGGCTGGTAGGTCATTGCTGTTGAACGTGAGGTCTTTGGAGGTCTGGGTCGGCCTTGCTCCAGAGTTTTTCTCCCATAGTAAATTCTTTCTGTGCAATGAGGGCATCACCTCGGTGTTCCGCGACGAGGGCACGGGCGAAGTGTCCGCCCGCGTAGCTCGGGTCATGCCGGATCATCTTCTGCGCAGTGTACTCCGCTAGGTCCCAGTCGCCGATATCTCGTGCGATCCGGGCAATGGAATCAAGCTGCAAGAGGGCCCCGCTCCAGGCATCCGGTCCGGGTACGGCGACAACCTGCTCCTCGACCTGCTGCATCAGAACATTGCCTTTGTCCCAGTTCTTTTCGCGCAGCATGATTTCGGCACGCAGCATTACAGTATCCTGCAATGACTTTATGACTTGGGCGGGAAGGTGCTCCATTTCTTGCTCCGCCAGCGCCAGCTCGCTCCTTGCGTCTTCTATGCGGTCCAGCGCCAGCAGCGCTCGCCCAGCCAAGGAATGGCCGGCGAATCGGCCCATCGCCCAGCGGCACTTCACCAACTCTTGAGAGGCTGCAAGTGCTTCCTGGGGCCTGCCGCGCTCCAGTAAGAACTCCGGCCACGCCCGGCGGTTGAATTCCTCGAAATCCACGTGAGCAGGGAGCGAAAAGGCTTCATGGAACGCCGCCTCGGCCGCCTTCATTTGCCCTAGGGCTTGGTAGCTCATGCCCAGGAGTTGCAGGTTCTGCGCGTGATGCCAGTCATATTGGGGGGGAATATTCTCCGCCCGGTAGTAGGCGTTTTCCAATTCCTCCGCTTTCAGGAATTCCCGGATGGCTTCCTCCGTGCGTCCTAGCCGCCGAAGATTATGCCCGTGCATATGGTGTGCGTGTGGAATCGCAGGAGCGAGTCGTACGTATTCTTCACTCTGCTCCAACGCTTTCTCTGCCGGCCCGTGGTTTTCAAATGTATGAGCCAGATAGTGATGCGCGGCAAAGTTCTCCGGAGAAAACACCAGTGCTGTTTGGTAAAAGGCGATGGTGTCCACGGTGCCACCCTGCCCGTGCGCCAAGGGCGTGCCTTCCTCCGCAAAGCCGCGCAAGATCCACAGCCATGGATCGTTCGGACTGGCCGCGAGCGCATCCGTTACAGCCTGACGGTACGCGAAGTACAACTGCAGGTTGCCGCTGTTTTGCAAATACTCAATTTGCCGCGCACGGATCGTCAATTTTGCTTGTTCTTCTTTGCTTGCGTTTCCGGCCAGCGACTGCGCCTTCCCGAATGCCTCTTGCGCAGCCGCGACGTCGTTCAGGCCGATGTACGCATCGCTCAGCCCCACATACGCCATGGCCATCGATGGATCGAGCCGCACCGCCTGGTGGAAAGACCGCGCCGCCTCGATCCACACGAAGGAATGAATATATACAAGCCCTTGGTCGAAGAACGCCTGGGCATTGGCCGACTTCGTTGTCACCGCCTGGTGAAGTTTGCCTATGCCCTGCCGTAGCGGGACTGGGCGCTCCAGCAACTCCCGCGGTACCCAACCAATCGAGCCTGACGGCTCATGCCCCTCGTGCTGCGCCTTGGCAGGCTCAATCGCAATCGACAAACACGCAAGACAAAGCACGCAATTTGCGGCCAAAGTGCTAAGTATCTTGTATTTCTGGCGACGAGACTTCGTCCTGCGCAATGTAGTCATCATCAAATTTCCCTTAGACGCAGTTGTGCCGAGAAGCTTGCCCATGGCAAAGGGATTGCTAGTTGACTCCTGGATCGATCACAGTCACGCGATCTTCCATGCCCACAGGCAAAGCCGCAACGACTGATCCTCGTAGCTATTCCTTTCGGCTCATCTTTCAGCTAGCTTCAGTTATGGTCGTTACCCTTAGTTAGGTTCTCTTTGCATGTTTCGAAGAGAAAAGTCTACACCCGCGTTTTCCATACCGCCGCAAAAACAAAGGCCCTCGAACTTGCCGAGGGCCTTCGCGTCAAGGGTTATCGTCGTTCCTCAGAAAGAGAACCGCGCGGCAAACTCCATGTCTCGTGCTCCGGCCGATCCGGTCTGTGGTCCCGCCGTCGTGGTGAAATTGCCGAACGTGCCGGGGCTCGTCGGATCCGTGGTGAAGTTATTGAAATTGACGCTGTTGAAGACATTGAATACCGTGACGCGGAACTGCAACTGCTGGTGTTCACTCCAGGGCATCTTGAACGTCTTATAGAGACCCATGTCCGCAGCGGCGTACGCGGGCCCGGTGAGGTCATTGCGCGAACCTGGCAACCCCGGCAAGGTAAAGCTCACTGCAGACAGCGCGGCGTTGGCATTGCTGAACAGATTGGGCCGCCCAAAAGTGCCGTTTCTCGTGATATTGGTCTGGAGCGGCGCCACGATTGTTCCCGGAGTCGTCAGGAAGAAGTTGGTTGGAAAATTAAAGCCGTTGGATGGGCTAAACGGAAAACCGGAATGCCACCGTGCCGTACCCGAGTACTCCCATCCGCCAATCATTGCATCCACGAGGCGACTGGCACTCGCGCCGAACCGGCGCCCTCGTCCGAAAGGCAGGTCAAGGATATAGTTTCCATTGAAGTTGTGCCTCAAGTTGAAGTCCGAAAGGCCGCGTCCCAGGCGCAAATCAAACGGGTTCTGGATGAGTCCCGCGAGCGTTCCGTTACCAAGTGGGCTTAGATCCCCGTTCTCAGCCGTTGAATCGTTGTCGATGGACTTCGAGAAAACGTAGTTCGCCGTAAAGTGCGCAATCCCCACGTTTTTTCGAACACTCACCTGCAGGCTGTGGAAGTTGGAATTGGCCCAGTTGGTCCAGCCGGGCAAACTCTGGAACTGCGGTTGAAACAGCACGAGACCGTCCCTTTGTGGGTCCACAGTCGCGTTCCAGGGACTTGGAATACCCCCAGGTGAAGGATCGGTATCTATCGGGAACAATGCGCAAGACCACGACTGACCTGCAGCGCGGACCGAGAATGCATAGAAGGCCTGCGTCGGAGTCAAGCTGGAGTACCCGGCGGTCGAAGGGAATTCAGCGGCCAAGAATGCCGGCATATTCGGGAGCATATTGTCGAAGAAAGGTATCGAAGCAATGGTTGATAGCTGGGCTACGTTCTTGGGATTGATCGACGGTCCACTCGAAGGCGTGATATTGGCTATTTTCGCTATTTGCCGGAACGCGCTAAACAGATCCACGCCGCTCTTCGGATCGCGGATATCAAGATACTGAGCGTAGTCGGTCTTTCCCAGCAGCCGACGCCCCAGAGTGCCCACGTACGCCACATCCAGCACGAAGTGCCTCGGCAGTTCACGTTGAACAGAGGCGGTCAGATGAATAGAATACGGCGTCCGCAGATTCTGGTCCACCGCAAAACCAAGAGCGCTTACATTGGAAGGTGGAGCAAAAGGGAACGTGGCCTTGGTCGGAGGCGTAAAGAACGGGGGCCCAGCCGCCGGCAATCCCGTGCAGCCGGCAGTGCTGCAGGAGCCCGCAAATCGAGGCGCCGTAGCCAGCGAGAATTGCTGCGAGCCATCGATCAGTGCTGTGGCAGTGCCCGGAGACCCGCTTAGGTCGCTGTCAATGGCTAGAGACTGGCCAATCTTATCGTAGAAGATTCCTGCCCCGAGACGTACGGAACTCTTCCCCGGTCCGCCAAAGATGGCCTTAACAAGCCCGTCATTATAATTGGGAGAATAAGCCAGGGATAGCCGGGGCCCGAAGTTCTTGTAGTCGGGGTTATACCAGGAGGCGGAGTTGTTGGCCTTCCCGGCTGGCGTCCAGCTCAGGAGAGGCGAGCCATCCGAAGGTAGCCCGGCGTTCATGTCTATAATTCGCTTCTGGAACCATTGCATGATGTCGAAAGTCGGCCGTACCTGTAACCCGCGTGTCTCCCACACCGGAGTTTCATACCCCCACCGCAAGCCAGCCGTGAGGGTCAAGTTGGAACGAAGCCGCCAGCTGTCCTGTACATAGACTTCGCCGACCCGCTCGGCGAAATCCCGCGATTCGGGGGTGCCAGCCGGTGAAACAGCGCCGGTGCTTGGGTTCGCAAAAAACGTCGCGTTCACCTGCGTGATCGATCCCGTTAGCATCATGAAGGCCCGTGTAACGGCTGTGCCGTTCGCCGCCGAGGGGAGGGAGGCGCCTGCCGGACATGCCGCGTTCCCTAGGCAACTTGGAACGTCGCCGCACAGCCGGACACAGAAGCCGTTGTTCACGGAATAGGCGGGAAAGGATGAAGTTTGCGACACCCGATCATTGACCACAAAGCGGATAACTCCGCCCATCTGTAGAGTGTGCTTGCCTCTGCTCCAACTCACGTCATCGTTGATTTCATGAACCGGCACTGCTCGTGCCACGGGCCGCGCACTGTTCGCGAAGTTCAGGACATTGTCAAACGAGCGTACCGAGAACGAGCTTCCCACTGTACCGGATTGGGCTACTCCGAGCCGCGTGTAGCCATATCGCGCTGTGTTGATCAGTGTCGAAGTGAGCTGACCCTGGTACTGAATCGCATAACCGCGGCTATTGTTCAACAGTTTGACCGCCGCGGATTGCCCCGGCAATTGCGCCGGAGTCAGGTCTGTCTTTAGCCCCTGAAGACTTCCGCGCCAAAAGATCGAGTGACGCCCGTTCTTGGTGATGTTGTAGTCCAATCGGCCAATGTAAATATTGTTGAAAGTTTGCACCGGTGGATTGAACGTAAACCCAATGAAGTCCTGCGCCCCCGTCGACGTTGCGTCCAGCCCCTGCGTAGTGTCGGTCCCGTGCGGGAACAAGTTCATGTAGGGAACCATGGCGGTATTGATTCCAATGCCAGCCGGATCCAGAGATTTAATTGTCGCCTGGTCTAATCCTTCAAAACCTGCCGGTATGGTGTGCGAACTAGTAAGTCCGTTTACTGATCCACCCGGGCAGTTGGATGCCGTGGCGCACTTATAAACCAACACCCCATCCCGCAAGAAGTCCGACGGCACGATGCGAGACCCTGACGCCCCTACTGCCTCCCGGCGCTCCTCATTGTCCAGAAAGAAATACATCCGGTCCCTCTTAATGGGTCCACCGAGTGATCCTCCGCCAATGTTGCGCTGATCCTTTGCGCGGGGAATTTTGGCCGCATTGTTGAAGAAGGAGTTTGCAGCTGTACCGGTTGTGCGATAGTACCACCGCGCATTCCCATGGAACTCGTTGGATCCGCTCTTGGTAACAAGTTGAACTTGCGCTCCGCCCACCAAGCCGTTCGTGGCATTGGCGTTCGTCGTGGTCACGCGAAACTCCTGGACTGAATCCAGGGTTACAGGCAGCGCGCTCGTAAACGCCGCCTGATTCTGCCAGTCGTTTGAGTCTACGCCGTCAACCGTAACGCTGTTCTGGTTGCCCCGAATTCCGTTCACTACGCCTTCTCGCAAGTCAAGCGTGGCGATCGAGCCCATCGACAGACGGTCCGTATCGGATCTCCCCGTGAAAACGACGCCAGGCTGCAGGGTGAGGAGGTTTACGACGTTGCGCGCCAGGAAAGGCAAACTCTTCACCTGATCTTCCGCAAATGCGTTGCCTACGCTTGCGTCCTCGGTATTGAGTGTCGGAGCCGCCGATTCCACCATCACCCGTTCGGACACGGAGCCCAATTCCAAGCGCACGTCCAAGCTAGTCGTTGTAGCTACAACGACACTGACCTTGGATGCTACGAATCCTCTGAATCCATTCATGACGACTTCGAGCTTATATGTCCCAGGCGAGAGCTGCGAGAAGATATATTCGCCGCTGCTATCGGTCTGCGTCGTGCGCGTTATGCCGGTAGAAGCATCCGTGGCCGAGACTTTGGCTCCGATCACGAAGGCACCTCCCGGGTCGGTAACTTGCCCTTGCAAGCTGCCTACATTCTGGGCTCGGAGGGCAAAACCTGCCAGCAGTGTGCAGAGCAATACCGCCAGATTGCGAATAGCAAATAGACGCTTCATGGACTGCTCCTTTCGCGCACCTTCAATGGGCTATGAAGATTCAGGCAGGAATGCCAAAACGCACAGGGAGCTACGGCAGTGTGCCGAAGCAAGGTCACATTACTAAATGTAAATTTTCCCCGGGCAACCCCGCCACCATTCTACTGAGCTAATGTTGAGATATCTTTTAGGATAAAATGAGGAAAGATGTCAAGACAAGTTATTCTAAACTCTTGATCAAGTCTCGTCGATTTGCCATTCAAATTGATGAGAATAAAGATGTTGACTGTAGCCGATTTGAAGGAAGCAGACCCTAGCCCAACCGCACCAGCTTCGCCTCGGTAATTGCCGAAATACCCCGGATCGGCCCGAGAATTGAGGGCGACACTTCTCCGTCCACGCGAACAAGAGATACGGCATCCGCCCCGCGCTGGGCCTCCCGGCGGCCGAGGGCGAAAGTAGCAATATTGACGCC
>Ga0137398_10001137_pt1 | contig 10579 bp, 9 predicted proteins | sample czorhiz216metaG_FD_106659 | JGI IMG/M metagenome (GOLD analysis project Ga0137398, IMG submission 106659) | Vadose zone soil microbial communities from Angelo Coast Range Reserve, California, USA - czorhiz2.16 metaG | ecosystem: Environmental > Terrestrial > Soil > Vadose zone | place: USA...
AGAAGCGAGAACTGCTTTCATGCGCGAAGTTGTTTCCACCAAAGACGCTCCCCAGGCCATCGGCCCCTACTCGCAGGCCATCAAGGCTAACGGATTTGTATTCGTTTCCGGCCAGGTGGCCATCGATCCGGCGACCCAGCAAGTGATTGCGGGCGAGGTCGCCGCACAGACCGATCGTGTGCTGCGCAATTTGTCGGAAATTCTGGAAGCCGCGGGCAGCGGCCTGGGCAAGGTTGTGCGTTCCACTGTGTTTCTCAAGAACATGGGCGACTTCGCCGCCATGAATGAGGTGTACGGAAAATACTTCAGCTCTGCTCCGCCAGCCCGCTCCACCGTGGAAGTGGCGCGGCTGCCCAAGGATGTGCTAGTGGAGATTGACGTGATCGCCCTGGTTTAGGACGTGTTGCTCGCCAATCCCCAATGCAAGATCCGACTTGCGCCATCGGTCTAAAACTGCAATTGCAATGGGATGAATGCCCGGGAAAAGGGCGGTGAATCCCTAGGCCTTAACCACTTTACCGCTGCGCAGGCAGGAGGTGCACACGCGCATGCGCCTCGTAGTGGCGCCAACCCGCGCATGAACTGGGCGCAGATTGACGTTCCAACGGCGCTTAGTAACGTTATGGGCGTGGCTGATGCGGTTTCCTGACTGCGGCTTCTTGCCGCAGATATCACACTGCTGTGCCATGGTAACCCCAGAAAAGTTTCAGAACTGGATGTGCAAAACATAGATTTTACAGGAGAGTGGATGATTTCGCCAACCGGACGATGATCCCGACAGCGATCCCGACGATCCCGCCTACTTTGCCGGTCGCAGCATCATCTGCCCCACCTGCCCAAAGCCTGTCGAGTACGCCGAAGGAGACACTCGGATTTCCACCACCCCTCAGCTCGAGGCTTAGCGCGCCGTGACTTTCTCGATTGCCGCCCGCAGCTGATCATAAGGGAGTGCTCCGGGGTGGTACATGGCGACCTTGCCGGTGCGATCGAGCAGCACTAGGGTCGGGGTCGTGGAGGCGCCGTAGGCGTCGAAGTTGTATTTGCTGATGGGGACCGGCATGTCGAGCAATCCGGAGTAGAAGCGGCGGCGGACGGCATCTATGTAGGCCAGCTCGTCCTGGGGAGCGGCATTGTCGGTCTGGGCGGTGTAGCCGTAAAGCCGCGTGGGTCCGACGACCGTCAGTCCTCGGGGCGCGAATTCAGAGCGCAACTGAGTGATGATCGGCGCTTCCGCTTTGCAGTCGCTGCACCAGTGAGCCCAGAAGAAAAGCAACACCGGCGATCCTTTCAGCGCAGGCCATGGCTGCGGCTTGGAGCCGAGAAACTGCTCGGTTTTGAGTACCGGCGCCAGCTTGCCTTCGAGCGACAGCACATTCAAGTTTTTTTGCAATCGCGCGCGCATGGAGGTGCTGCCATAGGTGCGCAGGGCATTCTGCAACAGCGCAACTGCCTGACTCCGCTGCCCCCGGGCGGTGAGCACCTCAGCTTGGACTTCCAGGGCAGCGCCCAAAGCGATGGGCAGATGCGGCTCGGCGTCGAGCGAGCGCTGCTTGAGCTGGCCGAGCGCTAGAGTCTTGGTCTGCTTGGCATACACCGCGGCTTGGTCGTATTGCCGCGTCGTCAAAGCTGCGCGGGCTAGCCAAGAGTATGCTTCGACATATTCTGGTGTGACACCGCGCTGTCCCAAATACGATTGCAGTTCGGCATTGGCTGCCACAAAGTTATTTTGATCCAGTGCACCGCGGATATCCTCTACGATGCCTGCCCAAGCGAAGGTTATGAGCGCGACACCGACTGCAAATGAACGGAAAAGCAACCGACAAATCATGCCTTGATCATGTATGTTTCCAGGGGCAAATTGCAAGCCGCGAACGGCGGCCGCTTTTCTGAAAGCCTGCCTTTGGCCTCCCGTAAGTAGCGCCAGATCAGTGACTTAAGTAAGTTTCCCGGGAATTCTTCTAGCTATTTCCCGGCCCGCCACGCTACAATAATGGTGCGTTTGATCTTGACTGGTTACTGCAACACCCAGTGCCTCCGCTCAACCCAGCGTGACCTGCCTGCAGAAGCCCTGAAAGTTTCAGCGCTACATCACAGAAAAAGGAACTCAGCAACATCATGGAAACAGGAACAGTGAAGTGGTTTAACGACGCCAAGGGCTACGGTTTTATCAGCCGCCAGAACGGTGAGGATGTATTCGTACATTTCTCCGCCATTCAGGCCAGCGGCTTTCGCAGTCTGCAAGAAGGTCAGCAAGTGCAGTTCGACGTAGTCAAAGGCCCCAAGGGCTGGCAGGCGGAGAACGTAAAGCCCGCATAAACCGCTTTCTGACGCAACAATCCGAATAAAGGCGGCCAGGGAAACATGGCCGCCTTTTATTTTCCTACTGCTGGGCGTCTCGGATCAGGACCACATCAGAGTCGGTGTGACCTCGAACCAGAGCTAGCTTGCTGCCATCAAAAGACCAGTGAAAATCCGAGATACGCTCGGAGGTGAAATCGGTGAGCTGCTTGCCCCTGGAGCCGTCGAGTGGTTGGAGCCACAGATTGTCAATTCCCTTTTCCCGTGTCGGATACGCCACCGCTTGGCCATCCGGGTTGAATCGCACCAACCCGAAGCGCGGCCGCTCGAAGTCCAGCCGCTTGATCAGCTGCCCTGAATCGGTTGACACCAGGGCTAGTTTTTCTTTGTGTTCGCCCACATGCTCTAGCATGGCGAAAGCCACAAACTTGCCATCCGGAGATAGATCAAAAGCACCAGACAATGCCAGATCGGTCACGGTCTCAGAAGGCCCACCGTCAATGGACACTTTGGCCAGCTTTTGTTGATCAGCCTGCTGAATGTAATAGACCCAGCGCCCGTCGGGCGAGCACCAAGGATAGTTATCGAGCTTGCCATGGGTAAGTTGCTTGAGGTTGCCGCCGGAGGAGTCCATTCGCCAGACATTCTGGTTCCCTGTGCCGCCATGAAGTCCCAGCAAGAAGACAACGGAGCGGCCGTCCGCGCAAGCCGAAGGATCGCCGTTAGGCCTGCCTTCCTCTGTAGCGATCGCGCTTTTGTCGCCAGATTCGGCATTGATCAGGTTCAGGCGGTTCTGCTGATCGGCAATAAGATGATTATCGCGCGTCCAAGTGAAGTTGGTAGAAGCCTCGGCAGTTGTGAGCTGCCGCACCTGCGCGCTCCCTGACGAAGCGGGCATGACAAAAAGGTTCCAGCGATCCTCCCCCAGAATCGTGGCGATAACGTGTCCGCTGGCCGCGACACTAACGTCGGAATAGTCGTTGGTATCGCGGGTGATGGGAACGAATTTTCCCTCGGGATAGGAGACCAGGGAGATTTGACTGCGGTTGAAGCTGGAACTCTGCCCGCGGGCAAGAACCACAAGGCCGCTGCCATCGGGAAGCCAGGCAGGCTTCTGGGGAATCTGGTCATTCATGCTGAAAAACACTCTTTGCCCGCCGCTGTTGACGTCTACCGCCACCAACCCGCTGAGGGCGCTGCCCGGCTGAAGCTCGGTACACACGATGGTCTTGCCATCCGGAGACCAAGCTGGCTGGTACAAGGCCTGTCCCACGGGACCAGAGGTGAGTGCGGTCTCCTCCGGGCTGTCGAGCGATCGAACAATAAGCTGGTACTTGCCCGGGACAGGATTGTCGTAACGCATGAAGGCGAACTTCTTGCCCTCGGGTGAGAAGGTAATGTTGGAATCGATGTCGCTGACTAATTTTTGGGGTGTGCCGCCGAAAAGAGGAGCGCGATACAAATATTTCTCTTCCGTATTCCCCGGTTCACTGCGCTCAAAGTAAAGATAGTTGCCGTCGGGCGAAAATCGCAGGCCCAGATAGGACAAGTCTGCGGGCGGCTCGACTTGGGTGTTGCTATTGGTGGGAACATTCCGCAACCACAAGCTGGCCAGACCGTTTTCTCTGACCAGGTTGAGAATGTAGTTGCCATCCGGCGAGACGGCTGCCAAAACGGACTTGCCGCCATCAGTCACCTTAGTCACGGAGATGTTCTGAAACGGGGTTGGCCGGCTGCGCGTGACGAAGGCATAAAGCCCATAGGCAGCTGCTGCGGCCACACCGAGCACCAGGACGGCGGACAAGCCGACGCTTAATTTATTTCGGCGCGCGGCACCGATCACCGCCGAACTGCTCGAGACCCGGCTGGCCGCCGGGGTGGGGGCTGCGGTTGGCGCAGAAGCGGCGGCGGAGACGGCCGGCATCGTAGCCCCAGCTGGCGTAATAGATTGTGAAGGCTTGCGGCCAGATTCCGTATCCCGTTTCAAGCGCTTCAAATCGCCGCGCAAGTCGGCCGCCGACTGGTAACGCAGCTCAAGATCTTTTTCCAGAGACTTCTCGATAATCTCTTGTAACTTGGGCGGGAGAGCGGGATTCAAAAGCACCGCCGAAGGAGGATCCAACTCCAGAATGGCGTGGAAGATTACCGCCGATGTATGGCCGCCGAAAGGCAGGCGGCCCGTGGCCATCTGATAGATCACCGAACCCAACGAAAACAAATCGGTGCGTGGATCCAGGGTCTCACCCCGCGCCTGCTCCGGTGACATGTAGGCGATGGTGCCGACGGTCGCACCGGGGCTGGTTAGGTGCGCCGGATTCGGAGCGTCCAAAGTGGCGCCGATGGTCTCCATCGCCATCTCCGGACGCGCCAGCTTGGCCAGGCCGAAGTCGAGAACCTTTACCTGCCCGCGCTGCGTGAGAAAAATATTTGCCGGCTTGATGTCACGATGAATGATGTTCTTCGAGTGCGCGGCATCGAGCGCATCCGCTAATTGGATGCCGACGTCGAGCAGCCGATCGAGGGGCAATGGCCCACTGCCCAGCCGTTGGTCAAGGTTCTGGCCCTCCAATAATTCCATCGCGATGAAAGTTTGATCGTCCGCGTTCTCGACCGCGTAGATGGTGCAAATGTTGGGATGGTTAAGAGCCGATGCGGTGCGCGCTTCAAAAAGAAATCGATCGAGCGCAGTCTGATCCCGCAACATTTCCGCGGGTAGGAATTTGAGGGCTACTCGTCGGCCCAGAGTGAGGTCCTGCGCCTCATAGACCACGCCCATCCCGCCGCTGCCGAGGTGGCCGGTGATGCGGTAATGCGAGATGGTCTGAGGAATCATCAGGAAGTCGGGAGTTCATATTAGGAGCGACGAAACCGGGTAGTCAATCGCCGGGTGAGCGGCCGAGCAGCCGCCTACATCGCGGCGGCCTGCTCGCGACGTCGTGCTTGAATCTCAATATAGACATTGACCAGCGACACAGCTGCCGGAGTCACGCCCGGAATGCGTGAGGCTTGAGCGAGAGTCCGAGGTTGAATTTTCGCCAGCTTCTCCTGCATCTCGCGCGATAGCCCGCTCACGGAACCATAGTTGAACCAGTCAGGAATTGTCCGCTGCTCGGACTTTTTCAAGCGGTCGATCGCGCGTTGCTGCTGTAGCAAATATCCCTCATACTTGATTTCTGTTTCGAGCGACTTGAGTTCATGGCGCTCGGCAGAAGAAAGCGAGGCCGTGGACGGTTGAGAGCCGGCGGAGTCTCGCCCAAAGAACTCCGGCTTGGACTGGCGAAGAATCTGAACCAAGTGCCCGACTTCAATCTCGGGGCGCTTCAAAAGTTGAGCAAGAGTTAGGCCCATGGGGGCAGGCGTCATTTCTGCTGCTGGGGAGCTGCACCCGTTTTGGAGCAACGGCGCAGCCCTCTCCCCGCACTGCGAGGAAGCGGCGATCTGGTCCAGCATGGAACTGGTGAGTTTGGTTTTCTCCAGCCATTGCTTGAGGTCCTCGAAACGCCGCTGCTTGGCCTGAAACTCTCCCCATGCTTCCTCCGAGATCAATCCCACTCGGCGTCCGTGCGGCGTCAACCGCCGATCGGCGTTGTCGATGCGCAAATGCAGCCGGAACTCCGCCCGCGAGGTAAACATACGATACGGTTCGTTGGTGCCCTTTGAGATCAGATCATCGATGAGAATCGCGGTATAAGCCTCAGTGCGATTGAGAATGAGCGGAGCCTCATCCTTCACCTTCAGCGCGGCGTTAATGCCCGCCATCAGACCCTGGCATGCCGCTTCTTCGTAACCCGACGTTCCATTAATCTGGCCGGCTAGAAAAAGACCGGCAATCTTTTTGGTCTCCAGTGTGCGCTCCAGCTCAGTGGGATCAATCGAGTCGTATTCGATGGCATAGCCCGGCCGCAACATCTCGGCATTCTCCAGTCCGGGAATAGACTTCAGAATCGCCAGCTGCACTTCCACCGGCAACGAAGTGCTCATGCCATTCACGTAGATTTCGTGCGTGTTCAGGCCCTCCGGCTCGAGGAAGAGCTGGTGCATGGCCTTATCGGGAAATTTGACGATTTTGTCTTCGATCGAAGGGCAATAACGCGGACCGATGGATTGAATCTGTCCACTGTACATGGGCGACCGGTGCACGTTTTCACGGATGATGCGATGGGTTTCCGCAGTGGTCCAGGCGATGTAGCAAGGCACTTGCGAATCGTGATGCGCCACGCGCTTGGTGCGAAAGCTGAACGGAGTCGGATCCGCATCGCCCGGCTGCTCTCGAAAGCGCGACCAGTCGATCGTGCGACCGTCAAGGCGCGGCGGCGTCCCCGTCTTAAGCCGGCAACCTCGCAAGCCCAATTTTTTCAAAGACTCGCCCAGAAGCACGGCCGCCGGCTCGCCTGAGCGTCCCGCTGGATACTGCTGTTCGCCGCAGTGAATGAGGCCATTGAGAAATGTGCCGGTTGTGATCACGACCGCGCCCGCGCCAACCCTACGTCCGTCGCGCAGATCAATGCCAAGAACCCGGCGGCGGCGCGAGTTCTCGGTTCCCGGTTCAAAGTCCTCAGTAAAATGAGTCCCGTTTTCTGGCTGATCGCTCTGAGCGGAAAGCGGAGAGCGTTCCGCGGCCAACTCTTCCGTACCATTTCCCGGCTGCATGCGGAATGCTGAATGCGGACCGGGGTCCTCCAAAATCAACCCCGCCACCTCCGCCTGCTTGATTTTAAGATTCGGCTGCGACTCCAAAACCTCGCGCATCTCGAAGCGATATGCCTGCTTGTCACACTGCGCGCGCGGAGACCAGACCGCCGGCCCGCGAGAAGTATTCAGCAATCGGAATTGAATACCCACTGCGTCCGTGATTTCGCCCATGATGCCGCCCAAGGCATCCACTTCCCTCACCAGGTGTCCCTTGGCGATTCCGCCCACCGCCGGATTGCAGGACATCTGCGCGATCAGATCGACGTTCAGGGTATAGAGCGCCGTCTTCAAACCCATGCGGGCCGCGGCAACCGCAGCCTCGCACCCGGCATGCCCGGCGCCCACCACGACTAGGTCGAATTGTTCAGTAAATTGCATGGAGACGTTACCGCCGGCATCGAGGCCTTCGACTCCCAGCCTGACTTTCATTTTAGCAACTTCAACCGCCCCCCGTATCCCCCGTATTCGAGCCCTTGCCGACTCGCGTGTCCGTCCGTATAGTAGGGCTCATACTCAATATTCATCGGAGCCAGCCTATGAATCCCCCTGACTTTTTTGCGCAGTTAGAAGCGCGCATCGCCAACTACGATCTGCTTTGCCATCCGTTTTACCAGGCGTGGAGCGCGGGCGAATTAAGCCGCGACGACGTTCGCGCCTATGCCCAGGACTACTATCATCACGTGGCCGCGTTCCCCTCATACTTGGCGGAGCTTGCCATCCGGCTGGAGGAATGCGAATTGCGCCGCGCTGTGCTCGCCAACATGCGCGACGAGCTTGGGCAGGAGAAAAACGGTTCCGGCCGATCGCACGCCGACATTTGGCGCGACTTTGCCGAAGGCGTGGGAGCGAGCCGGGACATGCGCGGGCATACGCCAGTCGCCGAGATCAAGCAGTTGATCAATCACTTCCACCTCGTAGCCAGCGAAGGCACCCCGGCCGAAGCGCTGGCCGCGTTCTACGCCTACGAATCGCAGGTGCCAGGCCTGGCTCAAGAAAAAGAGCGCGGCTTGCGCGCGATCTATGGTGCCGACGACAAAACCTGCGGCTACTTCACATTGCACGCCGCCGCTGATACATACCATTCTGGGATCTGGCGGGAGCAATTAGAAAAGCAGATTGAAGCCAATCCCGAGCTTGCGGGGAAGGCGACGGCGGCCGCAGAAAATGCCGCGCGGGCTTTGTGGCACGCTCTCGACGGAATCGAATCGAGGCGGATGCAACAGGTGGCTTAGCTCCCCCTCAAGGCATACCGGTTGAGCCAATGATTCGTTAGAATCATTGGCTCGTTGTGTTTTTCGCGGGATCACCCCATGACTGCTCGGGAACATCAGCAGAACCAGGCAACCATCTTCCGTGCCCTGCACTCGGGTCCGGAAATCCTCGTGCTCCCCAATGTCTGGGATGTCGCCAGCGCCCGGCTCGTTGAAGACTCCGGTTACCAGGCGATTGCCACGACCAGCGCCGGTATCGCTTTCTCGCTCGGTTATCCCGATGGGCAGAAAATTTCACGTGAAGAAATGCTGGCGTCAATCGCGCGCATAGTCCGAGCGGTGAAGCTGCCGGTCTCCGCGGATGTGGAGGCCGGCTACGGCGACAAGCCAGAAGATGCGGCCCTGACCGCCCGCGCCGTGGTCGAAGCCGGTGCTGTGGGGGTGAATCTGGAGGACGCAACCGGTGATCCGGAGCGTCCGCTGGTTGACCTCCCGCTGCAACTCGAAAAAATTCAGACTGTAAGGGAAACTGCCCGAGAGTTAAACGTTCCCCTGGTCCTGAACGCCAGGACCGATGTCTATCTCCTCGAAGTGGGTGACGCCGACAAGCGCTACGACGAAGCCCTCGACCGTCTCCAAGCCTTCCGCGACGCCGGCGCGGACTGCGCGTTTCTGCCCGGGGTTCGAGATCCAGAAACCATCCGGCGGATGGTCGCAGACTTGGGCTTTCCCCTGAACATTCTGGCGGGGCCTGGTTCGCCTTCTGTGCCCGAGCTGCACCAGCTGGGAGTTGCTCGCGTCAGCTTGGGCTCGGGGCCGATGAGGGCTGCGATGGGCGTGTTGCGCCGCCTGGCAGACGAACTGAAAACCAGGGGCACGTACGCCGCAATGGAAGGCGCACCCTCTCACCCCGAAATGAATCGCCTCTTCTGATGCAGCTCGCAGTAATCTCCGATACTCACGGCCTCCTCCGGCCTGAGGCCGTCGAGGCCCTCCGCGGCGCACAGCACATCATTCACGCCGGCGATGTGGGCTCGCCTGAAATCCTCCAACAACTTCGAACCATCGCCCCACTGACCGCCGTGCGCGGCAATGTGGACAAGGACGCATGGGCGCAACCGCTTCCCCGGACCCAAGTGCTTGAAACCGGCGGCATCTCAATTTACGTCTTGCACGACCTGACGCAGTTGGACGTGAAACCCGAGGCGGCAGGATTTCGCGTCGTCATTTCCGGACACAGCCACATTCCCAAGCAGGAAGTTCGCAATGGAGTCCTGTATTTCAATCCCGGCAGCGCCGGTCCCCGCCGCTTTCGATGGCCGGTAAGCGTGGGCAGGCTGTCGATCGCCCGCGCCGAGGTGAGTGCAGAGCTGGTGATATTGAAGGTTTAGCCGCACCGCTCGCTACGCTTTCAGCGGCATCCGGAGGGCGGCCTTTCGCTGAGCCTTCAACACTCAGAGTTCCCGAGCGCAGCCACTGGGTAGTTGACTGCTGAAGCCTGACTACCGACCTCGGATTGCTACAATCCAACAAGTGTCTCTCCACTTTCAGATCGTAGCCAGGCTCGGCGCCGCCCGCACCGGACGTCTGGTCACTCCCCACGGCGAAGTCGAGACCCCAGTTTTCATGCCGGTTGGCACGCTTGCCTCGGTGAAGGGCGTGCCGCAGGATGTTCTCGAGGAACTCGGGGTTCAAATTCTCCTCGGAAATACCTATCACCTATACTTGCGTCCCGGCGTTGAAACCGTCCGTAAGCTGGGCGGGCTACACGGCTTCATGTCTTGGCCGCGTGCGATTTTGACCGATTCCGGCGGATTCCAGGTCTTCAGCCTGAACGATCTGCGCAAGATCCATGAAGAAGGTGTCACCTTCCGCTCCCATCTTGATGGCTCATCACACTTCTTCACCCCGGAAAGTGCAATGGAGGCCCAGATCGGTCTCGGCGCCGACATCATTATGGCCTTCGACGAATGCACGGAATTCCCTGCAGACAGGGCACGCGCAAGAGCGTCGATGGAGCTAACCTTGCGCTGGGCTGAGCGCAGCCAGCGGCATTTTGAGAAGCATAAGCACGAAGTGCCCTGGCCCGCCAGCCCTGAACATGTGTGCTCAGCCGCCCCCGGCCGTGCGGCCGAGCAAAGCTCGGCAAGTGCCCGGGGGCCGGCCCAACAACCCAGCCCGGCTTCCTCGGCTGGTGGTGACCACACGCAATCCCTGTTCGGCATAGTTCAAGGCGGCATGGATCGCCCCCTGAGACGAGAATCCGCCGAACGGACCATCGAAATCGATTTTCCCGGCTACGCCATCGGCGGCCTCAGCGTCGGAGAACCGCGGGAGCTGACCCGCGAGGTAGTCGAGTCGACGCTCGAGCATCTTCC
>Ga0137398_10001138_pt1 | contig 10577 bp, 9 predicted proteins | sample czorhiz216metaG_FD_106659 | JGI IMG/M metagenome (GOLD analysis project Ga0137398, IMG submission 106659) | Vadose zone soil microbial communities from Angelo Coast Range Reserve, California, USA - czorhiz2.16 metaG | ecosystem: Environmental > Terrestrial > Soil > Vadose zone | place: USA...
GGAGAAAATCCTCTCGGCTTCATCGTCAAAGCTAATCTGCGACTGTTCCACTACTTATTCAGCCAGGGGGCAGTCGGAGCGGCAGCGCTCGGACTGTTCATCTGTAGCCTTGTGCTACTGGTTCGCGATCACAACCAGCCACGGACTTCGCGGTTGCCTTCCCCACGCCAGCTTGCGTTCTTGCTGGTCTTTCCTCTTCTGGTGAATTGTCTGTTGGCCTTGTTCCGGGCATACCCATACGGAGGCACCCGGCACGATTCCTATCTTGCGATCTTTGTAATTCCGGGAATTGCCGTCGCATTGGCGCATTGGTGTCCCCAAAGAAGCTGGTGGAATCCGTCAGCTATCGCTGCTGTGCTTATGCTCTGCAATGTGTTTCCCTCGCCACAGGGGGAATACATCCGCGCTCGTGATCAAAGCCGCAAGCTGATGGCGCAGGCAGTATCGTCGTTGAAGTTGCTTGCGCCCGGGTCAACTATCTTCACCGATGACCAGGGAGGGCTCTTGCTGAGCTACTACCTCTGCGACAGCAAGGTGGTACAAATCGAGCAGAAGCCGTTCCAGCCCCTTTTCAACGCATCGTGCGGAAGTAGTGCGGTGATTTCTATCGATCCCAAGCGCTGGACTTTCAAGCCGGAGACGTTCCCCGAAACATTGAACAGCGCGCAACGCACTTTCAAGCTGAGTTCGGGAGCTCCACTGTGGTTCTTTCAGGCGGGATGGTTCATCGACAATGAGGCCCCACTTCGAGAGGAACTCAAGCAAGCTGGATGTACGAATCCTCAAACATTTGGACGAAACATCTTTCTCTGTCAGATTCGCGTGCCTTAATCCGGGGCCGGCGTGAGCTGCGGCTGTGTTAAGTTTGCGTTGCTATGCCACAACCGGTGACGGCCGAACCCGCGCGAGAGCGCTTTGCCAGCAGCGATCGCCACGGGTGGAAACGTCTACTGGTTCCGGGGCTTCTGCTTTCGCTCTACGCAATCCAGTGTGTCTGGTTCATCCGCACACAGTCCCTCACCTACGACGAACCGGTGCACATCTCCGAAGGGCTCGACGCCTGGCGCAACGGACGTTTTGAGGATTACAACGACCATCCGCCGCTCGCGCGTCTGTTATGCACCCTTCCGCTCATTGGGCGCGACTCGGGGCACCAGTGGAAAGTAGATGTCGAGAAGCTGTCTGTTGGCTTTCGAGTCGTGAATGTCTCGCCTGATCCAGTTTCGCTGGCGTGGCGCGCTCGTGCCGTGAATGCCGTGCTGGGATTGCTGCTGGGTTTCCTGCTATGGCTGCAAGCGGCCAGGCTGTTTTCAGATGCGGCCGCGAACTTCGTGCTGGCACTGTTTGCCTTTTCGCCGTCCCTGATTGCTCATTTCTCTTTGGTGACCACCGATGGCGCGGCGACGCTGCTGATCTTTGCTACTGCTGTTCAAATAGTCCGCTGGAAGCAAGTACCTTCCTGGCGCAATGCGTGGATTTCTGGTGTTGTCTTCGGACTGCTGTTGCTGGCCAAGTTTTCAACTGTGCCTATATTTCTGTTGGCGGCATTCTGGATGCTGGCGCTCGTCGGCGGCCACCCGCGCCTGAACCCGCTGCGGTGGAATTGGGCCAAGACTGCGCTCGCGCTTCTGATTGCATTCGTGATGGTGTGGGCTGGATATTTCTTCCACATTTCGCGAGTGGCCATTCGGGAAGGAACTCTGATCGTGACTCATCCGCACTGGACGGCCTCGCTCGTTAAACCGGCACGTTCGAAATTGAATATCAGCATGCCTGTTCCAGCAGGAGAGTTCATAGCCGGTCTGCGGGACGTTGCTCTCCACAACTCGCACGGGCAGCCGGCATTTTTTCTTGGCCAGGTCTCGCCGACGGGGGGTTGGAAGGCTTACTATCCGGTCGCAATTCTGTTGAAATGGCCGCTGCTGGTGCTGGCGCTCTCCGGCGCAGGACTCGCGCTGTGCATCTTGGGAAGAATCCGCGTCCCGGACTTCGAGATCCTGATCTCATTTCCGGCTGTGTACTTCCTGCTCGCGATCTTCGCCCATTTCAACATTGGCGAGCGGCATGTTCTTCCGCTGTATCCTTTTGCCTTGTTATTTGCCGGCGCAACGTGGCAGAGATTTTCGCGTCTCCGTTTTGGAAGCGCGGTCTTAGGTGTGCTGCTGGTCCTCAACGCCACAGACGCGCTGCGATATGCTCCCGGTTATCTGTCGTATTTCGAGATTTTTGTCCCATCTCAAACCAGCTATCGGCTTCTCGCGGACAGTAATCTCGACTGGGGGCAGGGGCTACTGGCGCTGCGCCACTACCAACGCGAGCATCCGGACGAGCAGATTTCACTGGCTTATTTCGGCAGCCTCGATCCAGCCGTCTATGGAATTCGCGCGCGGCCACTGGCTGAGAACGAGCACGCAACCGGAACAGTTATTGTTTCCGCGACCGATCTCGCTGGTGAGTATCTAAAGGATCCAAATGGGTACAAGTGGCTGTTGCGCTATCGTTTAATTGCAATTCTGGACCATTGCCTGTTTGTTTTTCGGATCGAAGATTGAGAAGGCCGCTCTCGCCGTAAGTGATTGAATCCATAAGGCGCTAGCGACTGCCTCCCTATAGTATGTTTACGCTATTGCGCTCATTCAATATTCATTTAAGAATGCCATCAATGTCCTCATAAAGAAATGGCCACCTCCGGCCTGCGAATTGAGGAGTTCAACCCACGAAGCTGAAGCCGCCCGGAATGGGCGGCTTTAGTTTTTTGCAGGTTTCTTGATCAACATTTGCTCTTTGCATTCTCAAGCTGTTTCTCCTCGGGCTGAGTATAATGTTGCGTTCACAAAAAGTTGCTGAACTACCCCGAGGAGATACATGGCCGATCCTTCCGCTACGCTTCCTCCCACCCGCAGAGATTTTCTCGCCACAACTGGCGGCGTAATCGCCGGAGCGGTAACTGCGCCACATGCTCTTTCGGCTGCGACGCCGCAAACAGAAGGATCGAGCAATTTATCTCCGCATCCACGGCGAAAAATTCTGATTGGTGTTTTCGACCCGGCATTTCCTGATCTCACTCTCGACCAACTGGTCGAGAAGTATCAAGCGATGGGAGTCGAAGCTGCCGAGATTGGTACCGGCGGCTATCCCGATAATAAGCATTGCCCTCTCGATGACCTGCTCAACGATTCCGCGAAACTCAAGGCGTGGCAAAAGAAGTTCGCAGACCACAACATCCAGATAGCGGTCCTGAGCTGTCACGGAAATCCTGTACATCCCGACAAGAGCGTCGCCGAGCGCGATGATCAGACTTTCCGCAAAACCGTACAGCTCGCGGAAAAAATCGGCGTGAAGGTTATCGTGGGATTCTCCGGCTGTCCCGGCGCAAATCCCACCGATAAGAACCCCAACTGGATCGCCTACCGCTGGCCTCCGGAATACGCCCAGGCGCTGGATTGGCAGTGGAAAGAACGCGTGGTCCCCTACTGGAAGGGCGCCGCACAGTATGCGCGCGCTCACGGCGTGCACCGCATCGCGCTCGAAATGCACCCCAACTTTTGTGTCTACAATCCGCTCACGCTGCTCAAGCTGCGCGAGGCGGTTGGGGAAGAGATCGGCGCCAACAACGACCTAAGCCACCTGTTCTGGCAAGGATGCAATCCAGTCGAGGTGATTCACATGTTGGGCAAGCAGGGGGCGATTTATCATGCGCACATGAAAGACACTGTGCTCTATCCGGAAAAAGTCGCGCGTTACGGCGTGCTGAATTTCGTTTTCGAGAAGCAGGATTTAAAAACCGCTTCCGACGCTTTCCGGGCCGTCGGCTATGGTCACGGCGCCAGCACCTGGAAGGACATTATGCGTGCCTACATGGACGTGGGCTATGAAGGAATTTTCACCGTGGAGAATGAAGACCCAATTTTGTCCGGCGAAGTCGGCGTGGAGCGTGCGCTCTACGTGTTGAAGAACGTCAGAGAAGAACTGCTGACCGAACCACAACTCTCCTAACCGTTTCTTGATCTGGACGGCAACCATGAGCATTCTTCGAGAAATGTACGCGAACACTCAGTTCCAATCCGACTGGGAGTACAAAGAATTGCATCGCATGCTTTCGGATGCGGTGGAAAACGGATATGTAGAGAAAGTCCGAGTCATCAAACGAAACCGCTATTTCCGCGGTGAACAGTGGTTCCGCGACAAAGAGACCGGCGAAATCTATTCTCTCATCGAGCCGGAAGAGCGGATCCGGGGACGCTGGGCAAGAGTCGATCTCGAGAAGTATTCCTGAAAACTGTGAGGAAATGAATGACCTACGCAGCAATGGATCGCAGAACGTTTATCGCCAGCACCGCAGCGGCAGCTCTGATCAGCCGGTTTTCTTGGGCCGCGAGTGAGCATCGCCTCGAGAAGATCGGGCTTGAACTCTACACCGTCCGCGACGCTATAAAAAAGGACCTTGAAGGCACGCTCGCCAAAGTGGCGAAAGTTGGCTACAAAGAAGTCGAACTTGCCGGATATTTTGAGCACATGTCGGGCTGGAACCCGCCGCCGAAAGAAGCGCGGCGAATTCTCGACTCGCATGGCTTGGCCGCCCCGGCCACGCACGTGCCATACACTGCGCTGTCGCCTGAGAACTGGCCGAAGGTGGTCGAAGCCAGCAAAGTTCTTGGGCACAAATACATCGTGAATCCGTCGATCGACCGTTCTCTGGTGAAGTCAATCGATGGCTGGAAGCGCGCCGCAGAGACCTTCAATCGTGCGGGAAAGGAAAGCGCCCAGTCGGGAATTCGCTTGGGATATCACAATCACGTTGAGGAATTTAAGCCGCTCGATGGCCAGCTGCCCTACGACACCCTGCTGGCCGCAACCGACCCGAAGCTGGTGGTCATGGAAATGGATCTTGGATGGGCGCACCACGCCGGCGTGGATCCGCTGCAATATTTTGCCAAGTATCCCGGGCGCTTTCCTCTTGTCCATGTGAAGGACTTCGATAAGAACGGGAACATGACAGATGTGGGCAGCGGCGAAATCGACTGGAAAGCAATTTTCGCCAAAGCCAATATTGGGGGGATCAAGCACTACTTCGTGGAGTACGACGATCCCAAGTCACCCTTCGACAGCATTCAAACCAGCTACACATATTTGGAAAAATTAAAATTTTAAGGTTTCCTTCGTGCCCTTCGTGGTTATTGTTTGAAAAGGTGAACGAAGGAACCCCAGAAACGTCATGGCTGAAATCATCCGCTCTCCGAAAACTTACGATGTCTGCATTATCGGGTCCGGTGCGGGGGGCGGAACTGCCGCGAAGGTCCTGACTGAAGGCGGGCTCAGTGTTGTGATGCTCGAAGCTGGGCCACCGGTGAATCCGGCAACGGATTTCAAAGAGAACGTCTGGCCTTACCAGTTGCCGCATCGGGGTGCGGGTGTCGGTGGCCAAGCCAGCGAGAACTTCAGCGAGTTTCTTGCCCCTAACGGTTCCTGGGACATCGAAGGCGAGCCTTACACGGTCGCCGCCGGGTCCCGATTTCGCTGGTTTCGTTCGCGCGTCGTCGGTGGCCGCACCAATCACTGGGGAAGAATCGCGCTTCGTTTCGCTCCGGTGGATTTCAGGGCGCGTTCGTCGGATGGCATGGGTGATGACTGGCCCATAACTTATGACGACCTGGCGCCTTATTACGACAAGGTTGAATCCTACATTGGAGTTTTCGGTACCAAAGAGAATGTCCCCAGCGCACCCGACGGCATATTTCTGCCGCCTCCGAAGCCGCGCTGCACCGAGACCATCGTCAAGAAAGCTTGTGACAAGCTGAAGGTCACGTGCATTCCTTCGCGTCTCGCGATCATTACTCAGCCGCATAATGGGCGTCCGGCTTGCCACTATTGTGGGCAGTGCGACCGCGGCTGCATCAGTGCATCGAATTTCAGCTCAAGCCAGGTGATGATTCCGGCCGCAGAGAAAACTGGCCGGCTGACGCTCATCACCGGCGCGATGGCGCGCGAGATAGTTTTGCGAAAAGACGGAAAGGCTGAGGCGGTCTCCTACATCGACAAGGCAACGCGCACGGAAAAAAGAGTTCACGCCAACGCCTTCATCATAGCCGCGAGTGCGTGCGAATCGGCGCGGCTGCTGCTGAACTCAAATTCAACTTCGTTTCCTGATGGACTGGCGAATTCTTCGGGCGTGGTTGGCCGATATTTGACTGACAGCGTTGGCAGTTCTGGTTTCGGGCAGTTTCCGCAGCTGGCGAAGGTCCCGACGCACAACCACGACGGAGTTGGCGGCATGCACATGTACATGCCGTGGTGGAAATTTGATCGCAAGAATGAGTTCCGCCGCGGATATCACATTGAATTCGGCGGCGGACGCGGTTTGCCTGGTGTGGGCGATTTCGATGGCGTCTGCGAGTACTACGAAGGATACGGCGCAAACTTAAAGCAGAAGTGCAGAGAACTGTACGGAACCTTTATCGGATTTGCAGGCCGCGGTGAAATGATTCCTAACCCGAACAGCTATTGCGAAATCGACCCCAACACAGTTGATCGATGGGGAATTCCGGTCTTGCGTTTTCATTGGCAGTGGAGCGATAACGAAGTCAAAATGGCGCGGGACATGCAGCAAACCTTTCGCATGATCGTCGAAGCCGCTGGCGGCACTTACTACGATCGCACTTCACCTGATGGGCCGAATCCCTATGGGATCGAAGATGGCGGCGTTATCATCCACGAGCTCGGCGTGGTGCGTATGGGAAACAGCCCAAAGACTTCGGCGCTGAACGGATATTGCCAGGCGCATGACGTGAAAAATATTTTTGTGAATGACGCGGCTCCGTTTGTAAGCAATCCGGATAAGAATCCGACGCTGACTATCATGGCGCTGTCATGGCGCGCGTCAGAGTATTTGCTGGATGAGGCGAAGAAGGGGAACCTTTAGGCGGTCTTGTAATTTTGGGCGAAAAGAAGGATCTATGCATGACCGAGAGCGAGGCCAAATATATAGGTTCTTCGCTGCGCTCAGAATGACAGCGGTGAGGAACGGGGATAGATGAGCACAACTCTTTCACGTCGTGATGTTCTCAGAACTCTGGCCATGGGCGCGGCCGCCAGCAGCGTGTTGCGAGTGGTCCCTCTGCAAGCTGCAGAGTACGCGCACCACATGATCGCGACGGAGAAAGCTTCGGCGAAGGCTTACACTCCAAAATACTTCGGGACGCACCAATACAAAACTCTGCAGGCGCTTTGCCAGACAATCATTCCGGCTGACGGAGATTCTGGTGGCGCAATGGAAGCCGGGGCGCCAGAATTTATCGATCTGCTGACCAGCGAGAACGAAGCGTATCAGCTGACTCTCGGTGGCGGGCTGATGTGGCTTGACGGTACCTGCGCCGATCGCTACGGTAAAGCGTATATCGACTGCTCTCCCGAACAGCAGAAGGAAATTCTGGAGAAGATCGCGTATCGTCGCAACGCCAATGACGATCCAGCGCTCGGCCAAGGTGTAGCGTTTTTCTCGTTTCTTCGCAACATGACCGCTGACGGATTCTTCACCAGCGAGATCGGGATTAAGTATCTCGGCTATATCGGCAGCGCCTTCTTGAAGGATTTTCCTGGCTGCCCGCCCGTGCCGGAAGCGTAGTCGTTTTCCCTGCCATCTTGAGCGGGAAAAGTAAACCCTGTCATCCTGAGCGAAGCGCCTATGACGACTCGATTGCGAGTCGTCTTGCGCAGTCGAAGGACCTATGCACTTCTGATTTTCACCACAGTCCTAGAAAGCATTCTCAAAATGCAGCCTTGGTCGCAGAAATTCCCTGACGCGCCATGCTGGTTCAGAGGGCCAGCAGGTCCTTCGACTCTTGAATCATTCGCTAGCGAATGATTCAATTCGCTCAGGATGACAGGGGATGTAACTGCCATGGACCTACCCTTGGTGTACATTGAAGGGAATTCTCCACTTCACACCAGGAGATCCCTATGTCAACCGGCTACACGCCTCGGCAGGCAATGGTCACGCACGCGATGGTGACCACGCAATTCGAACTTGATGGCTTTCGTGTGGTGCGCACCCTCGGCGTGGTGCGCGGCATAGTCGTGCGCTCGCGCTCAATTATTGGGACCATCGGTGCCAGCCTGCAGACCATTCTCGGCGGCAACATCACTCTGCTGACGCAGCTCTGCGAAAAAACCCGAGCGGAAGCGTTTGACTTGATGTTACGGCACGCGGCCGAACTCGGTGGCCATGCGGTCGTGGGCGCGCGTTATGACGCGACCGAAATCATGCAAGGAGTCACGGAGGTGCTCGCTTACGGGACAGCGCTGGTGGTCGAGCCAATCGCGAGAGCGTAATGCGAGAGCTTCTCCTGCGAATCCTTGGCTATGCCTGGATGGCATTCGGCGTCTACTGGGCAAGTTCCGGGCTGTTGCGCAGTCCCGGTGCCGGCGATCAAGACCGGGGATCACGACGCATACGCTTTATCTTGTTGGCAATCGGCTTTGCAGTCATTTTCTTGCAGCGACACAAGCTGCCGCCAATCCAGCTCATAGTCTTCAGCTTGCTCTGGGCAGGATTGGCACTGAAATGGGCCTCTCCCAGAAAGGCCGTCTCACACACGGGAGAATTCCCGCTCTATCGTTTGTTGAGGCTCGTGGTCCTCTCGATCACGTTTGCTCTTCTTTTCTGGGATCGAACTGCCGTTGGAATTCTAGGCAGACGGTTTGTGCCGCAAATTCCCGTGGTGGCAGTTATCGGATTTTCTCTGACCCTGGTGGGTCTCGCCATCGCACTCTGGGCGCGCATTCACCTCGGCCAGAACTGGAGTGATAAGGTCATCCTGAGCGAAGGCCATCAATTAATTCGCACCGGACCCTACGCGTACATGCGTCATCCGATCTATTCGGGAGTTCTGCTTGGCGTGCTGGGGACGGCTGTAGTCCTGGATCAATGGCGCGGAATCCTGGCATTTGTGATCTTGCTGGCCAATTATTCGATCAAAGCGAGAAAAGAAGAGCAGATTCTAGCCACGCACTTTGGAGATGAATTTCGCCAGCACCTGACCTCGGCCGGGTTCCTGCTACCTGGTTTTCGCAATCGGAAATGACTTGATGAGTAAGCAGCCGCAACTCCTGCCCCGGCATCTTCTCTTCCGTGCAAGACACCGGACTTTTCGTTGTGCAACGCGTTGCCCGCGCGTTCCTGTCGTTCCTCACAATTCTTCTTCTTTGCTGCATGTTCTCTTGCGGCGGCGGGGACATCTGCGACTGCCACCCAACCGCCAGTACATCTCAGGACTTCCGCCACGCGGAAAAGCACGTTCCCTTGCCGGATACAACTTCCGTTGAAACTACGGTTTCCCAAATTCTGGGATGGCCACTCGGACCGAATCCCACCAACACGACCCCGCGCACGGGAAGGGAACTAACGCTTTATCACATTGCAACTGCTTACCTGCAAAATGCCAGGCTCATCAGCTTCGATTGCGACGTGCACCTGGAGATCTCTGATGTTCGCGACAAGACCGCCCCGCGTGTGATCGTTGAGACTCCGATTGACAAAGAGTATTGCGACAATCGAAAGAGCCTGGAGGACGCGCTTTTGCGGCATCGTTTCCGGCTCAGGTACATCAGCAACGCGGATGTCAGCCAGGCCGAACTACCGCAAGCTGTATCGGTTTCGGTGCTGGGGCTTGCATTCCGCGATTTCGAGCATGAGCGCGGCTCCCAAGAAGTGGGGACGCCCTGGGAGTTGCACCCGGCGGAAGTCACCCTATCGCAGTAGTGAGAACGTCTAGAGGTTTTCCACAGGCTCACCAACTCTGTCCATTGGGCTTACCTTCCGCCGAACCAAAGCGAAAAACACCATTCCTAGTGGTCGTCTAACTCGTTAACCGCAACTTCTTGAGCTTTTCAAAGTGAGACAAATCTACCGGTCATGACCTACAACTTTGTTGTTGACATGTAAGCATTTAGCAGTAAGATGTGGTCAAAAGTGGTAATAAGTGGTTAAGACGAGAGAAGCAGTGGGCAGCAGTGAACAAACTTGGAGCGCCAGTGGATTTTAGAGCTGACACCCCCAAAAATGGCCCGAATGAGATCGAAACAGCCCAACTCGTCACCGTTTTTGCCTCCGCAATCGCGATTGGCGTCGCAAAGCGACGCCCGGGCGGGCCTGGAGGGCCGCCCCTACACAAACTAAGTCATGTTTCGCGGCAATCACCCAACTCGCGTGGACGAAAAAGGACGGCTCAAGGTCCCCGCGGAATTCAAGCGCGTGCTCGACGAGAAGTACGGTCAGCAATTTTACATCACGAGCTTCGACGGGAAGGTTGCTCAAGTGTATCCCTTCGAGGAATGGGAGCGGATCGAGCAGAAGCTGGCAGGGCTCTCCACTTTCAATCCTACGAAGAAGAAGTTTCTCGACCGCACGAACTACTGGGGTCAGCAGGTGGAGATAGATGGGCAGGGCCGGCTGCTGATGCCGCAGTTGTTGCGCGACTCGGCGCAGATCAAGGGCGAAGTGGCTGTGACCGGAAATCTCACGCACCTGCTGATCCGCAACCTGGAGCAGTACCGCAAGGAGATCGAGGAGCAATCGTTCA
>Ga0137398_10001139_pt1 | contig 10570 bp, 11 predicted proteins | sample czorhiz216metaG_FD_106659 | JGI IMG/M metagenome (GOLD analysis project Ga0137398, IMG submission 106659) | Vadose zone soil microbial communities from Angelo Coast Range Reserve, California, USA - czorhiz2.16 metaG | ecosystem: Environmental > Terrestrial > Soil > Vadose zone | place: USA...
CACCTGGCAGCGGCAGCTCAGAACATCAAGCGACTGGTGCGCTTCCTCAGTCGGCCGGCAACACCGGTTCTGCCCGCCACAACGTAGTCGAACGAAGATAAGAAAACCGGCGACGCATCCTCGCAGATGAAAGGCGTTCCGTTGAGGGACTTTTTCAACACCCACAGGCGATTACGCTCAGAACCTAACTCCGTGCGTTCGCAGAGGCACCCGCCATAGCTAGCGGGGCCCTGCGAGGATAGCCGAGCTGGCGACAGCCGTGATTATTCCTTCCTGGTTCTTCTCGCGGACAGTCGAAGGCAGCTTTAGCTGAATCTGATACAGCACCGCTCCCTGTTCCCACCAGAGGTTCGCTGGGGCGCATGATCCGCCGCCGCTCACTGGCCTGAAAAATCCGGTGATACCACCAGCCAACTTCACTTCGCGAACATTCCCCAGTTCCCGTGGAGAGTAGTGGGGATTGTTGATGGCCTTGAACGACGCAGCAAAGCCCGCATTCCCTACGTCCAACTCGTAATAGAGGCTGACCGCGTACTCGGCTGCTGTGGCCTTGTCCACGCTTGCGTGTTTGGCGTCACTGAAAGGTCTAGGCAGCTCAGTGGGCAGCAGAACGGGTACTCTCGTCTTCGCTTTTACCACAGTCAGGACGGAAACGAAAATATCTGGGAGCGATCCGGTCACGTTTGCTTGAACGGCGGTGCAGAGGACGGTAGAGGCAAACACTCCCAGAAGAGCCAGAGCAAACACGTTCTTCATCAGGAAACTCTACCTCAACTGTCGAAACCAGGCGTTAGCGCTCAGAACCAGTCTGTGTGCGGAGACAAATGCTGCAATCCTAAATCGGCAACCACGGGATTCGAAGCGCGGGCTTGCTGTCGAGGCTACGCGGAGGCGACGTTGCGCGGAGTGCGGTGTACGGAGGTATGGACTCAAGCCGCCAGCGCGAATCGGCTGTTGGCATACGCTAGAGGGGCGGAATATCATTCCTGCGTCTGGACGCATGGAGGACGACCATCCCGATGAATCCCATCTCAAAGAAACTCGGGCTAAAACCCGACATGCGTGCACTGGTGGTCGCTGCCCCTTCCGCTTATTTGAAATCGTTCGCGCCCCTGCCTGAAGGCGTCGTCATCTCCGAGGCAATTGGCGGAACGCACGAATTCGTCCAGTTCTTCGCGACGAGAAGGTCAGACATTGAAAAATCAGCAAAGAAACTACTGAAGTCTGCCGCGCCCGGCGCACTCGTCTGGATCACCTACCCGAAGAAAACCTCGGGCGTCGAGAGCGACCTCAGTCGAGAGGAAGTCTGGGCGGCAATGACGGGGATGGGGTGGCGTCCGGTTTCCCAGATTGCCATCGACGAAGTTTGGTCGGCGCTGCGTTTTCGACCAACGGAGGACGTTAGGAAACGCTGACTCCCCGCTGGGTGGAGAAGGCACGACATGCAAACGGCGCTCCGTTTGACGATTGCCACGCCTATGTTGGATATTGAGACGGCATGGACGTTGAACGCACTATTGACGACATCGAACAGCTAGAGGAAATGTTCGAGGCAACCGATATTAGGCCACTCAGCGCAAGCGACCTCTCGGCTGCGAATCGAAGGCACGACGAAACGCTCGCGAGTAGCCCTTGGTTTCAGCTTTGGCAACGGTATGGCGTCTGTTGCCGAACTGAGTCCCCAGTGTTTCGATTGGGCGAGGTGGACTAACCCTCCTGCGAACGGACGCGGAAAATGGCGAAGAAGAAAACTGCTAATGTCCTGCCGAAACTCACAGAGGTTGAACAAGACCTGCTGTCGCACATGCTCTGGAACCGCAAGACCGGACAGCCATTCTTATTAATATAGAGGTGGGGCCAAATGTGAGTATCAAAGTGGGGCCAAATCAGGTTGTCAAAAGCAGAAGGTCCCATGGGGGACTGAAGGCGATTTTAAGCTCCCCCGATCTACCGCTATATTTCCCCTTCTCCGCTTTTGCCGGGGCTGTTGCCTTCCGTTCTCTCCCTTTCCCAGTTGTGTCCGAAACTCCCCGAAAGTGCCGTGACAGGGCAACGACGACGTACAACTTATTGGATTTCAACGGTACTGACAGCCCGTTCTTGATCCTCTAAGGAGTTCTTTGACCCGGTTACCAGACCCAAATCGGACCCAGATTTCTCTTTTTTTTAGCACCAGGAAGCATACCCGCACCCTCAGTTGTTAACCATTACAATGCGGTGCGGCAACAGTCCGATATTTCCAGCCACATCTGTGGCTCTGACCTCAATCACGTGCTGCGCGTTGGTCAGCTGCGTGGTATCAAGAACAAAATGAAATGCAGGATTAGGGGGTGCACCCGGATAAGCCACCGCGATGTCGGGGCGCGTGATGTTCGCGGACCCAGAAGCCGACAGTACATTATCTACGTACAGATCGACATTGGTCCCGGAGATGCTGTCGAACGCCCAACCGTCAATTGAAACTTGCCCCGAAATCGTCGAACCATTCGCCGGAGTGTTGTTGATGTCGCCGACTGGAGGAGAGATGTCTACGAACGGACCGAGGCGACGACTGATGTCATAGGTTTCCCGCTGCATCGTCGTGTAATTCCCTTGCATGAGGAATGTGTCGAACTGCACGCTTGAACCCGGAGTGAAACTTAACGGGGAGAAGAATGAGAATCCAAGTTCCTGGTCTGTTGGGTCGGCGGTGGCTTGGCTAGGCGCGGAGTAAGGAAACCCTTGCGGGCTGTAGGCTGCGAAGCCGGAGCCTTGTTGGTTCGTGAACGCACCCCATCCTTCAGAAAGCAATACCACCGGCCCGGCGAGAGGCCACTGGGGCATTTGGGACGTTTGCTGGACAGTAGGAGCCGCGCTGGTTCCCACGGCGGTTCCACTGTAAGCGACAAATCGATCGAAGAGCTTGGCGGTAATTTCATAGCTGGCAACCGCATTGTTTTGGACGGCGTGTCGGTCAGTTCCTGTGTGCGTGATCTTATAACGCTCCTGAAAAACATAAGGATGGTTCGGCACTGGAGAGAACCACCGTTCCAACATGATGTCTGACGGCACGGACTGCGTCGGGCCGCCACCCTTGTGATCTGGTATCCACTCCAGCGCGTTTGCCTTTATGTAAATCGTGGTTCCCGTAATGCTCTGCGCCAGCACTGGGCTGCCATGACGGTAAGTATCACAGCATTCGACCGGATTCCAACCATAGGTTCCGGTACAGCCGTTGCAGCTGTCATAAGTAGCGTTTCCATCATAGAGACCTAGTCCAATGATATGGCTGCCGTAGCTCGCTTTGGCCACAACGTCGGAGCCATTGAGAGAGAACTCGCTCACCCCACCTCCGAAAGATGTGTCCATACCGAGGCGCACGATGTCGGAACCTACCGCGTTTTCCAGGTACAAGAATGTGCCGGATTGATAAGCCCTGGTTGAAAATGCCGGCTCAACGGTGACCGTAGTGGAGGCTGTGATTCCCTGATCGGCACAGGTGATCGTTGCTACGCCCGCGGCGAGGGCGGAAACCACCCCTTGAGAGCTGACACCGGCGACGTTGCTGTCCGACGACGACCAACTAGACGAGTTGGGAATCCCCGTACTACCGTCGTTTAACGTTTCTGAGGCAGCAAGTTGCTGGGAGTTGCCCGCAGTGAGAAACACAAATTGCGGCAAGATGTTCAGCAGCGACACATGTGGAATCTGGCCCGGTGTTCCTGATCCGCCGCCGCAGCTCGTCATCAGCAAGAGGGCTAAAAGAGAAATCAGCCCGCCAAAACTCTTCATGACATTCTCCATGACACCTCCGAACATCTTGCCTTGCCGATCCACACGGCCACGCCGAGTCCAGCGGCATGAAGAATCGTGGACTTCAACGTGAACCACCGTTGACCACAATTCTGCGCTTCTGTCGAGATTATTTCGGCGGCTTGGCTCCGAAGCTACGATTGCGATGAGCAGATCGCGCCGCGAAAGCTGCCACTTTCTCAGGAGTCACCGGCGTGCGATTCACGACTGGCGACGACTGAACGATCTGTGCGCTACTTTGCACAGCTTCGACTGTGCTCGCGCTGCTGTCGTCTGGGACAAGAACGAACGCATGGACATCTCCGTTCGCCAAGCGCCCGTCAACGGCAATTTCACCGCGCTCATTGATGAACACTCCCTCACGCAGGAGAATGCCTGAGCCCGGAGGAACGAAGGAATTTAAATCCACCATTGGCCCACCGTTCTCCCACAGGAAGGCATGTGTTTCATGGTCGCAGTCCGACAAGGAATTGCCCACTACCTGACCCTTTGAATTACCGCCGAACGCGACGCTGCACTGATCGCCATTTAAGCTGCCCAAGTTCGTCATTTTGCCGTTTTCCCAGTGAAAAGCACGGAACAGCTGATTGTCTGCCCCACAGTTTGTGTGCTCCCCTCCCCCGAGTGTAGAGCACCCTGTGGGGCATCTTTCTTAGCGTCTTCAGAGCCTGCCCCATATATAGAGGAGAAAACGGGGCAACTCCCTTCAACCCTGTTCTACCGTTCCATCCAGATACTTCGTTATTCGCACCTTCCTGTGTTTTTTACAGCCGGATCGAATAGGGCCATACTCAAATTTCCTTAACTGAGGGTTGTCGCTAGGCACTTCCAATCTGTTACGAATGCTATGGGTTGCTTTTTTGTCACAGTCATCGCATTTTATGACCATTCCCGCACCTAGTCCTTCCCGCAGACCATATCAATCTTCATTTATTATCTCCCTTGCCCATTGAATCGAAGCGGCAATAAGTTTATCCGTCCGTGGACTTCCTTGCGGAGTCCCGAACAAGTCATCTGCTGTCTGCATGTGCAGGCTCGCAAGAATAGCGGCCATGACGGGATGTAATTGCATCAAGCGGCCCTCATGTCGGATCACCCAGTCGTTGCTGATCGTGCGCTCGGTCTCCAGGCGGAAGACTCCTTCGCCAACCACTGCACGCAGGTTGATTGCGAATGCAGTCCGTGCTTTGTATGTCCTTGAATCATCCACTCGTGCCCGACAATGGACATTGGCACTGGCATCTCCTCCTGCGGTGACGTGTGCGCCTAGCGCACACCCCTCAGGATCGTTTCCTATGGTCTTGGTGGTACCGTCGCCTATTCTTGAGTGTCGTGCCGGTCCTGGAGCGTTCGTTGCAGTGCTGTGCAGGTGGGTGCTTGAATGATCTCGCCAATTTTAGCTTTTCGAGGGGTTGGGCAAAAATGGCCCTCTAGCGAATATTGAAATCGTGAACAACCAGGCGCGTGTCCACCATGACGTGTGGCGTGATGGCGTGAAAGGCCCACATATGGACCCAGGCATTTCCTGTCCAGAATGTGAGAAATGACTTCATAACACCTGCAGGAAAGAACGTGAGCAAAACGAAGATGACAGAGACTGCCGCGTGGTAAGGCGAGTCATAGCGTGTCCATGATTCGAAGACGTGCATGAGCGGGTAGCTGACGGCGCCTGCCAGAAAGGCGACTAGCGGAGAGAACAACCGGGCATAGCGCGGCAGCAGAATCGCATAGATGAAGATCATGATGGGGAGATCTGTCCCGCCCAGATGCAGCACGAAGGAGAGCGCTCCGCCGACGAGCTGCTGATGCGGCGTGAGCTGAAAGATGTTGGGGCCGGCGAGCTCGTAGGCGCAGCCGATGAGCATGACAACGGCGATGATGAGCGCGTCGTTCTTCCAGTTGGCAGATCGCAGATTAAGCGCCTGGCGCGAGTAGCCACGCCAGCGAAAGATGAGATACGGAAGAAGCGCGAGGAAGATACCGTTGTACGCGGCCCAGGTGTAGACCGCGTCCGGTGACTGGACGTGCGTCGCGCCGAAGAGGCAGCCGTTGAGATGCAGCGCGAGCCCTTCGCCGAAATAGTGCTGTCCAATGATGCGGCCCGCGAACAGGACGACGGCGCCGTAAATCCACATGGCCAGCGTTTCGCGCAACGCGATGCCCAGCTCCGGAGCGCGTTCGGCGAGGTTGGGAAGTGGACGATGACTCGCCAGAAAGGAGACGATGCCGATGAGCAGGATGATCGAAAAGAAACCGATGGAGTTGTTGAGCACATCGGTTATGGGCGGTGTAGTGGCGAGTTCGGGCCGGTCGAGCGGCACGCCGTTCCGGCAGAACAGGATGGCTGCCGCACTGAGCAGGCACCAGATCACGAGAGCGATCCAGAGGCTTGGCTGACGGACAAGATACTTGATACGTGACGCTGGGGGATTGGTCACTCGGTCTTACCTTTCTCAGAACATGAGCGCCTGTTTGAGGACGCACCTAAACATCGAACGCCTCCTTGCACGGGATTGCAAGACGCATGACCTCGAATATCTTTTTGCTTTTACTTCTCGTCCTCTTCGGCGAGGAGATCGCCGAGCCGGTCAAGGCGGCGTTCCCACATTGAAAGCCTGATATACTCTCGAACTTTCGAGTGCTCAGCGCCTACACACCGTGTGCGCAGGACATCCCCACTTGACCATCGAACCGATCCGTTTTCCTTCGGCGTCGTCTTGCACCCGCCTAAATTCTCCCGTACCACTCTGAGCCGCGCTCACATTGTTAGTGAAATGCCCGATTTGCGACAACTTCCCGCCTCTAGTACGCCACGCTGGGGTTCCTGACAGATACAGGTGTCAGAAACTGTCACATCTGCCATTCTGCGGCACCCATGGCGCTGCTGAAGTACTGCAAACAAAGGGACAGACCCTAAATCTTTTTTGGTGAATGGGGGCTGAACTTCACATACAACAATGGTGGTTGGATGTCCTACTCCTATTATTCTGCGAATCTTAAAGAGTGCCACTATGACCACCACGCCTGAGCCGAACATGAAAACGGCAGTCGCCAATCGGTCACGATGCCGACCGTGGAGGACTACGGCGGGTGTTCCCCCACCCGCCGTCTTGTATGGTGTCGGGCTCACTTTATAATGCCCGCACCCGCTTGCCTATCCAGAGCAATCCCGTGCCAAGCAGTATCAGCGACGCTGGACAATCCAAAACTTAACCCGAAACTCTCATTCAGATTGGTACAACAAACGGGGGCACATCAGCGTGGCTGTTTACTTCTTCATGAATCGCGTCGTGGTGCCCCTTTCGGAGCGGTACGGCAACGACAATTGCGGTACCGTGTGAATCGGATTGAACCTCAAAATTCCCACCCAAATCGGTGATGCGCTCCCGCATCCCGCTCAGGCCGACACCTCCGTTGCGGCCATTTGCACCAACTTGAATTAGCTCGGCGGGCATTCCGCGTCCAAAATCTCGCACCTTTAGCAGAACTTGGTTTTCGGAAACCTTCAGTTGGATTTCCACTGAAGATGTGCCTGAATGTCGGTGGACGTTCGTGAGGCTCTCCTGCAAAATGCGGAACAGGTCAACCTCTATCCTTTCGGGGAGCCTACCAAGCCTCTCTGGTAAATCTAATCTGGACTCGATCCCGCTTCGCTTTGCGAAACTCTCAACAAACCAGCGAGCAGCGGACGCAAAGCCCGCTTCGTCTAATAGGGGAGGATGTAGAAGATGGGAGATCGTACGTGTTTCAATGATGCATTTCTCCAAAGAGTCCTGCGCATCCGAGAGGAGCGCGGTTCCATCTGACGGAACGTGGGCAGTGAGCAAGTCCAAATTCATCTTAACGCTTGCCAAATACTGTCCCAGACTGTCATGAAGATTACGGGCAATTTTCCGGTGCTCCTCATCCTTCAAACGCATGAGTTTGGCTGAGAGACGCTGCAGCGCGGAGGTGCGTCGTTGGACCAAGGATTCAAGCCCTTCGTTTGCAGTTCGCAGACGGACTTCGCTCTCACACAGGGCTTGTTCCGCTCTCTTGCGCTCTGTTATGTCCTCAAATGCCGTTACCGCTCCGATGATTTCTCGTTGTGTGTTCTTAAGCGCAGCAAAGTTGGCGATGACAGGCAGTCGTGAGCCATCGGGGCGCTCGATGAACACCTCGACATTCTTTGCAGGCACACCCGTGCGCAGCACCTCCACCATCGGACTCTGAGTATGGGGCAAGAAAACGCCGTTAGGAAGCCAGAGTTTCACAGAACCGCAATGGCGCTCGACGCCGCACTGTGGCGCTCGACCCCAAAGCTCCAAGGCGCGTTGGTTGTAATCTTGAATTACAGCGTTGCGGTCACAGACAAAAACCGCTACCGGCAATGAGCAGAATAGGACGCGGTAACGCTCTTCGCTCTCACGCAGGGCCGAGGATGTTTGCTGCAATTCGACGTGACTACGCTGAAGCTCCTCCTTCACCTTCTGACTCTGCGTGACTTCAGCTTCAAGAGCCTGTGCTTGTTGCTGCAAATATGCGATACGACGCAGGCGATCCTCTTCATTCATCTCTGTATAACTCTCAGCCGGAATCACGCCGGTATGTTCTGCGCAAACTCCCACAAATGCGTCACGGTCCCCCGCCCGCTCAAAACCTTCCATAGGGTAAGCGCAGCGCAGCGAAAAGGAGTGAGTCACAGCGAGGTGATTCCAGAATTGTTCAAGTTGAATTGCTGCGACAGTGTTCCCGGCCATCAATAACACATTGACCATCTCTCCGAAAACGGCAATGCGGGACTCTTTGACTGCGGCAGCCCTTTGCGCTTGTGTAAGGATTTGGCCGATCACCTCCGCGAATCGCGCTAAGTCTGGTGTGCCGTTCGGCGCAACCTCTGAGAGTATCGCAGCAGCGTCCAATGGTACGAACCGTCCCTGTTGAATGGCAGTCGCGGTGTCAATACCTCGCGTCTTCAGTCGTTGTGCGAGTCCCTCTCGGTGGTCCCCAGTTCCCAAAACAAAAAAAGCTTCCCCGGCTTCCAGCGCCGAGCCGATAAAGCGGCTCAAGGAATCAAGTAGCGCATCATGGTCCGTATAGAACTGAACGACATGCCCACTATGACGATTTTTATACATCTGCGTGATGGTATCCATTCCCCGGATCGGCAAGACTGCAATCATCGTATGCCGAACGGTTAACAATCGTTGGAAAGCGACGAAGGCTTGTAGGTCCGCCTTCATCCTGTCGTGGAGCGTGATCCAATCCGTCCTTGACTCTTCTATGGGCGCATGCTGAAGTGTGCTCGAAAATCACTTGACACCGCCGACATTGTCAGGGAGGGGATATTTCAACAGTAATCGTGCCGAGTTGCATTAGCCGGATAGAATCGCCATTCGGATGCTCTCGCGGCAGTGTCGCAATGGTACGGTGAAAAAAGAAAAGGTCCCGAATCCCTTCCCCAAGACCATCGGGACCGATTCAGCTTGCGTTATGAAGTGTAGTCCGTCGATGTCCGGCGGGCTGTTCGATACCGAACGTCTAACCCAGGGACGGGATGGGAAAGGAATGTGTTCCGGGCGGAAACCCGGGATCGAACTCAACTCAGGAACGAAGGCTCGAGGATGTAGAGGTGCTGCCGTCGAACTTCTGGATTACGGCGTAACACTCACAGGCCGCCGTTTCTAGCCCTTTTCTATCAATTATCTTCACGGTGCCACGGGCGTACTGAATGAAGCCCGCTCTCTGCAAGACCGCGGCAGCAAGGCTAACACTTGGCCGACCAGTTCCCAACATTTGCGCAAAAAACTCGTGAGTCATGGGCAGCAAGTCAGAAGATATTCTGTCCTGGCACATGAGCAGCCAGCGAGCCAGACGTTGATCAATTTCATGGAGTCGATTACAGGCGGCTAATTGTGCCACCTGCATTCCTTGAGCGTGCGCATATTGATTCAGCCTGAGACGAAGATTTGGAGTTGCGCTTAGAGTGACTTCCAGAACTTCAGCTTTAATTCTGAATCCGTTGCCCGTCGCCTGCACACATGCCCGATAAGGAGTCAAGGTCAAGCCTGCCGCTAAGGGCACCCCCACAAACCCCTCCCGACCGACAATTCCCACCTCTACACTCCTGCCGTCTTGCGTCTCAATCACCAGGGAGGCGAGCCCAGAATTCAAGAAATAACCGTATTCCAGCCCGTCAGGCGATTCGTGCAAACTCCGCGGCACAGGTAAATCGACAAAACACAAGTGAGGCAGGATGGCCTCGTATTCATCATCCGGAATGGACAACAGAATACGGCTATGCACTGTGTTCCCTTGAATATCGGTCCTCCCAACTGAGAGCGGATAGGGTGCCACAACTTGGAGTTTCACCTTGCTGGCTTTCGGCTGTTGTTTCGGTCTCATAGTGAGTTGTTCGCCTCATCTCGCAAAGCGTTCCTCCCTTTTGTTGTCGTCGTGTTTCATATGGTTGCTGGGGATCGAAAACAGCACCGAATCGTCGTTTGTTCACACGAGCTTCCGATTTGCCAACTACTTCCTTCAATTGCCAGCCGCGGTCTTGGCAGGCGTCTTACCTCATTCGTTCCCAAACCAGTTGTCGCTGCTGAAACAAAAGAAATGCTTATAGCGGCGAATATGCTTGCAGCCTCATGGAAAAGCGAAAGCTCTACAGCGGTCCGATAGGATTGGTACAGCATGTGCTCGATAGTATGTGTGCCGGCATGCCGATATCTTTGATTACAGACTTCCTTACCATTCCTGCTTAATCAGAGGAATCGACACTGACGTCGGTTGGCGA
>Ga0137398_10001141_pt1 | contig 10565 bp, 8 predicted proteins | sample czorhiz216metaG_FD_106659 | JGI IMG/M metagenome (GOLD analysis project Ga0137398, IMG submission 106659) | Vadose zone soil microbial communities from Angelo Coast Range Reserve, California, USA - czorhiz2.16 metaG | ecosystem: Environmental > Terrestrial > Soil > Vadose zone | place: USA...
GTGCGCGATGCGATCACCGGCATGCCGTCAAGATCGGTCTGCACGAATTCATAAGGCGCAAGGGCCACACGTCCGCCGAACAACGCCTGCATGACGGCGGATGAATGCGGCCCTTGAATCTGCACCGGGGAGACGTCCGGTTCACTCACTTGCACGTCAAGGCCCGAGTGAACTGCCACGCCCTTGACCCACAAGAGCAAGTCGCTGTCGGAGGTCGATAGCCAGAAATGATTGTCGTTCAGGCGCAGCAGCACTGGATCATTGACGATGCCGCCTTCCTGCGTCGTGATCAGCGTGTAGCAGCAGCGGCCGACCCGGCACGCGGTCAGATCGCGCGGGGTCAGAGAGTTGGCGAACGCGAGCGCGTCGGAACCCGTGATTTCGACCTGGCGCTCAGTGCCGACGTCCCAGAGGGTGACGCCGTTGACGAGTTGCCAATATGTCGCCAACGGATCTTGATCTTTATATGCGGCCGGCTGATACATGTGATTCGCAAAGGAGTACCGCGAGCACCCCGCCCGACGCGCACCGTCGAAAAAGGGCGAGCGGCGAATCCAGTAGTCGAGCGGGCTCACCAGACACCGCCGAGGGCAATCTTCACCGTTTCGCCATTGATCCCGCTCGCGGCATCAGAGGCGAGAAAGGCGATCGTGTCGGCGATTTCTTGCGGGTCCAGCGGACGCTGCGCCGGGTAGGCGGCCACCGCCTCAGCCCACGTCTCATCGAAGCTTCTTCCCTTGGCAGCAGCCATTTGACGGACCAGATCGTCCGCCATCGGCGTCTTGGTCCAGCCCGGCAACACCGCGTTGCAGGTGACGCCGTACGGTCCGACATCCTGCGCTACCGCACGCATCAGCCCGAGCAGTCCGCTGCGCGAGGCGCAATAGGCCGGTTGCGCGGCAACGCCGAATTCTCCCGCATTGGAGCTGACTATCACAATTCGTCCCGAGCGGCGCCCGACCATATCCCGGGCCGCACGCCGGATGAGCTCGAAGGGCCCATGCAGATTGGTGGCGAAGATCTCGTGCCACACCGAAGGATCCTCGTCCCACACCGCGCGCTCGGCCGCCGAGAGCACACCGGCGTTATTGACGAGCACATCGATCGGGCCGAGGCGACTGTGTGTTTGAGCGATGATGCGCTCGCATCCCTCACCCGTGGCAACGCTCTCCGCCAGGTATTCGACACCGGTTTCGTCGGCGAGCGTGCGCAGATCGGCTAGGGTCCGCGAGACCGCCATGACTCGATAACCGCGTGCGGCCAAGGTGGCTGCGACGGCGCGCCCAATTCCTCGTCCCGCTCCAGTGACGATCGCGACGCGTCCGTCCATCCGCGGCTGACGGCCTCGCTCAGATTCCGGCATTGCGTGCACTCATATTTCTCGGCCTCAACCGTTCAGAACGCATCGGCAATGTAGCCTGCGCCGAGATCGGACGTCATCCAATTCTTCAACGATGTGCTTTAGCGCAACTAATGATTCGGACTATACGGGCCTGCCGTTCAGGCGTTGACTGAAACCGATACCGCACCTTCATTTCGGAGGACCCTCAGCGCTCGAATTTCGTCGACAGAATGATCGACGATGTGGTCCGCTCGACGCCGTCCAACGCGCCGATACGATCGATGACTTGGTCCATCTCGGCGACCGATGCGGTGGCCGCGACGGCGATGAGATCCACGTCGCCGCTCACCGAATGCAGCACGCGCACTTGGGGAATGGCGCGCAGCGCCGCGCTGACCGCGCGCGCTTCCTTCGGACCTACTTTGATCATGACGTGCGCGCGTACGGCGCCAAGGCCATGTTCAGGCGCCATCAGGGCGGTATAGCCCACGATGATCCCGTGCTTCTCCAGCCGTTCGATGCGGCTCTGCACGCTGGTGCGCGAGCGCCCGACCAATCGGGCCAATTGCGCAGTTGAGGCGCGGCCGTTTTCCCGCAAGGCCAGAACCAGCTTTTCGTCTATGGCGTCCATTCGTCTACCGTGTGGGATCGGCACTTCGCCGTCTTTTTCCTACGTAATGACGTAAATATACCGTAAAAACGTCTGAAACGACCCTACCATTCGCAGGGTTTCCCATCAAGAATGGCGCCCAATACTGGGAGGCGACATGAAAGACATCGTTATCGTAGGCGCGGGCAAAATCGGCTCCATGATCGCGGAACTGCTGGGCGGGTCCGGCGATTACTCGGTGACGGTCGTTGACCGCTCGCAGCACCAGCTGGAGCGCTTGGAGACGGCGGCGCCCATCGCCAAAATCGCCGCCGACATCACACAGGGCGACGCCTTGCGCAAGATACTGACCGGCAAGTTCGCCGTGTTGAGCGCCGCGCCCTATCACGCCACCCGCACCATCGCCGAGGCGGCCAAGGCGGCCGGCGCGCACTACCTCGATCTGACCGAGGACGTTGCGAGCACCCGCGCCGTAAAGCAGTTGGCCGAAGGCGCCCGCACTGCGTTCATTCCACAATGCGGATTGGCCCCCGGGTTCATCACCATCGTGGCCAGCGACCTGGCCTCGCGCTTCGACCAGCTGCAGGACGTTCGCATGCGCGTCGGGGCCTTGCCGAAATTTCCGTCCAATGCCCTCAACTACAACCTGACCTGGAGCACGGACGGCGTCATCAACGAGTACTGCGAACCCTGCGAAGCCATCGTCAACGGCCAGTTGCGCGAAACCCAGCCTCTCGAGGAATTGGAAGAGTTCTCTCTCGACGGCATTCTGTACGAGGCATTCAACACCTCAGGCGGCCTCGGTACTCTTTGCGAAACCCTCGCCGGCAGGGTGCGCAACCTCAACTACCGCACGATCCGTTATCCCGGCCACGCAGCGATCATGAAGGCGCTGCTCAACGACCTGCGGCTGCGCGATCGCCGCGAACTCCTGAAGGACATTCTGGAAAATGCCGTGCCCGTCACTCTGCAGGATGTCGTGATCGTGTTCGTTACGGTAAGCGGCCTGCGCGGCGGTCAGCTGATGCAGGAGACGTATGCCAACAAGATCTATGCGGCGCCGCTGGGCGGCCGCGTCCGGAGCGCCATTCAGATCACCACGGCGGGCGGCATTTGCGCCGTGCTCGACATGCTGAGCGCAGGCGAGCTGCCGCGGTCCGGGCTCATCCGTCAAGAAGACATCAAGCTGCCGGCGTTCCTCGCGAATCGCTTCGGCCGATGCTACGAGCTCGCGGTGCCGGCCGCCGCCAACGCCGCCTGATGACTATCCTCTGACCGCGGCTGTTTGACGAACGCCTCAATGTCGGCCAGCGTCGGCGCTCGGCCGCGCGCGAGCAAGCTCAACGCCGGCCGGCCTATCGGCAGGCATAGGTGATCTCTCCCCGCGGATCGAGGACCCCGTGGCGAATCAACCAGTCCCGCGAATCCTCGGCGTCCGCGGCAAACCAAGCCGCAGCCAGCCCAAGCCTGAAGGTGTAGCCCCAGTCATCCATATCGCGGCACATGCGCTCCCGGCCCACGTTCGGCAGCGACTCCGCCAGAACCACCTGCAGATAGCACACCGCACTTTCTTCCGCGTCGTCTCCGCCCGCATCCGTATCCAATCCGGCGCGCCGTTCCGGAGTCATGCAGATGAAATGCGCGCTCTCGTGCAGCACCGAGTGCAGCGGTGTATCGAGACGCGCGAAGATCTTCGCGCCGATCAGGCCCGCCTCGCGCTCGCCCCAATAGGACCCCGGGATGACCTCCTCGGGCGCCACCAACCGCAATTCCAGACCGTAGCGATTCAAGAGCAGCTCGAGACTCAGCCGATCGATGGCATTGACCAGGAGCACGCCGCTACCGCGCCTATCCCTTACTTCAAGCTCGTGAGCCGTCGCATCGCAATGGATACCAGGTCGCGCGCCATCTGCTGTCGCAGGATATCGGCCTCGTGCTCCTTTGCCAGCAGTATGTTCTCCTGGAAGCTATAGTCCTTCGACAGGCTGATGGTCTGCGGCGCCAGCAACTCCTTGTCGGTGCCCTGAACGGTGAAAGTGACCGTGTACGTCAGTTCGTATTCGGTCGGAATATTCTGCGCCGACACCGAGAGAGTGCGCTGCACGACCACATCCTTGGTCACGTCGATGGTCGCGGTGGAGTTCGCACGCACGAGCTGCAGTGTGGCTCCCGAATTCTTCAGCTGATGCTCGAACTCGCGCGAGAAGTCGGTATAAGGATCCTTGAGCGACAGATAGGGGCGCGCCAGAACGCCCGGCAGAGAATCGCTGCCCGCCAGCCGAAAGCCGCAGGCCGTCAACGCCAGCATCGCGCCGAACGCCGCAACTGTGCGCAGCCTCCGGCGCCGGCGGCACGTGCTGCGCACGCCGTACATGCGGCGGACGCGGGTCATGCAGCGAATTTCGACGTTGCGCGAATTCCCCCGGCGACTGTTCACGATGGCCATGGTGCGATTACACCACGATGTTGACCAGCTTACCCGGCACGATGATGACTTTGCGCACCGCGGACGTCCCGATGAACTTTTGCACATGGAGGTCGGCGAGCGCCGCCGCCCGCACCGTGCCCTCATCGGCGCCGACGGCGACGGAGATGTGGCCGCGCAGCTTGCCATTGACCTGCACGACCATGGCAATCGACGACGTTTGCAGTGCGGCAGCATCGACGGGCGTCCAGGGTTCATCGATCAGTGCCGTTTCATGGCCCAAGGCGCGCCACATGGCATGAGTCGCATGCGGGATGATGGGCGAGAGCCCGAGCACCGCGATTTCCAGGGCCTCCTGCATCACGCTGCGGTCCTGCGGAGAGCTCTGCGGAAACTTCGCCAGTGCGTTCAACGTCTCCATTGCCGCGGCAATCGCGGTATTGAAGGTCCGGCGGCGCCCGATATCGTCGGTGATCTTCGCCAAGGTGTGGTGCGCCTGCCGTCGAATCCCCCGCTGCGCATCGTTCAGAGCCGCGGTATCGAGCGCCGCGGGCGTACCCTGCGACACGTGGTCATGCACCGCTTTCCACAGACGCTTGATGAATCGATAGGCGCCCTGCACCCCCTCATCCGACCACTCCAGGGTTTGCTCGGGCGGCGCGGCGAACATGGTGAACAAACGCGCGGTATCGGCGCCGAATTCGTCCACCAGCGCCTGCGGATCGACGCCGTTGTTCTTCGACTTCGACATGGTGACGACGCCGCCCGATTCGACTGGCTCGCCGTCGGAGCGCAGGACGGCGCGCGCCACGGCAACGCGCCTGCCACTACCCTTGCCTGCAACGAATTCACTGTCTGCGTTGATATCACTGTCCGCAGTGATCTGCGTGCTGTCTGCAGTGATCTTCTCAACATCGGCGGGATTGAAATACTCAATACGACCCGATGCCTGCTTACGGAAAAACACCTCGTTCAGCACCATGCCCTGCGTGAACAGGTTCGCGAACGGTTCCTTGAATGCAACCGCGCCCAATTCGCGCATGACGCGGGTCCAAAAGCGCGAGTACAGGAGGTGCAGTATGGCGTGCTCGATGCCGCCGATGTATTGATCCACGGGCGCCCAATACTGAACTCGCGAATCGAGCACGGCCTTGTCATTGTCGGGACAGGCGAAGCGCAGGAAGTACCAAGAGGAGTCCACGAAGGTGTCCATGGTATCGGTCTCGCGCCGCGCATCTGCGCCGCATTGCGGGCAGGCAACGGCGAGAAAGGCTGCGTCCTTGAGCAGCGGATTGCCGCTGCCGTCGGGCACGAGATTGGTCGGCAATATCACCGGCAGCTGCTCGTCCGGCACCGGCACGGCGCCGCAGGCTTGGCAGTGAATCATCGGAATCGGACAGCCCCAATATCGCTGCCTCGAGATCCCCCAATCGCGCAGGCGCCAGGTGGTTTGCTTTTCACCCAACCTCGAGCGGCTCAAGTCCGACGCGATGGCATCGACGGCGGCCTGAAATTCCAAACCGTCATAGGGTCCCGAATTGATGCAGCGGCCATGTTCGGCATACCAAGGCCGCCACTCTTCAGTGGAATATTCGCGGCCGCCCACGTCGATGACGGATTTGATCGGCAAATGATATTTTTTCGCGAATTCGAAGTCCCGCTCATCGTGCGCGGGCACCCCCATCACCGCGCCCTCGCCGTAGCTCATGAGCACGTAGTTGCCGACCCATAACGGTATGGCCTCGCCGCTGATGGGATGGCGCACGGTGAGGCCGGTGGGCATGCCCTTCTTCTCTTGAGTCGCGAGTTCCGATTCGATGGCCGGACCGCGCTTGCATTCCTCGATGAACGCCGCGAGTTTGGGCTGGCCGCGTGCGGCATGGGCCGCGAGCGGATGTTCCGCCGCCACCGCGCAGAAGGTCACTCCCATGAGCGTATCCGCTCGCGTCGTAAACGCATGCAACACGCCGGGACCGCCGATGTCGTACGGAAATCCCAGCCTCACGCCCACGCTCTTGCCGATCCAATTGGCCTGCATGGCGCGCACGCGCTCCGGCCACCCCGGCATGTCCTTCAAGGCATCGAGCAAATCCTCGGCATAAGCCGTGATCTTGAGGTAGTACATCGGAATTTCGCGCTTCTCGACGGGCGCGCCGGTGCGCCAGCCGCGGCCATCGATCACCTGCTCGTTGGCGAGCACGGTCTTATCGACGGGATCCCAATTGACCATCCCTGTCTTCTGGTAGGCAACGCCCATTTCCAGCATGCGTAGAAACAACCATTGGTTCCAACGGTAGTACTCCGGAGTGCAGGTGGTCAGTTCCCGGCTCCAATCCAGGGCGAACCCCAGAGATTTGAGCTGCGCCTTCATGTGGGCGATATTGTCGAAGGTCCACTTCGCGGGCGGCACCTTGTTCGCCATGGCCGCATTCTCGGCGGGCAATCCGAAAGCATCCCAACCCATGGGCTGCAGCACGTTTCTGCCGTTCATGCGCATGAATCGCGACAGCACGTCGCCGATGGTGTAATTGCGCACATGTCCCATGTGCAAGCGGCCGCTTGGATAGGGGAACATGGATAGGCAATAATACTTCGCGCGGGTGCTGTCTTCCTTGGCCTCGAAGCAGCGCTCGCGATCCCAATACTGTTGTGCTTCCGCCTCGACAGCGGCGGGGTCGTATCTTTCTTGCATGATTGGGCCTCAGAATACCCGACGGCCCGATGGCCGTGAACTCAATTGACCCTGGATTAAGCATGCTTAAGCTCAATTTCTATGGCGCGCTTGGTCTCGCCACCCTAAGCGGCTGTCTATGGTTCCTGGCGGTCACACCCTTCGATCTCTATGGCCTCGCCTGGGTCGCCGCGGTACCCATGCTGCTCGCCGTCGACCGGGCGCCCTCCTTCAGGCGGGCCCTCCTCCTCGGCTGGTGGGCCGGCGTCGTCGAAACGGGGGGCGGCTTTTACTGGCTGATCGAGGTGATGCAGCGCTTCGCGGACTTCCCCTGGTGGGCCGCGGCGCTGGTATTCCTGGTGTTCTGCGCGGCGCGCGCCATCATTTTCCTGCTGTTCACCGCTATCGTCTGCGGCATTCGCAGGCGGCGCCGCGTGCCCATGACCCTCCTCGCGCCCCTCGTCATGGTCAGCTGCGAGCTCGTGGTACCGCAATTGTTTCCTTGCGGCCAGTGGATCTCCCAAGCCTGGCAGCCCCTCGTCATTCAGATCGCCGAGATCACGGGACCTCTCGGGGTGACCGCCCTGCTGATGCTGGTCAACGGCGCGCTCTATGATTTGGCGGTGGAGGGCCGCGCCGCTCGCTATCCCGCGTTGGCGGCGGCGGCGCTGGTGACGGCGGCGCTCATCTTCGGGGCGGTGCGCATGCGCCAAGTGGACGACATCGCGGCCCGGGCGCCGCGATTGAAGGTCGGACTGGTGCAGCCGAATTTTGCCTACACCGTGGATGGCGAGTTCTCTCGTGACGAGGCCGTTCGCCAGTTGACCGCCCTGCAAGCCGAGTCCCGCCGTCTGCAACAAGCCGGCGCGCAACTCGTGGTGTGGAGCGAGGGGAGTTATCCCGTGGCGCTGCCGCGAGATTTCGCCGCCGATCTTCAGCCCGAGTCCTTGGGGATGATCCGCCGCGGTTTCAGCATCCCGGTCGTCGTCGGTGCCGAAATGGTCGACCCAGCCCACGACGATGCGTTCAACTCGGCCATTCTGCTCGACGGCGACGGACGGGCGGCGGGGCACTACGACAAGGTGCGGCTGCTGGCCTTCGGCGAGTACATTCCCGGCATCGACACCTTTCCCTGGCTGCGGAAGTTGCTGCCGTCCGGCACCGGTCGATTCACCGCGGGCGAGGGGCCGGGCGTGCTGACCCTGCGGGAACCCGGGAGTCTGGAGTGGCGGCTCGGGCCGGTGATCTGCTACGAAGACATATTGCAGGGATTTTTGCGCGGCGTCGGGCAGCTGCATCCCAATCTTCTCGTCAATCTGACCAGCGACTCATGGTTCGGTGCCGAGACGGAGCCATGGGAACACCTGGCGCTGGCGGTATTCGGCAGTGTGGAGCTGCGCGTGAGCATGGTGCGCGCCGTCAACTCCGGCGTTTCCGCGCTCATCGATCCCAACGGCCGCCTGGTGCAGAAAACCTACGCCAACGACCCTTATCGCAACCCGCGCAGCGAGGACGGCGTCGTGGTCACGGTGCCCTGGATGCCGGGCGGGCATACGGTGTACGTGGCTGTGGGCAATCTGTTCGCCTACCTCTGCGTCGGGGCAACATTGATTCTTATGGGCGTGGCCGCGAGAGCCAAAGGCAAACCTTAGATCACGGACGGGGGAACGCCGTCCAGAGCTCGAGCGAGCCCGGCCCCCCTCCGTGGCTCGAGGGAATAAATCCTCCGTTCCCGAAGTCTTCACCGTACGCGGGACCACTCAGGCGTAGTCGCGCTCGAATGGCTTTACCCAAACGCACTGAAAAAACGCACTGGAAGGAGAAACCTATGCTGCGGTTCCGGACCTTGCTCGCACTCATGTGCACAACCCCGTTCATATGCGGCGCTTCGTACGCTGACTCTGCTGCCGGGTCGGTCGATGAGGTAATCCAATGGAACAAGACCCTTCTGACGATCGTCCGCACGGCGGGAGCGCAGCCGGCAACCGTGCATCCGACACGCAGTTTCGCCATCATGCACGCTGCGGTTTATGACGCAGTGAACTCGATCGACGCGACCCACAAGTCCTATCTCGTGCGCGTCGAACATGTATCGCCGCACGCCTCGCTGGAAGCGGCGGCCTCGGCGGCGGCTCATGAGACACTCATCACGCTGTATCCAGCGTTCCAAACCACGCTCGATCAGCAATACGACCAATCGTTGGCGCAGATACCGGACAGTGTGGACAAAACCACCGGTATCGACGTAGGGAAGGCGGTTGCGCAGGCCATCCTGACACGGCGGAGCATCGATGGTTCAGCGGCGACTCCGATTCCCTTCGTCTTCGGTAACGCACCGGGAGACTACCAGTCCACGCCGCCCAATTTCCCGAAACCCCAGTTCACGCATTGGTCTCGAGTCACTCCTTTCGCCCTCGAGCGCGCGAACCAATTTCGCCTTGGTCCGCCTCCGGCCCTGACCAGCGCCGAGTACACCGCCAGCTTCAACGAGGTGAAGTCGCTGGGCATCGCCAACAGCACCACGGCTACGGCAGACCAAGCGCTCATCGGCCGCTTCTGGAACGGAGCGATTCAGAACTACTGGAACGAGATCACCCAGACGGCGGTTCAGGCGCATCACCTGACGACGGCACAGAGCGCCCGTGTGTTCGCGCTCCTCAATCTCACCCTTGCAGATGAAGTGATCGCATTTTACGACACCAAGTACACGTATGACCTTTGGCGGCCGGTGACTGCGATTCGAGCCGCCGACACGGACGGCAACCCCGATACGGCGGCGGATCCCACTTGGCTTCCGCAAGCGGGTAAGACCGCCGCCGATCCGTCGTACCCGGGCGCACATGCCACGATCAGCGCCGGTGCCGCGTTCGTGCTGCGCTCCGTGTTCGGCAACAAGCCGTTCCATTTGAACGTCACTTCCGAAGTGCTTCCCGGGGTCATCCGCTCCTTCGACAGCTTTGCGGGCGCTAAGAATGAGGCCTCCTTGAGCCGAATCTACGCGGGCCAGCATTTTCGTTCGGATGAGAATGCCGGTGAAAGGCTCGGCAGCGCAGTGGCCGACTTCGTCGTCGACAACGTCTTGACGCGTGTCCACGGCCGAGACGGTGAAGCAGAGGAGGGACGCGCCGACTGATGGAGCGTCAGCGCCCGGGTGGGAGCAACGAAATCACTTCGGTACTACCACCTCGGCTGCGGCCGCGGATCCCCATCCCGATGGCAATCCATAGCAGCATCATTGTAGCGGTCGCCAGAAGCCAGGACTTCCAAGTCGTCGTGGAAATGCGCGCTGCGAAATCACTCGTAGCATCGCGAAAATCCAATTCGATCGCCCCCTCTCGAATGCGCGAGGCGGGGCAATCGACGATCAAATTGCCGTGCATGCTGGAGTAGGTGTCGCAGCCCGGAGCGTTCCACAACGGATGATAGGCCTGCCGGAGGACTACTTGCACGCGCGCGGTCGGGGAGGCCGGGCACGAAGAGTCCTCGCCGGACGAGGGACAGTCGGCCGCCAGGCGAA
>Ga0137398_10001142_pt1 | contig 10561 bp, 6 predicted proteins | sample czorhiz216metaG_FD_106659 | JGI IMG/M metagenome (GOLD analysis project Ga0137398, IMG submission 106659) | Vadose zone soil microbial communities from Angelo Coast Range Reserve, California, USA - czorhiz2.16 metaG | ecosystem: Environmental > Terrestrial > Soil > Vadose zone | place: USA...
AGCGTGGCGCTGATCGTCGTGCTCGCGAGCGCGCCGACCACGACGAGGGCGATCACGTCGCGCACCCGCTCGAGCGAGGGTCGGAGGTCCAGCACCCGCCCCAGCAGCCAGGCGCCCGCGACGGCTTCGAGCGTGTTCCCCAGCGCGATCCCCGCAGCGCCTGGCGCGGACACCCCGGCCGTCCAGTTGAGAAGGAAGGCCCCCAGCGCGATGCCCGGCCAGAGGCGTAGACCCAGCAGCAGCAGGGCGGCGAGCGCGACGCCCGAGGGCGGCCACGCGGAGGAGACGACCGTTTGCGTGACGGCCGCAAGTAAGCCCACGCGAGCCGCGGCGAAGTAGGCCGCCGCGACGGCGGCGATCTGGAAGGCGTAGCGCAAACGGTGGGTCATCCGCTCCGTGCACTTTGCGCAGTTGCACACCTATCATGCACGCGAGAACGTCAGCCGTCCAGAGTCACCGCCCTCGGGCCCGGCGCCGGTTGGGGCAGCTCCGCTGCCACCATGCCGAACAGGATGAGCGCCCCTCCGGCCCACTGTACCAGCGACAGCCGCTCCCCCAGTATGAGCCAGGACGTGAGCGCGGCGAACAGCGGCTCGAAACAGAAGATCAGCGCCGCCCGCGCCGACGACATATGTCGCTGCGCCGACACTTGCAGCAGGAAACAGATCGTGCTCGCGAACACCACGGTGTATCCAAGCGCCCCGAGGAAGCGCGGCGTCCAACGGATGTGCGGGTGCTCCAGCAGCCCGGCCGCGACTGCTCCGAGCAGCGCCGTCGTGGCGATCTGCCAGAACACCAGGCGGCGCGCATCGTGGCGGCGGGACAAGACGCTGACCGCCACGATCTGGCCGCCGAAGCACCCCGCGCAAATCAGCGTGAGCAGGTCGCCGCGGTTCAGGCCGCCCGCGTCCGGCGCCGTGAGCAGGTAAATGCCGAACATCGCCAGCGCCAGTGCCGCCGCCGTGAGCCAGCTGGGACGCTGCCCCAGCAGCGCCAGGGCGATGACCGGTGCCACGATCGACGACACGGCGACGATGAACGCCGAACGCGACGGCGTGGTGATCACGAGCCCCGCGGTCTGAGAGATGAAGCCCACGGCCACCAGCGTGCCCAACAGCAGCCCGCCAGCGAGCTCCGAGCGGTCGGGGGAGGGGCGGAAGCGAGTCCCCGGAGCGAGCGCTAGGGCCGCGATGCCGAACCGCACCGCGATGAAGGCAAACGGCGTGGCGTCGGCGAGCGCGCTCTTGACGGCCACGAAGCTCGTCCCCCACAGGAACGTGGCCGCGAGCAGCGCGAGGTCCGCCTGGCGTCGGGTCACGCCAGATCCCGCAGATAGCGACCCGTGGGGGACTCTGGCGTCCGCGCGATCTCCTCGGGCGGCCCCTGCGCCACGACCCGGCCGCCCGCGTCGCCGGCGCCCGGGCCCATCTCGATCACCCAGTCGGCTCGTTTGACGACGTCGAGGTGATGCTCGATGACCAGCACGGTGTGTCCGGCATCCACCAGGCGATCGAGCACGCGGCACAGCGTGCGGACGTCGTCCAGGTGCAGGCCGGTCGTGGGCTCGTCCAGGATGTAGAGCTTGCGCCCCCCCCGGCGTGCTTTCCCGCTCGCCAGCGCCAGCTCCCGCGCGATCTTGAGGCGCTGCGCCTCGCCGCCCGAGAGCGTGGTGGCCGGTTGGCCGAGCCGCAGGTAGCCAAGACCCACCTGCTGCAGGTGCCACAGCGCGCGTGCCAGCCGGGGCTGGCGGTGAAACCGGGCGAGCGCCTGGTCCACGGTCCATTCGAGCACTTCGTGGATCGAGCTGCCGCCCAGCTTCACGTCCAGGACTTCCTTCTTGAAACGCTTTCCCCCGCACACGTCGCACGGCACGAACACGTTCGCGAGGAACACCATCTCGATCAGCACATGGCCCGCCCCTTCGCACGTCTCGCACCGCCCGCCCGCCACGTTGAACGAGAACGTGCTGGGCGTGAAGCCGCGGGCGCGGGCCAGCGGTTCGGCGGCGAACAGGGCCCGCAGATCGTCGAACGCCTTGATGTAGGTCACCGGGTTGGACCGCGGCGTGCGTCCGATCGGCGCCTGGTCCACGAGCACCACGTCGCTGATCGCTTCCCAGCCCTCGAGCGCCCGCACCGACCCGACCGGCTCGCCCAGGTGCTGCTTGGCGCCGTGCGCGCCCGTGAGCCGGGCCGCGAGCTGGCGGAACAGCACGTCGTGCACGAGCGTCGACTTGCCCGATCCCGACACGCCGGTCACCGCCGTGAGTGTCCCCAGTGGAATCCGGGCATCCACGTCCCGCAGATTGTGCTGGCGCGCACCCTTTACCCCCAGCCAGCGCCCGCCCCGGGGCGGGCGGCGCGCCGACGGCACGCCGATGCGCTTCTCACCGGAGAGGTATTGGCCGGTCAGCGTGCCCGCGCTTTGCACGCCCGCCGCCGGTCCCTGGTATACCAGTGCCCCGCCCGCCGCGCCGCTCCCGGGTCCGAGCTCCACCATCCAGTCGGCGGCGCGCATCGCCGCCGGGTCGTGCTCCACCACCACGACCGTGTTGCCCGCATCCGCGAGCCGGCGCAGCAGGCCCAGCAGCCGGCCCGTGTCCGCGGGGTGGAGGCCGATCGTCGGCTCGTCGAGCACGTACAGCGTATCGACCAGATGCGCGCCGAGCGCATTGGAAAGCGCGATGCGCTGCGCTTCGCCGCCCGAAAGCGTGCGGGTGAGGCGGTCGAGCGTCAGATATCCCAGCCCCACGTCGTTGACGAACGAGACGCGCGCGCCCAGCTCGGCCAGGATGTGGACGGCCACGGCCCGCTGGAAATCCGTGAGCGTGAGGCCGGCGATCCAGTCGCGTATGGCGTCAGCCGTCAGGCCGGCGACTTCGGCGATCGTCTTGCCCCCCACCTTGACCGCGAGGGCCTCGGGCTTGAGCCGCGCCCCGCCGCACGCGGGGCAGGTCTTGGCGAGCTGATACTGCCGCAGGAACACACGGATGTACTGCTTGTAGCGCTTCGCCTCGAGCCGCTCGAGGAACGGGAACATCCCGAGGAACCGCCCGCTCGCCCCGTGCAGCAGAAAGCGCCGCGCTTCACCGCTCAGGTCCCGCCAGGGCGCGTCGAGCGGGATCCCCTTGGTCCGCGCGGCCTCGCGCAGGATGCGGCGGCGGCCCTCGTAGCGCGGTTTGGTCCAGGGGTCGAGCGCGCCGCCCGCCAGGCTGCGGCGCCGGTCCGGGACGATGAGCGACTCGTCGTACTCGAGCACTGCGCCGAAGCCGTTGCACCCGGGGCACGCCCCGCGCGGGTTGTTGAACGAGAACAGGCTGGGGGTGAGCGCCGGCGCCGCGGTTCCGCAGCGCGAGCAGGTCGGGTGCGCGGAGAAGCGCCGGCGGTCGCCGTTCTCGAGCGCCACGGCGACCCCCTCGCCCTCGCCGAACGCCGTCGCCACCGCGTCGCTGAGACGCCCCCGGTTCGTCTCGGATGCCGGCAGGCGGTCGACCACGACCAGCACCTCGCTGGCCTGCCGCACGCGCGCCTCGACGTCGGGTTGGTCGAGGCGGATCAGGGCCCCTCCCCCGTCGAGCTGGGCCCGCACGAAGCCGGCAGCCCGCAGTTGGGCGGCGACGTCGATGTCCGGCCGATGCGCGCTGGCGGGAAGGGGAAACGTGATCAGGATCGGTAGGGGCGCAGCATGCTGCGCCCCTACCTCGACCAGCCTATCTACCACGTCCTGCACCGTGTCCACCTTCACTTCCTCCCCGCATTTCACGCAGTACGGCGTGCCGATCCGCGCCCACAACAACCGCAGGAAGTCGTAGATCTCGGTGGCCGTCCCCACCGTCGACCGGCTGCTGGTGGTGGGATTCTTCTGCTCGATCGCGACCGCGGGCGAGATCCCCTCGATCGAATCCACCAGCGGCTTGGGCATCCGCTCCAGGAACTGCTTGGCGTAGGTCGAGAGCGACTCGATGTAGCGTCGCTGCCCTTCGGCATACAGGGTGTCGAAGGCCAGCGTGCTCTTGCCCGACCCCGACGGGCCGGTGACCACGGTGAGCGCCCGCCGCGGCAGCTCCACGGTGATCCCTTTGAGGTTGTGTTGCCGTGCGTTGCGGATGACCACGCGGTCGGGGGACGAGGGCATAACCTTTTAAACTAACTAGGGACTAGGGGCTAGGGGCTGGGGGCTAGGGGAAGCTCTACGGTGTTCCCCTAGTCCCTAACCCCTAGTCCCTAGCCCCTAGTCTTTAGCCCCCGTACTTTCGCCCCCACATGCCCCTCGCCCTCACCCCGCGGCTGCTGCGGCGCGGCCTCGAGTTGTTCGCCGTCATCTCCTTTCTCGGCGTCGTCGTCGTCCTCGTGTTCTTCGGCCAGGATCTCGAAGGGTTTCTCGCCGCCCTCGCCCACCTGCGCGGCGGCTGGCTGGTCGTGGGACTCGCGCTCGCGTCGCTCGACTGGTTCGGCGGCGGCACGCGGTTGTGGGTCGTGGCGCGGCACGTGCATCCCGGCGTGCGCTGGCGCGACATGGTGATCGCCGGCGGCATGAGCGCCTGGGCGGCCTACCTCACGCCGTTTCAGACCGGTGCCGGTCCCACCATGATGTGGGTGATGCGCCGCGCGGGTGTGCGCCTGCCCGAGGCTATGACCTCGACGTTCATGACCTTTGTGGCGACGGTGGTGTTCTTCGCGCTCGCGGGACCACTCGCGATCTACTTGGGCGCCGGCCGGTCTCTGGCGGAGCACAACGTGGTCCTCGGGATCACCTACTACGGGCTGTTTCGCACCAGCCTCACCATCTTCGGCATCCTCGGCGTCCTCATGCTGGTCGCCATGATGTTCCCCGTGTGGCTGCGCGACGCCGTGCATTGGCTGGCGACCCGGGCCGAGCATCGCAGCAGCCGGGTGGCGGCGCGGATCGAGCAGTTGCGGGAAGGAATCGACCGGGCACACGATTGCCTGGTGGCGTTCGGCACTCCGCGCGGCTGGCTCGCGCTGCTGTGGGCCGTGCTCCTGTCCGGGCCGTCGCATGCCAACAAACTGCTCGCCGGCTACGTCGCCCTGCGGACACTGGGCTTGCACACCAACTTCGTCGATATCCTGCTCTTGCAGACATTCATCACCTTTCTCCTTTATTTCGCCCCCACGCCGGGTTCATCGGGGTTGGCAGAGCTGTTGTCGGCGGCCGTGATGCAGATCTACGTGCAACCACCTGAGCTGCCGACCTACACCCTCGTCTGGCGCTTCATCAACAGCTATGCGACGGTGATCGTCGGGTCGCTGTTGTTTTGGAACTGGATCAAACGCGGGCTCGTCGGGCGCGAGGAGGCGGTGATCGCGGACGGCCCCGGGCCGTGAGGCTCGTGGGCGTAACCCGTGTTTCCTTGCGCGGTTACGTGGCCAGGCGTAACTTCCGGCGCGGCCTGTTTCGGGCTCTCTAGGACGCTTCAGATGTCGCTGCTTGAACTCGGTGGCAACAAGTTCACGATCCCGGTAGGTGAGGTGGTGCTCGGCAGTGATGCCGGCTGCGCCATCCCCCTCTCGGGGGCCGGTGTCTTGCCCCGACATGCCGTGCTCCAGGGCCAGGCTGATGGCCAGGTGATCATCCGCAAGGTCACCCCGGCGGCCGACGTGCTCATCAACGGCGTGCGCCTCGGTGCCGAGCCGACCCCCCTGTTGCACGGCGACAAAGTCGAGGTGGGCGACCACGAGCTCACGTTCGTGGACGAGCGCCGCTCGGGGAGCACGCAGTACGTGCAGGCCTTGAGTCTGCCCCAAGGGGCGGCGGGGGCGCCGGGCGCGGCGGCGCGACCAGGCGGGAAGCCCGCGGCCATCGGGACGTCCGGTGGCCGTGTGGTGAGCCTCACGGACGGGCGCGAGTACGTGATCACGGGCGCGTCGCTCGTGTTCGGGCGTGAGGCTGGGTGCGACGTGGTCGTTGCCGGGAAAGACGTGTCCCGCCGGCATGCGGAGATCGTCCACACGCCCCGGGGCTACCTCGTAGTCGACTCCAGCACCAACGGCACGTTCGTCAACGAAGAGCAGGTACAGGGGCAGCGCATCCTCGCGCGCACGGACGTGATCCGCATCGGAGAAGAGCAGTTCCGTTTCTACGCGGAGGCGGCTCCGCTCACGGCGAGTGCGGCTCCAGCGCCTGGGCCGGCCGCGAGCCCTGAACAGCTCAAGCACACGGTCCACGGGATCGAGGCCGTGGCGCCCCCGTCGCCGCCCCGGCCCTCGGGTGCGGCGTTCGCGAACTTTCTGGTGCGCAGCGGGGGGCTGATGGGCCAGCGGCTCCCCGTGAAGACGCCGGTCGTGAACCTGGGGCGCGCCGACTACAATGACATCGTGCTTCCGGATCCGTCGATCTCCACCAGCCACGCTAAGCTGCAGCGCCGCGAGGGCGTGTGGGTGCTCGTGGATCTCGACTCGACCAACGGGACGTTCGTGGAGGGGGAGCGGGTGAAGGGGGAGGCACCGCTAGGGCCCGGCGCCATGGTGCGACTGGGAGACGTGCAGCTGCTGTTCGAGCCGGTTGACGAGAAGCAGGGCGTCTTGAAGGGTGGGGGCACCCAGGTGCTGCGGACGCCGCACTCGTCGGCTCCACCCGCGCCGCCAGCTCCCGCTGCCCCTCCTGCTCCTCCTGGCTCACCCGCCCGCCCAGCGGCGCCGCCTGCTTCGCCCGCGCCCGCGCGCCCCGGCGCGGCTGCGCCGCCTGGGCCCGCTCGCCCCGGCACGAAGCCTGCTCCCCGGCGGCCGGTGGGCCAGCAGGCGCCGCCTCCCAAGAAGGGGAAGGGTTGTGGTTCCAGTGCGGCGGTGCTGGTGATCGGGGGCGCCGCCGTCGTCGTGCTCCTGTACCGGTTGCTGGCGTAGCGGAGTCCCGTGCACATCACCTGCGCAGGTCGGACGGATGTCGGCATCATTCGGTCGGGGAACGAGGACAACTTCATCGTCGTCCCGGACCGGGGCATCTTCGTGGTCGCGGACGGGATGGGCGGGCACGCCGCCGGTGAAGTCGCGAGCGAAATGGCCGTGCGCTTCGTCGCGCGCGAGCTGGGGTCCCTCAAGGGTCTGGGCGACGACCAGGTGGCCGACCGCATGCGCACCGCCATCCGGGCGGCGAACGGGGCCATCTTCCAGCGCACCCTCACCGAGCACGACAAGCGCGGCATGGGGACCACCGTGACGGCGCTGGTGCTGTACAGCAGCCGCTTCCTGATCGGACAGGTGGGGGACAGCCGCGCGTACCTGTATCGTGACGACAAGCTCGTGCAGTTGACCAAGGATCATTCGTATGTGCAGGAGCAGGTGGACGCCGGTTATCTGACCCCCGAGCAGGCGCGCTCGCACCCCTACTCCAACGTGATCACCCGCTGCGTGGGTGCGAACAGCGATGTGATGCCCGACGTGTACCTCGGCACGGTCAAGCCGGGCGATCTGTTCCTGCTCGCCTCGGACGGGCTCACGGGGATGCTGGACGATTCGCAGCTGGCCGAACTGCTGGGCGGCAAGCGGATGCCGGAGGAGCAGGTGGACGAGCTGATCGGCGAAGCCAACCGCCACGGCGGGCTCGACAATATCACCGCGATCGTGGTGCGCGTGGATGCGGTCGATGGGCCCCCTGGCAAAGGGGGTGACGGGACGCAGGTCACGCAGCCGGGCGGACGATCGCGCTGACCTCCTAGCCGGCCATCAACGACCGCCCCTGCTCGAGTCGGACGACCACTTCCTCCCGCGGCGTCATCATTAGGTCCACGATCCCCTTCGCCGGCACCGCCGCCGGCCCGATGACGAACACGCGCAGCCGCCGCGCAGAGCGGTACAGTTCGGCCGCCACGCGCGGCAGTCCCAGGTGTGCACCCGCGTCGGCCCCGGCGAGCTGCGTCACGGCGCCGTCGCGCTTCACGAGCGGCAGGTCGAGTGCGAGCATGTCCGGCTTGGCGGGGAAATCGAGGAACAGCCCGCCCGGCGCGAGCCCGACCTCGTGCGCCAGGCGGTCCTCCACCCGCTCGAGCAGATCAGGATCGTCGGAGGGCCAGGCGGGCGTGGCAGCCGGGAGGTCCGTCGCGGGCAGGTCGAGCGCGCGCTTCGCGAGCCGGCGCTCGCGCAGCGCGCGTGCCAACCCCGTCGGGTCGTCGCCCATCAGCTCATGGATCAGCCCGTCGTCGGTGGCGAGCGCGACGGCGTCGGGCGAGAGGCGCCGGCCCGCGATGGCGCACCGCACCAGCCGCTTGAACATGCTGGTCGCGCTGCGGACCGCGTGGTGCCAGTAGACATTGCGGTACATCTGGTACTTGGCGAACAGCAGCGACTCGAGCGCCGCGAGGCCTTTCTCGTGCAGCGCCAGCGTCGCGCGCCCGTCCGGACCGGCGGCCACCGTGAGCGCCGCGAGCAGCCGGTCCACATCGATCACGCCGTAGGGCACCCCGCACATCCACGCGTCCCGCGACAGGTAGTCGAGCTTGTCCACGTCGAGCGAGCCCGACACCAGGCCGACGAGCGGGCCGCGCGCCTCACCGCGGATCAGAGGCAACAACCGCTCGGCGGGCGTGCCCAGCTCGCTGAGCCGGTCGGCGAGCGCGCCGCTCGTCAGGTGGCGCGCGGCGAGTGCCTCGTGGTGGGGCAGGCCCGCTTCCTCGAGCGCGTGGGAGAACGGGTAATGACCGATGTCGTGCAGCAGGGCGGCCAGCTTCAGGCGCGCGTGCTCCTCGGCGTCCGGCCGCACGTCCCCGGCGTCTTCGAGGGCATCGAGCACGCGGCGGGCGAGGTGATAGGCGCCGAGCGCGTGCTCGAAGCGGGTGTGCGTCGCGCCCGGGTAGACCAGGAACGCATGGCCCAGCTGCCGCACGTAGCGCAGCCGTTGCACCGCGGGGGTGTCGACGACTGCGAGCGCTTCGGGGTCGAGCCGGATGTTGTTCCAGAGCGGGTCGCGGACGACCTCGAACCGGGTCAACGCGCCGGGCCCGCCTCTCGCACGGCGACGTGCACGTGAGTGCTGAACTGCTCGAAGTTCTGACGGAACATCTGCGCGAGCCGCGCCGCCTGCGCGTCGTACGCCGCCGCGTCGCTCCACGTGCCGCGGGGCAAGAGCAGCGCGTCCGGGACTCCAGGCACCGTGAGCGGTACCTCGAGCCCGAACACCGGCTCGGGCGCGGTGGGAGTACGGTCGAGCGTGCCGGCGAGCGCGGCTCGCACCATGGCCCGCGTCAGCCCCAACCGGATCCGCTCGCCGACCCCGTACGGCCCCCGGCTCCAGCCCGTGTTCACGAGCCAGCACTGCACGCCGTGCTGCGCGATTCTCTCCCCCAACATGGAGGCGTACACGTTCGGGGCGAGCGGCAGGAATGGGGCACCGAAGCAGGTGGAAAAGGTCGCCTTCGGCTCCGTGACGCCGCGCTCGGTGCCCGCCACCTTGGCCGTGTAGCCCGAAAGGAAATGGTACATGGCCTGGGCCGGTGACAGCCGGGCCAACGGTGGCAGGACGCCGTAGGCGTCGCACGTGAGGAACACGACGTGCGAGGGATGCCCGCCCATGCCGCCCGGGACGTGGTTCGGCACGTAGTGGATCGGGTACGACGCCCGCGTGTTCTCCGTGATCTCCGCCGAGTCGAGGTCGATGGCGCGGGTCGCCGGGTCCACCACGACGTTTTCGAGCACGGTGCCGAACATACGCGTGGCGGCGAAGATCTCCGGCTCGCCCTCGCGCGACAGGTGGATGACCTTGGCGTAGCACCCGCCCTCGAAGTTGAACACGCCCAGATCCGACCAGCCGTGCTCATCGTCGCCGATCAGCGCGCGCTCCGGGTCGGCCGAGAGCGTGGTCTTGCCGGTGCCCGAGAGCCCGAAGAACAACGCGGCGTCGCCGGTGCGGCCCAAATTGGCGGCGCAGTGCATCGACAGGACGCCACGCTTCGGCAGCAAGTAATTGAGGATGGTGAAGACCGATTTCTTCAGCTCGCCGGCGTACCGCGTGCCCCCGATCAGGATCGTCCGCTGCGCGAAGTGCACCACGATGAACGTGCCGGACTGGGTGCCGTGCAGCGCCGGGTCGACGTGCAGCTCCGGAGCGTGCAACACGGTCCAGCCGGGACTGAACGTGGCGAGATCGGAGGCCGTCGGCCGCAGGAACATGTTGTACACGAACAGGGCGCACCACGCGTTCGGCGTGACGAAGCGGATGCCGAAACGGTGATTGGGGTCCGCGCCGGCGAACAGGTCACGGACGAACAGCTCCTGGGTCGCGAGGTGGGCCAGCGTGGTGGCCTTGAGCCGCTCGAAGTGCTCGGGCGCGAGCGGCTGGTTCACCCGGCCCCACGCGATGTCGTGCTCCGAGGACGCCTCGCGCACGATGAACTTGTCGTTGGGGCTGCGGCCCGTATGGGGCGCGGTCACCGCGCAGAACGCCCCGCCTTCGACGATCACGCCCTCGCCCCGTCGGGCGGCGTGCTCGTAGAGCTCGGGCGGCCCGAGGTTCCAGTGCACGGGCCGCTGCGGCACGAGCCCGGCGGTTTCCAGGGCGGAGGCGCGCCTCCCTTCGGCGCGGCGCGTGGCGCGGGCGGTCACGGGCCGGCGGG
>Ga0137398_10001143_pt1 | contig 10550 bp, 8 predicted proteins | sample czorhiz216metaG_FD_106659 | JGI IMG/M metagenome (GOLD analysis project Ga0137398, IMG submission 106659) | Vadose zone soil microbial communities from Angelo Coast Range Reserve, California, USA - czorhiz2.16 metaG | ecosystem: Environmental > Terrestrial > Soil > Vadose zone | place: USA...
TGATAGTTGCGCCGGGCGCCCGTAGTTCTCAGTTCATAAGAGCGTCTGGTTTGTGAGCAGAAGGTCAAAGGTGAAGAGCGATTCTTCTTACTCTTTTCAGTTCAATGGGATGGCGCGCCCGGCGGGACTCGAACCTGCGGCCCCCTGCTTAGAAGTTACGCAGTACAAAACTCTAAGTGCCGCTTCTGGTGTCGCTTTCGAGGAAGCGCGTCATTTATCTCGCCCTTGAATTGGACCGCACTTAGACTGAAATTAGAATTTGCTATTCTAGGGAATTGAAAACGCTATTAGCGTTTGGCGCCGATTCGGACGGATGACAGGGTACTCTTCCGGACTCGGATTAGGGAAGAGTTGCCGACTCGTCCATGGTCACTACCGTTGCGCACTAATGAACAAGTTCCTGGGGTCTCAGCATAACCGTGAACCGAATGCCTCGCGCCGGAGCTAATACCGTCAGATAATCAGCCGGGAGGGATCGATGTGCCCGAAAACTGATGGCATCCTTGAATCTTCTTTGTATGTGAGTGATGTACCTCGCTCCGTTCTCTTCTATCGGGAAACTTTCGGATTCGCCGTTATCAGCGAATTCGGCGAGCGCGGTTGCGCGATGCACACAGGCCCACGCCAAGTACTGTTGCTGTTCAAGAAGGGCGCCTCGCGCGCAATCACATCGCCTCACGACGGGGATGGAGAACTGCACCTCGCATTCGCAATTCCATCCCACGAATTGCCTAACTGGGAATCGTGGCTCCAACAGCGAGGGATCGCCGTGGAAGAGAAACGTACGTGGGAATCGGGCGGCTGGAGCCTCTACTTTCGGGACCCCGACCGCCACTTGCTCGAACTCGCCACTCCGGGTACGTGGTCGGTGTACTAAAAATGCGTGGCGTTCGGAACCCTCACGACGGCAGTGTCACACCTAGGCGCTCATTGCTGCCGATGTTGCCTGACTCGGCTTGATGTTTTGGTTGAGGCGGAACAGATTGGTAGGGTCGTACTTGTTCTTCAGCTCGACCAGTCGTGCATACTTCTCCCGGCCATAGGCAGCCGCGATTCGTCCGGCGCCCTCGTCGGCCTCTCGGCCGAGATAATCTGGGCCCTGAAGTGATGACAACGAAGAGAATGAGCCGGCGCAACGCCGACAAGCAAAAGGACGGCAAGCGGCGCGACAAACAGCAACGACTGCGCACACTGCAAGGAAAACCTTCTCATATTTATACCCTCAGTGCAGTGCACTTCGCTTGCATTTGTGGTTCCACGCTACTGCACTGTGACACTGACGGTTGTCATGTGAGAAATATTCCCAGACTGGGCGGTGACCCTGATTGAAGCGTTGCCCCGGTTCGGCTGCGTACTGCTTCCGTATCCGCCGCAACCACCGATCGCGAGCCCCAGTGCGACAATTGCCGCCGCTGCCGTGGCGGTCAGAAGCGAAGCGCGAGCGGTTCGAAGCTTCCCGCCTTGCCACATTACGAAGCTGAACAAGGCCAAGGCGACGAGAAGCGCGCAAGGGCCAACCAGGTCCGGCATCAGAAGCCCGTAGCGAGGAGCGGTGGCGGAGGTGGTCACTGTCAACGTGGTGTTAGCGGTTCCGTTGACGGGAGTGACCATCGCAGGATTAAAGGTGCAAGTGATGCCGGTAATTGGTGAGCAAGAGAACGTGACATTGTTCGCGAACCCTCCGGCGGGAGTGACGGTCAGCATAAATTGGGTCGATTGGCCTGCAATGACTGCAGCGCTCGTGGGAGTTGCACCCAGGGAGAAATCGGCGCTGGCGATGGTAATGGTTAGTGCCGCAGACATGCTCCCGCCAAATTTCCCATCTCCGGAATAGGACGCCGTAAGAGAATGGGCACCGGCGGCCAGAGTGTTGATCCTCAGGGCCGCAACGCCAGCGCCGTCCAGGGGCGCACTTCCCAAGCTCGCATTTCCTTCTTGAAATGCAATCTCCCCTGTCGGTGTTCCTCCCGTCGAGTTAATGGTCGCCGTCAACGTTACGGCTGAGCCGGGAACGGCGTTTGCGGGCGCCACGAGATTCAGTATTGTAGGTAGCGCCATCACTTGCACGGCGATGTTGTCACTGCTCGCCAAGAAAACCGCATCCCCGCTGTATAGAGCTGTGATGCGATGACTGCCCACGCCGCTGAGAACGGCGTCGAGGGCAGCTGATCCGTTGACCAACGGCGCCGTTCCTAGCCGATTCGTGTCGTTCAGAAAAGTGACCGTGCCGGTCGGGGTTCCCGGGTTATCGAGTGCAGCTTCAACCGTGGCCGTGATCGTGGCACTTGCGTCGGTGGGAATATCCGGGGCAGCTACTCGAGTCAGACTGACCAGGCCGGTGGTAATTGCGCCGAATAGCCCATCCTGTTCGTTGCTGAATTCCGAGTTGAAGTACAGCGTGTTCGGGTCCCCAAATCCGTCGGACCGAAAAGCCAGGCCGTGAAGGGCAATTTCGGCTATAACGTGGCCGTCGCCGTCTTTCAGTTTGCCCACGAAGTTCCCGGTCGCAAGGTCAAACGCGTTGATGTTTCCATCGCCAGCGTTGCCGATCAGAATGTTGTTGCTGAACGGGCCGAAGTTGGCGGTCGCCTGGGTGACTCCCCAAGGGGCGTTCAAAGCTCCGGCAGTGGCGAATCGCCGCACGAAATTCCCATCCATATCGAAAATGCTCACGATGCCATTCCCGGCACCTACGACCGTGCCGTGCTTAGCAGCATCCTGCACCGCATAAGTAACGAAGACCTGACTTCCAATCACTTGAATCCCGAACGGCGCATAACCCGCGGGCAGGTTCGGATCCGTAAATGAACCCGGAAGCGCCACTGGAGAGAATCCAGGAAGGAAAGTCTCGATGAATCCACCGTGGAAATCGGTGACCGCCAATGCCGGTGCGGTTAACAAAGAGTTCAGAATTGCCGCGCCCTTGTAAACTGCGCTTGCTATACGACGACGTGGTGTTGCTTGCTGCGGAAGGTTGCCATTAGCGTCGGGGCCCCAGGTGAGAATTGTTCCCTGCTCGGTCACCAAAATGAATGGTTTGACAAGCGATGGGTCGCCAAATAATGAATTCTGATCGGCAACAATTCCGGTCGGAGTGTCGAATCCTGTCCCGGCGGCATCCGGGACGATGAAACTACCGGGCACGACGCCGAGCCCGGTGCCGTCAAGAGCGGTCACCCGGCCTGCCTTATTATCAGCAATAAAGAAGGGCTGGTCTGAAAGGAAGGCAATCCCCCACGGGTTGACCAAACCTGGCGTGACATTGTTGGCCACGTTCGGAAGGTTCGATGCGAGATTGGTCTGCCGAAAGCCAATAGTTTGCGCGGTTGCGTTAGCAGTGGCAAGCAGAAATCCGAATAGAAAAAATGAGAAAAAATAAAAAGCAATTCTGTGTTTCACGGTACTTAGCTCCTCCTAAGAGCAAAAAACATCTGTGCGCTCCAGCCCGAGTGGGGACCGATTCTGAGACCCGAAAATCCGTAATTCGAAGTTATTAGAGGGAAGAGCGCCCGGCGTAACATACCGGTAGCGTTTCGGTCTAATTTTGGTGCTGGCCACATTTCCGCCTTAGGCGTAGGCGACAACGGCTTTCTTTTGCTGCAGATGACGACGGTTCTGAATTCCACAGCTCACCTCCCCAGTTTTGCTTGCTCTTCCCTATACGACAGCTCGTTGAGCAGCGTTTTCAGATCCTTATCGGCTCTCTGTAGACGAGTTCGTGCAGGAGCCGCGCACGCGAAGAGCACTACAGCCATCCGACTCTCCGCATGCGCGGATTCGCTGCACGGCGCTAGCAGCCCAGTTCTTACTGATCGTTGCGGAAGAAAAAGTAGTCCGCGCTATACCGCACGAGAACCTGTTTACCCACGTCGCCGGTCACCAGGCAACCGGTCGCGGGAGCAGACCCGCCGTTGGTGTTAAGGCGTTGGATAAAAGTGGTCTTCGTCAGCGATCTGCCGCCGGCGGGTCCTTCATCGGAGCCGATTACCTGCAGCAGGAGGCAGTCAATCGCCCCGCCATTCGGGCAACTCGCGTCGGTTCCGGCAGAAATCGACTTTTGCTTTTGTGCCCACACCCGGCTGCTGTCGAAGGAACTCTGCCACGTCACGTCGCCGAAACGTGGCGGCTTCGGTCCGATGTCGTTGGGATTTACGACGGGGCTGAGGAAGTGCGTGATAATCTGCACCGCTTCACCGAAAATATGCGTGAAGAGTGTGGCTTCGGGGCGGGCACCGTTTACGGTCCAGGAAGCGCCGCCTGCGTTCGTGGGCAGACAAACATAGCCCTGCGTTCCGATTCCATGGCCCAACAGGAATGCAGAGTTTCCTGCCGGCGGCGTAATCGCCTCCGGTGTTGTCGGGCTCGGAATCGAGCTGAAATGAATTTGTTCCTTGTTGTCTTGAGCTTTTTCTTGCGCATAGACCATGCCTGAGATAGCCAGAACTGCAAGCGTCGCCAACGATCCACGAATGATGAGAGCGGCTGCGCCGCTCCAGAACTTCTTAGTGCATTTGTTGTTCACTTCTTTCTCCTTCTTCCTTTTGATCTAGATTGTGCAAGTGCACGGCGCCTCGAAGTCCCCCGCCCGGTAATTCGTCCTACGCACGACGCATGGAATCGTGGCGTCGGTGTAAGACTGGAACTATTGCTCCCTACTTGATATATCGGAAACGGAAGGGAAAAGACGACAGCGGGTAGGAAAGATTTGAAGTGGTAGAAAGGGAATTGCGGTGGCAGTCCTGATCCGGCCAATTGCGGGCCACACGAGTGTGGGAATGACGCCGGCTCGGGCCGCTACAAGCTCAGAAGTTACCGATTATCCATACATTCGCTTCTGAACTCGTGCCCATGATCGCGAGATGACGCCCGTCGGGGGAGGGGAATCCCCATCCGAGCTTCGGTTGAAATTGTTGCCAGACAGGCTGAGCATCACCATTGAGGCCAACATGCAACAAGGCAGAGGCTCCAGGTTCCGTGGATGACACAAACATACTTTGGGAATCAATAGCCCAATTAAGTTCTTGGAGGTCGGAGTAGCCTTTTACTGTAATCGTTCTCGTCTGACGACCACCGAGTGACACCAGCCGAATATGATGCCCGTGCCTTTTCACGATGCCGATCTGCGAACCATCGGGAGAGAGTTGCCACGAGTAATCGAATCCAATGTCCGCACTACTGCCCGTCTCGAGAGGAATCCGTACCAATTCCTTCCCCTGACCGCCGAGTGGGTCGAATGCAGCAACCACCAGCTCGTTCTTCTCCGCAGACGGTCGCCCGAACACACAAAGGTTGCCGGCCTTGTTTGTGCACCAAAACTGTACGAACCCCTCGGTCAAGAATAATAGCTGAGGAACGCCACCCCTTAGGTCAACTCGGTAGAGGCCCAGTTTGCGCGAGCCGCTCGGCGCGCCCTCCAGAAGTATCCAGGCTCCATCCGGACTCAACCGAGCCGCATAGAAATTCGTGTCAGCGGCACGAGTTATGAGTTGAGGAGTGCTGCCCGGGTCTAAGGCTTGCCGATACATCAGCCGGTTTAACGTTCGTTGCGATGAAAAAATCACTTCGCGGGAGTCCGGCGTCCATGCGAAGAGGATATTGTAATTGTCGTCGAGCGTCAGGCGACGGGAGTTCACGAGACGGCTTTCATTGCCGGCAAGATCCCCGACAAAAACAGAAGCGTGGTCATTGCCTCTTAGAAAAGCCAGCTGCTTACCATCCGCCGTCGCGCTGAAGCTATAAACAGAAAATCCCGACCAATCTGTCAGCTGGCGTGCTTTGCCTTGTGGAGTTCCGTTCTTGCCGTCAACTCGCAGTTCCCACAAATTATCGGACTCAGCCGAGCCAACCTCCGAGTTTCGCGAATAAATGAAACGTCCCGACAATGTCCAAGTGAATGCGCTCAGATGGTCGTCCAGAAGGATCGTCGTTATGTCTGCGCCACTAAGGTCACAACTCTGAACCATAATCTCTGTGCGGTCACCTTTATGACGCCGATAGCGGTATGCAAGCCGTTTTCCCGTGGGCGACCAGGCGATGCCCTTTATTGTGGCCTGGTTCTCGGCTGTCAGTATTTTGTGAGGAGACTCTCCGTGCGAACCCATCACCCAAATCTCGCGTGCTCCAATGGCACTCCGCAGCCTTTCGTAGGCAATGTGGGAACCATCGGGCGAGACTGTCCCTCCCCCGGACATATCCTCAACTTCAGCAAGTCTCTGTCCCTCCCCTCCGATTATCGGAATCGACCACAAGGTGCTTGGCCTTCCGGGAACACTGACAGAAGCTATGAATCGTGCGGAGTCAGGGTACCAACCCCCGAATGACCAGGAGGCCGTCCTTGGCTGGATGCCGGGAGGCAAAGGCACACTCCGGGCTCCGCCCGTTGCGACGAGCTGCAGATGAATGCCTTGCTGATCATCGAAACCTAGGTACTTGCCATCCGGAGAAATCGCTGCATTGAGCACGGGCGAATCCTGAGCGTTCGCCGTGAGCTTTCGCTGACTGAACTGGGTCAGAGGTTCGGGGCGACGAGGAAAGAACCATGTAAAGATCGTGGTGCCGATCAGTGCCAGCATTACCAGCAGCGCCGCGATTACACTGCTCCTATGTCGGTGCACGAATTTGCCGCCGCGATAGGCGATGGTGTCCGGTCGAGCACTGATGGGCTCGTGTCGCAAGTATCGTTGTAGGTCGTCAGCGAAGGTCTTTATCGAGGGGTAGCGCTCTTGCGGATTCTTTTTCAGCGCCTTCCCGACAATCGTATCGAGGTCGCCGCGGAGCAACCGTGCCAGCTTGTCGGGGGTCGTGGCGCGCCTCTTGGCATTCGTGACGGCGTTCTCTCCATTTGCCTTTATTGAAGCTACGACATCCGAAGGACGAGACGGCTCGGTGTCCAAGATAGCTTTGACTAGACCCGCTGGCGTGCGCGGTCCGGCGCCGGTCGGGTGGTGTCCCGTCAGCACTACATAGAGCAGGACCCCTGAGGCATAGACATCCGTGGCGGCTGTCACGGGTTCGCCCTTCAGCTGCTCCGGAGCCGCGTATTCGGGCGTCATGGCCCTTCCACCTTCGAGCGTGAGCGGCGACTCCTCGGTCTGTCCATCGAATTCCAGCAGTTTGGCAATTCCAAAGTCGAGAAGCTTCGCCTGACCATCCCTTCGCACTAATATGTTCGAAGGCTTCAGGTCGCGGTGCACGATAAGGTTGGCATGTGCCTGCTCAACGGCCCGTAACGCATCGATCAACAGCAGAACGCGCGCTCTGACGTCAAGCTCGTTCTGGTCACAGTAGAGGTCAATGTGGTCGCCCTCAACGTACTCAAGTACAAGAAAAGGCTGGCCGGTTAACGACACTCCTGCGTCAATCAGTTCCGCGATGTGGGGATGTGTCAGCCGACCCAAAATGCGGCCTTCGCGTTTGAACCGCTCCTCGCCGCCCTGCCCCATCAGCGCGATATTGAGAACCTTCACCGCTACGCGCCGCTCAAATCGCCCGTCGTTTCGTTCCGCCAGCCAGACAGTGCCCATTCCCCCATGGCCGATCTGCGAAACCAGAGTGTAAACACCAAGAGTTTGACCTGCCAGGCCAGGCCCTCCCGGCAATTCCAAAGCACTCGCCTCGAGAAAACCTTTCTCGGATAGCACGCGGTGCTCACGAAGCAGTATTTCCAGTTGATATGCCAGAGTTGGGTTCTCGATCTTTAGAGAGGATAGCCACGTCGAGCGCTCATCGACTGTCATTTCCAGCGCTTGGTCGAGGTGTGGACTGAGTGCCTGCCATTGATCGGGACTGAGCTTGGACATCTATTCCTCAGAGTGGCAAATCCGCGCGAATGTTGCGATGGAGATAGATGCGCGCCTTTTCCCACCTTCTCTGTACGGTCCGTTCTGACAGGTTCTCCAGGGCGGCGATTTCGGCGAAGGAGAACCCACAGAAAAACTTCATGTCGACCAGTTCAGCCAGCTTAGGCTCAACTTTCGCCAGTTGATCCAGTGCATCGCTGATCGACGAGAGTTCTTTGGCATCGACAGGATTCTCGCCTTGGTCGGTTTTGAGCGAAGTAATTTCGAATTCACCCCCGCGCTTGATTGCGTTTCGACTCCGGGCGTGATCAATGATCAGTCCGCGCATCACACGCGCGGCATAACCCATAAACCGTGGCCGGTCGGGAAAGCGGTTGCCTTCACGCGCGGCGATATCGAGATAGGCCTCGTGCAAGAGCGTTGTGACGCTCAGGCTTGCCGGAGATCCCCGTCGTGCCAGTTCCCGTTTCGCCAGTCGGTGCAGCTCAGAGTAGAGAGTGCTGAAAAGTGCATCCGCAGCTGCGCCATCGCCACCTTCGGCCGCGCCGATGAGCGAGGAAATTGTCGGCCCCACGCGGCACGCTCCTGCCGGCGAATCGCTCTGACTCGCCTTTCAGTGTCGCACATTTACCAGTGACAACCAAGGTGCTCAGTTCGCCCAGGAAATCGAAAATCATCTGCATTTTTGCATGAAACTCGGGGCACTGCTTATGGGATCCAAGCTCATCGAAACGGATTCCGCTTGGCGAAGGCAGCAACCCCGCTCACAAGGTATTTCTTCTTCTCCATTGTGATCGTCTGCTTGGGAGCATCTTTCCGGAAAGTGCTCACAGCGGATCAATTTTAGGCCTCCAACTTCATGTCGAAAAATGCGCTCTTGGACCGAATGGACCGAGAATCGAAGCCAAACCTATTCGGTGAATGGCCGTAAGTATCTGATAGGATGAAGATTGCATCTGGCAGGTGGGCACCTCAGTTTGCGAGAGCATCTGCTCAGAGAGCAGAAGGTCAACGGTGAAGAGCGATTCTTCTTACTCTTTTCAGTTCAATGAGATGGCGCGCCCAAGGGGACGATTTTAGAACTTTTCTCCACGATTTCGTGGCAAGTTTGCCGCAGGTCGAGTTCCATGCTGGATCAAGCTTGTAACATGATTCCGAGTTAGCCCGCCGGGACTCTTACGCTCCCGCGCCAATTTGTCCCAAGAGCGTAGCAAAATCGAAGTAGATCCTTCCTGCCGGAATCTTTCTGGATCCAAGGTCGTACTCGTAGAAGGAACAACCAGGAACCTGAACCTTCTTGCCCGTAGCCACGATTTTGCCAAAATCGCCTTTGTGCACAGCGTCAAAACTCCATTCCACCGCGACCAGATTTTTGGCGTGGGCCAAGTTCCGAATGGAATGTACATTGCCAGGGAACGCGGCGATGAACGGTCGGACAAAGTTATCTCGCACCGCTATCTTCCCTTCGAGTGTTCCCGTCGGAAGCTGGAGTACCACATCATCCGAATAGTAAGCGAGAATTTTGTCTTCATCGGTGCCTTTCCAGGCATCGAAATACTCTTGAATAAACGCGCGGACGTTTTCTGGCGCTGCCTGGACCGCTGCAACTTGCATACTTGCCTCTTTCTCGACGCTGCCATTGCGTCGCCGTTGGGGCAATTGTATACCCGTTGGCAGCAGCCAGCGCGATAGTAGCGGCAAATTGGGCCGTTCCTGTCATCTGAGCCGAACCACGCCCGCGAGTTCGAAACAAACTAGAGGGCATCGACGGAAGTCGTTGAAAACAAACTGCTCAAGAAAGTGGCGCGCCCGGGGAGACTCGAACTCCCGACCCTCTGCTTAGAAGTCCGTTGACCGCTTTAATCAGTTAACCGGCCAAAGTTCGAAGAGCGGTTTGTTCTCAGAGATGGCTCGTTCGAGCCGTTTGGTTAAACGCCTGCGCAGGCCTTCTGGGTTCAGGCGATCGAAGTAGTCTGCGCCGAGGTCGCTGTAACAAGTTCCGTCTCGCAAGATGTGATAGGTAATGACCAGGAGCTTGTGGGCGACCGCAATGGTCGCGCGTTTCGATCCTCTTCGCGCTGCCAACCGGCGATACAGAGCCGACAGATAGTTGTTCTTCTTGGTCGAGACGGCCCAGGCCCCTTGGCATAGGCAGCGACGCAACCATAGATTCCCTTTGCGGATCTTTCCGCTCTTGCGCTTGCCGGCGCTCGCGGTCCACTCCGGGAATGGTGCACAGCCGCGCAACCTCACTCTGGAAAGGGCCCAGGCGCTCTGCGACCTCCTGCTCGATCCGCTGCGTCTTGGATTCCACGAAGTAGAGATGGTCCAGCAGCTGCGCAGCAGAAATCGATGATGCCTGCTGACGCGTCCTTGCAAAGCCTCTTGCAACTCTGGAATCTTGTTCCGCAGTTTCCCTTGAGCCATCTCCGCCAAGCGCTGGCTGTCCTGCTCGCCCTGTATCATCGCTTCCAGCATCGCCCGGCCCGAGGCTCCTAACGTGTCCGTGGCTACCGAGGCCAGCTTGATATTGGCATCTTCCAACACCTTCTGGGTCCGGTTGGCGATGCGGTTGATCTCCTGTGCCAGGCTCGCCCGATACCGTGTCAGATCGCGTAGTTCCCGGATCGAAGTAGGAGGCACAAAACTAGCTCGCAGCAGCCCATGTTGCAGCAGATCGGCGATCCACTCGCTGTCTTTCTGATCCGTCTTGCGCCCTGGCACTGCTTTGATGTGCTGCGCATTCACCAA
>Ga0137398_10001144_pt1 | contig 10548 bp, 9 predicted proteins | sample czorhiz216metaG_FD_106659 | JGI IMG/M metagenome (GOLD analysis project Ga0137398, IMG submission 106659) | Vadose zone soil microbial communities from Angelo Coast Range Reserve, California, USA - czorhiz2.16 metaG | ecosystem: Environmental > Terrestrial > Soil > Vadose zone | place: USA...
GTGTGTCGTGCTCCCAGCCGCCGGCATCATCGATAGCTTTACGGCGCCAGACCCCGGCGGTCCCGTTGAAATTGAAAAAAGTGCCCCGGCGAGAACGCGCACCGTGCTCAACCACGAAATGGCCGTCGAGAAGAATGGTCTCAACGTTAGTGAGCAGGGAGTAGTCGCTGTTGAGATAGGTCCAGCGCGTCTGCACCATGCCGATTTTACTGCCGCCTTGCGGATTCATGAAGTAGGGAATGGTGCGCAGCAGAAAATCGGGTTCGGGGAGAAAGTCGGCGTCGAAGATGGCGACGAATTCGCCCTGGGCGGTTTTCAAGCCGTTTTCCAGAGCGCCGGCTTTGTAGCCTTCGCGGTTGAGGCGATGGAGGTGAACGATTGGCATGCCCTGTGCGGCGTGGCGCTCCACACAGGCTCGAGCGACATCGCAGGTCTCATCGGTGGAGTCGTCCAGCACCTGCACGTCGAGCAGCTCAGGTGGGTAGTCGAAGCGCGACACAGCTTCGACGAGACGCTCAATGACGTAGCGCTCGTTGAAGATGGGCAATTGAACGGTGACGCGAGGATAATCGGCCACCGGAGGCGGAGCCGGGGGGAGGTTCTTCGAATAGGCGAAATAGTCGTACACCAGCCAATAGCGGTGCAGGCCGTAGACCGCAAGGACGAGAAGGACGACGAAATAAGGAATCATCATCGCCAGGTCGAAGGCATTGGCGTGGTAGATGCCGGTAAAGGTCTTATCGGTGATCTTGTGCCAATAGTGGCTGATGGGGTTTTGCGTCGCAAGAGATGCCGTAAGTAGAAGTGTAGGGTTCACGTCACTGAGCTGACCCAAAGTCCACGCGGGGCCCCTCGCGCCGACATCGGTAGACAACGATTATAAGACGGCGTGGCTACCAGGCAAAGCGCTAGATTCGGCCGGAGCTGACAGAAAGCCGTTACGGTAGGAGAACGATTTTCCCTGCGGCCCCGGCCTCGAGGATTTCTTTGTGGGCGCGTGCCGCCTCGGCGAGGGGTAACTCCTTGCCGACTACGGGGCGAAGCGTGCCGTTTTCGAGGCCGGCAATCAAGCCGGCGTGAATTTCGGCTTCTTCCGCGGGCGTGATGGCCCAGAGCGTGAAGCCCCGGGCAGAGGCTCGGCGCAACATGAGGTCGCGTGGATTGATGGTGATCTCGCCGCGATTGCCGATGACGATCACGCGGCCGTTCGTGGCGAGAAGCTTCAAATCGGTCGCAAGGTTCACGTTGGCCAGCATTTCAAGAACAATGTCCACACCACGGCCTCTGGTGGCCTTCAAGATTTCTTCCTGATAGCCCGTCTTACTGTGATCAAAAACGTGATGCGCTCCTTCGCGTTTTACCAAGTCGATGCCTTTTTGCGTACCGGCAGTGCCCAAGACGGCAAGGCCCATGGCGCGCGCCATTTGTACGGCCGCGCTGCCGACTCCGCCGCTGGCGCCGTGAACGAGAACTGTTTCCGACGCGCGAGCTTCCGCCGAATGGTGTAGAGCGTGGTACGCCGTGCCATAGGGCACCCAGACGCCGGCACCTTGCTCGAAATTAATTTTACCCGGCAGAGAATGCACCTGCTCTTCCAGCGCGAGAGCGTATTCCGCGTACGCGCCTGTAACGGTCTTGGCCGTGTACACGCGATCGCTCGGCCTCACTCTTTTCACGCCGTCGCCGATGGCCTCCACGACGCCTGCGGCATCAGAGCCGGGCGTGTAGGGAAGCGCCGGCTTCACTGAGTAAGTGCCAGCACGCATATAAGTGTCATAAGGATTAACGCCGACGGCATGGATGCGGACAAGAACTTGCCCCGCGGCTGGCCTGGGCGTGGGCACTTCTTCGAGTTTCAGCACTTCGGGACCGCCGAATTCACGAACGAGAATGGACTTCATGGTTTCTCCCCAGCGAAAAAGTCAGTGAACCAGAAAAGTAGCGGCAAGCCAGCGCATTCCAAGCAGCTCAGAGGTGGTCATCGACGCCGATCTCGGCCGCTTCTTTGTCAATGAGCCCGGCGGACTGCGCCCAGGCCGTGGTCTGCCAATTGTCTTTGCCTTTTTTAGGCGGAATCCAGGGCGGCAGCGTTTGGTTCAAATAATTGGCTAGCGCATAGATGTAGGGCTCATACATTTTGCGAAACTCGATAAGTCTGCGATCGCCGTCCTCTCCGTCATGGACCTTCATGCCGTGCTGGGCAAGGATGTCGCGGATGTGGCGCAAGTCTTGCGCGGGTAGTCGGTCGTGCGGCAATGGCTTGGGCGCCGTGCCGAAGACTTGCGAAAGGTCGACGACGGCGTGACGCGCAATCGCGAAAGTCAGCTCGGCCTGCTTTTGGCAAGCACCTTCAACGCCGACGATGACCAGTGCGCACGCGTCGAGAATCGCCGTGAGCGAGGCGATCCAGGATTGGTTGTCGTGCTGCGAGCGAAAATAGGCCAGCACGGGATAGGAGAGATGGCTCTCCATCAACTCGGCGCACCAAAGTTCCCAATCTTTGAGGAGAACGCGGAGGGCCTCCTGGCCGTGGAGGTAACTGTGGCGGCGAAGGAGTTCGCCGGCGGTGGGCGGCGTGCCGGCGCGAGAATCGAGCAGGGAGATATTCACTTCCCGCCTGGAGAACGAGCCGTAGATGAAAGGCAAATAGCCAATGACGGCGGCAAGAAATCCGAAACCAAACCCAGCTTCGGTGACGACCAGCGCGCGGGACAAGCCGGAACGCGGAATGACGTCGCCCAGGCCGAGGGTAAAAAAGGTCGTACCGCTGAGATAGATATCCGTCAGGAAACCCTGCTGACCGCCCGTCATCACCACAGCGGACCCCGCGCCATATTGCATGAGGCCGAAGCCCAGCACGAGGCCAACGGCCCAAACCCCGACGAGAACGAGGAGTGAGAGCGGGCCATAGAAACCCAGCGAGGCTTCGCGGGCTTTGCGCGAAGGGATGAGTGCAGTTATAAATCTCCAGGTTTTCCAGGTGGAGCGGTAAAACAGGCGCGCCAAGCGGAACTTTCGCGTTACGCGGCGCGGGAGAATGATGGCCTCGAATGCGTCCCACAGCACGATCAGAAAGATCGCCACACCTGCAGCGAATGCTCCCGGAGCCGAGATCATGTGCTGCATTGTACCCGTTTGGCCTTCTCGATCAGAGCGTTCAGTACGAACGTTCGGTGACTAGCCCAGTAGGTGAGAGCGTCCGCTGAGAACGTCCTGTCGGAACGCCACCTAGGATTCCAGCCGAGCGGTGACGCTGATTTCTGCCTTGAAGAGTTTCGAGACGGGGCAGCCGGTTTCCGCGGCTTTAACGGCCGCTTCGAATTTGGACTTATCCGCCCCCGGAACATGCGCGACAAGGTCGAGATGGCTCTTGGTGATGCCAAAGCCGTCGGGAAGCTTATCGAGGGTAATTGTTGCCGTTGTCTCAAGGTTGCTTGCCGTCATGCCGGCGTTTCCGAGTTGCGCGGAGAGCGCCATGGTGAAACATCCGGCGTGGGCCGCGGCGAGGAGTTCTTCCGGATTGGTGCCGACGCCATTCTCAAACCTCGTACTGAAGGAATATTGCGTTTGCTTGAGGACTCCACTATCCGTTGAGATCATGCCCTTCCCGTCCTTCAAGCCGCCCTGCCAAACCGCGGATGCTTTGCGCTGCATGATTTCTCTCCTTTTGGATGTTTCGCTCTTTTTGAATCCAGAGAATTCGATTCCAGAGCTAGGTGGAAGGGTATATTCAGAAAATGACCTTGTCGAGAAACCTTTGTGAGCGAGCATGAAGGCTATCCTGAAAAGTGTTGCCCACCGTCCGTGGCCTCTGCCTGCCGGTCCGTGGGTGATGGCGCAAAGCTGGCACGACCTGCTCTTTGCGCACTGGCCGGTCGACCTCGCAGAATTGCGCCCGCTTCTCCCTCCGCAATTGCAAATCGACATTCTTCGAGGGCGCGCCTGGCTCGCGGTAGTTCCGTTTCGCATGACCGGCGTACGTCTGCGCGGGACGCCTGCAATCCCCGGGCTCTCGGCTTTTCCCGAACTAAACGTCCGTACCTATGTGACGTGCGACGGAAAGCCCGGCGTGTGGTTTTTCAGCCTGGACGCGGGTAACTTTCTGGCCGTCGCTATCGCCCGGGCGTGGTTTCACCTGCCGTACTTCCGCGCACGGATGAGCTGCTCAGAACGCAATGGCGGGATCGAATACGCCAGCCACCGGACCCATTGCGGAGCCGCTTCCGCAGCCTTGCGAGGACATTACCGTCCGGTTGGCCCCATCTTTCTTCCTCAGCCGGACACACTCGAACATTTTCTGACGGAACGCTATTGCCTCTATGCCCTCGACAGCAGGGGCCGGCTCATTCGCAGTGAGATTCATCATCCACCGTGGCCGCTGCAACGCGCTGAAGCGGAATTCGAACGAAACACGATGACCGAGCCATTGGACATTGCCCTGACCGCACAGCCGCTTCTGCATTTTGCCCGCAGTCAGGATGTCGTGGTGTGGCCAGCACAGCCGCTGCCTGCTCCGCAAGGTGGCTCATCGGCAAGCTGAGGTCATAAATCTGTATTTCAATGCTGAGTTCCGAGTCTTTCATCCACTCGGGGTTCGGCAATTGGCGTCCTTCGCCGGGGACATGGCGGCCTTTCTTGCTGCGATCAAGCGCATCATCGATTTCGCCGAGAGAGTTCATGGGCTGGAATTCAATCAACGTAGGTAAGAGAAGCCCCGAATGGACCTGGTAGATCATCCAGGGAGTCTCAATGTCGTTGGTTCCATAAATCCTGGCCCGGGCGCGGACCGCGTTGGCAAGCTCTTCTTCGTAGCCCGGCCGGAATTGAAGAATGGAGACGCGCACGAAGCGCGCTTTGGCGAGATCGATCTTGTTCAAGCGATAGCCGAGGTCTTCGCGGCGGAAGGCCATGACCGTGCGCGTTCCCGAGACGTACTCCTGCAGTTTTTGCTGGAGGCTGGCGAGTTCAGGGTGAGTGCCGAGTCCCTGGGCTAGGTCCTTCCCCGCCTGTTCGACTGCTGCGAAAGAGTCAAATCCGCGGAAATAAAGTACGTGCGGCGAACTCGTGACGGCCTGAAGAGCGACCCAGTAGACCGGAATCTTTGCGCGCCCATAGCCCCGCACAATTTCTGCTTCCATCTGTTCGTATGCCGCTTCCTTGCCGGCAATGAGATCAGCGCGATAGAGGAGAAGCGTGTTGGGAGTGACTCCGGTTTCCGGTGAAAAAGTGACCGTCTGAGCCTGGGAAGACATGCAAGCCGTCAGTAAAAAAAGCATGTAAATGAATCGATCCTTGAAGTGCATGCAAGCCCCCTTAAGGGCAAAGGTACCCTGAGTCTGTTGAGCCTACCACTTGTGAAAGATAAAGAACGCGGCGCCCACGATAAAGCCGAAGCCCACGCCGTAATTCCATTTGAATTTGTCGCCGAGATAGAGCACCGAAAAAACGGGAAGACCAAAAGGGTAATGATCTCCTGAATGGTCTTGAGTTGCGCGGCAGTGAATTGATAGGAGCCGAGGCGATTCGCGGGTACCTGGAAGCAGTATTCGAAAAAGGCGATTCCCCAGCTAACTAGGATTACTTTCCAGAGTGCCTCGCTTCGGTACTTCAAGTGGCCATACCAAGCGAAGGTCATGAAGATGTTGGATACGGTGAGCAATAGAATCGTTCGCATTCGAAATGGCGCTCCTCACGAAGGCGTAGTGGCACAGATTTGAGACGCGAAAAGATTCACTGAAGTTGCAGGTTGGAAACGCAGTCGCGCCTCGGGATTCGAGCCCGCTTGCTCATACCGCGACAAGAACGGCATCGCCATTATGGGGAGGAACGGCGAGGACCTGCCTGCGATGGCTTTGCGAATATTTTGAATGGCGTCTGTTTTGGTTTTTCCGTAGCTGACACATCTGGGGCATTCTGCGACCCACTAGCCAATCTCACCGGGATTGAAAACTACCGATCACCTCGATTTGGCTGTTGAGAAGAGTGGCCATGGGCCTCACACGTTGAGCGTAAGGGAGACTAGGTCCGGCCTCACCGGCGGCGGCAGCTTCGCGCGGTCGACAGGACGATAGAGCGTATCGCGCTCGACAGGCACGCGGCCGGCGGCTCGGATCAGGCGTTCGAGTTCGTGGCGCGGTGTGAACTCGGACGTTTTTGCACCGGCGTCGTGATATATCTTTTCCTCTATCACCGTACCGTCAAGGTCGTTGGCACCAAAGCGCAGCGCAATCTGTGCGATGCTCGGCGAGAGCATGATCCAATACGCTTTGATGTGATCGAAATTATCGAGCAGCAACCGGGATACGGCGATGTTGCGCAGATCGGCGTAGCCCGTAGGCTTTGGAATGTGCGAGAGCGCAGTGTTGTCCGGATGAAACGCCAGCGGGATAAACGCCACGAAGCCATGCGTCTCGTCCTGCAGCTCGCGCAGCTTGACGAGGTGATCGACGCGCTCTTCTTCCGTTTCCACGTGCCCGTAAAGCATCGTGGCGTTCGAGCGCAGGCCGATTTCATGCGCCTGCCGCGCGATGTTGAGCCACATCTGCCCGCTGACCTTGTGATCGCAGATGATCCTGCGCACCCGCGGATGAAAAATTTCCGCGCCGCCACCAGGAAGCGAATCGACGCCCGCTTCTTTCAGCTTGAGCAGCGTTTCTCTGGTTGATAATTTCGCAATGCGCGCAAAGTAGCCCACCTCAACCATCGTGAACGCTTTCAGGTGCACGCCCTGGCAGCGCTGCTTGAGACCGCGAATCATCTCCAGGAAATATTCGAATGGCAAATCCGGGTGCAGGCCGCCTACGATGTGGAACTCCAGGGCGCCTTCGCGCGCGCCCTGTTCCGCGCGGGCGTAAATCTCTTCCAGGGAGAAGTTGTAGGCGCCTGGCGCGCTGGGGTCGCGGCCAAAAGCGCAGAGCTTGCAGTGAGCGACACACATGTTGGTCGGATTGATGTGGCGGTTGACGTTGAAATAGGTGACATTGCCGTGTTTTTTCTCGCGCAAGTGATTGGCCAGCCAGCCAACGGCCAGCAGGTCGGGCGATCGGTACAGCGCGATGCCGTCTTCTACACCCAGCCGCGCACCCGCAAGCACTTTCTCCGCAACCGGCTTCAATCGCTGATCGGTGATGGTAAGTTCGCTCATTATGAATCCGTCAAAAACTTCAAACGCGCCAAACCGCGGCCGCCGCGCCCCAGAACAGCAGGAACAACATACTAATATAGCCGTTCACAGTGAAAAACGCAGCGTCCAGCTTGCTGAGATCATCCGCTTTGACAAGAGAATGTTCGTAAGACAGCAGCGCCGCGACTACCGCGATCCCCACCCACGCCGGCCATGGCAACCGGAAACTGAACGCCAGCCAACTGAGCAAAGCAATTACTCCAAGATGCATCACACGCCCGATCAGCAGAGCGTTGGCGATCCCGAACTTCTTGGGCACGGAGAAGAGCCCTGCGCGCTGATCGTACTCAATATCCTGGCACGCGTAGAGCACGTCAAATCCCCCGACCCACAGCGTAACCGCCGCGCACAGAATGAGCATGCGCAGATCGAGGCCGCCGGTGACGGCGATCCAGGCGGCGGCCGGCGAGATGCCCAGCGCTAATCCGAGAAAAAGATGCGACCAGTTGGTGAACCGCTTGGTGAAGGAGTAGAAAAACAGCACGGCGATCGCTAGAGGCGCTAGTTTCAATGCCAGCGGATTTAGCTGCGACGCCGCAACAAAAAATACCGCGACCGCAGCAATTGTGAAAAGCCCGGCAAATTGCAACGTAAGAGAGCCCGTTGCGAGCGCGCGCTCCTTGGTACGCGGATTTTCGCGATCGTAACGGAGGTCCGCAATGCGGTTCATGGTCATCGCCGCCGAACGCGCCGCCACCATCGCCACGATGATCCACAATACTTGCCGCAGCGACGGCCAACCCCTTGGTGGCTGATGCGTCGCCCGTGCCGCCAGCAACGCGCCCGTCAACGCAAACGGCAAAGCGAATACGGAATGCTCGAATTTGATCATCTCGAGCACGGTTTTGATGCGCTTCGTCATTTTTGATTTCCGTGCGAGGTCAGGCCTCCGCTTTTTTCGATGCTGGTGTGCCCGTCCAGTGATACATCTTTTCCTGCGACAGGCCGATCTGCGCGAGTACGCGGCAAACATACTGCGTAACAAGGTCGTCGATCGTCTTCGGCTGGTGATAAAATGCCGGCACCGCCGGCATGATCACCGCGCCCGCCTGCTGCGCCCGAAGCATGTTCTCCAGGTGCACGCGATTGAAGGGCGTGTCGCGCACGCAAAGAACCAGCTTCCGCCCTTCCTTCAGCATCACGTCCGCCGCACGTGCGACCAAATCATCGCTGATGCCATTGGCAATTGCGCCGAGTGTACCCATGGAGCACGGAATCACCACCATCGCATCCACTGCGGAGCTGCCCGAAGCGATCGAAGCCCCTACATCTTTATTCGGCAGCACTTCGATCTTCGCAACGGGGTGTCCGAGAATGCGGCTCGGCAGCTGTTTCAAATCCCCGGAAGTAATGTTCAGCTCTTCCGCAAACAGCCGCTGCCCGGCTTCCGTAACCACCAGGTGAATGCAGGTGACGCGCGGATCCTCTTCCAGCATCACCAGCATCTTCTGCGCCAGGATCGCTCCGCTGGCGCCGGTCACACCTACGGTGACAATCTGTTTTTGTGTGTCAGCCATGATTTTGCGCGCGTAGAATCAGTCTCGCAGCGGCGTTCCGGCAAGTCAAGCAACGGCAATCGTCGTTTGCGATGATAGAATTCGCTGCGGCCGGAGAATATGAATCAATCTGAACTGCGTAAAATTCTGGAATCTGTGAAGACCGGCGAGCTCGCTCCGGACAAAGCCATCGAGCGCCTGAAGCATCTTCCCTTCGAAGATCTTGACTTCGCCAAAGTGGATCACCAGCGAGAGCTTCGCCAGGGTTTTGCCGAAGTCGTTTTGGGCAAAGGGAAAACACCTCAGCAAGTGGCGGAAATCGCGCGCGCTATGCTGCGCCAGAAAGATTCACGGCACAACATCCTGGTGACCCGCGCGGACAATAAGATTTTTGCCGCCGTGAAACGCGCCGCCGGAAAAGACGCTCGCCATGCGAAATTTCACGAATTGTCGGGCGCCATCACCATCGAGCGCACCACGGAGATCACCGGCAAAGGATTAATCCTGGTAGTTTCGGCCGGGACCAGCGACATTCCCGTGGCCGAAGAAGCGCTCCTCACCGCCCGCATGATGGGCAACCGCGCCGCGCATCTCTACGACGTCGGCGTCGCCGGCATTCATCGCCTCCTCGAGCACCGCGAGAAATTGACCCAGGCGCGCGTGATTATTTGTGTGGCCGGAATGGAAGGCGCCCTGCCCAGTGTCGTCGCTGGGCTCGTGGCAATACCAGTCATTGCCGTTCCCACCAGCGTGGGCTACGGCGCCAGTTTCGGCGGCGTGGCGGCGCTCCTCGGCATGCTCAATTCCTGCGCTTCCAACGTTACCGTCGTCAACATCGACAACGGTTTCGGCGCTGCCTGCGTCGCCTCCTGCATCAACCGGCTATAGGTCCGCTCCCTGCCCTCTGCGCTCTTTGTGAACTCTGTGTTAATTCCTTTTCTGACTCTGGTTTGAGCAACACTTTCATGACACCTCGCTCTTGAGCAAAGCGCAGCGCCGTCGGCGCATCACTCAAAGGAAAGGTACGCGTGATCAGCGGTGTGGGGTCGATCTCGCCGGAGCGCAGGAGAGTAATGGCCTTCGCGAATGGCCCGCAACGAGAACCGACAATGGTGATCTCCTTGACGACGATGGGCCAGGTTTCCACCGGCGCCGCACCGTGAAACGTGGATTTCAGCACCAGCGTGCCCCGCGGCTCGATTATCTGTTGCGCAAGCGCCAAACCCGTGGGAGAGCCAGTGGCCTCAACCACGAGGCGAAATGATTCTTGAACGAGCTTCAAATCGCTGGCGTTCCCACGGACTTTTTTTGTCGTGATTCCCGCCCGGCGGGCTAAACCCATCTTTCTTTCGTGTTTGCCGAACATCACTACGCGTGGGATCGTCGCGCGCAGCACCCGCGCGATCAGTTGCGCAAGTTTCCCGTCCCCCAGTACCGCCGCCTCACGAACTTTCCTTACATCCACTTGCTCCAGTATTTCGCAAGCCGCAGCTAGGGGCTCGACAAACACCGCCTGCTCATCACTGAGGCCATCCGGCACGGCGTGCAGATTGTCCAGCGGCAGGGTGAGATACTCGGCGTAAGCCCCCGGATGGCCGATGATTCCCAGCACTGTCCGCCGCGCGCAATGCCTTTTGAGTCCCCGTCGGCAAAAGTCGCACATCGGACGCCGCCCCAGGGCCCGGCATGAAATATTGATTTCGCCGCAAACCTGCTGCCCTAGCCATTTTTTCTTTGCTGCCGACACCACCCCGCGCACTTCTTCCACCGTGCCGACAAATTCATGCCCCGGAACTCCGCGAAAATTGTAATAACCGCGCAGCAGCTCCACATCGGTGTTGCAGATGCCTACCAGCTGCACGCGCACCA
>Ga0137398_10001145_pt1 | contig 10545 bp, 5 predicted proteins | sample czorhiz216metaG_FD_106659 | JGI IMG/M metagenome (GOLD analysis project Ga0137398, IMG submission 106659) | Vadose zone soil microbial communities from Angelo Coast Range Reserve, California, USA - czorhiz2.16 metaG | ecosystem: Environmental > Terrestrial > Soil > Vadose zone | place: USA...
CGTGAGGACCGCCACGGCCGTGAAGCCGGGGCTCTTAGCGAGCTGGCGGAGCGCGTAGCGGAGGTCGGTCATCGGCGTGATTACTCCACTCGCAAGGCAGCCAGCGGATCGAGTCGTGCTGCCCTGCGCGCCGGCACCAGCGCGGCCACGACCGCGCACGCCGTCAACACGACCAGAGCCGTCCCGATCGCGATCGGATCGGCAGGATGCACGTCGTGCAACTGATTGCGCAGTAGTTGACTGGCTGCCAGCGCGAGCGGCGCGCCGACGAGGATGCCGACGAGCACCAGCTTCAGCGCGTCGCCGAGCACCATGCGCACGACGTCCTGCTGCTGAGCGCCCAGCGCGACGCGCAGGCCGATCTCGTTGGTGCGACGCGTGACCGCGTACGTCAACACGCCGTACAGTCCGATCCCGGCCAGGAGCAACGCCAGCGCTCCGAACCCGGTCGCGAGCCGCGCCACCAGGCGCTCCTGCCCGATGGAAGCTCGCATCAGCGACGCCAACGTCTCGATGTCGTCGCTCGTCAGGGCGGCATCCGTCGCGGCGATCGCCCGGCGCACGTCGGCAATCAGCTTCACCGGATCACCGGCCGCCCGAATCGCGAGGTTCAGCGTCCCTGGCTCGCTGCCCAACGGATACTGCAAGTACGGTCGATAGAAGCGGCGCGGCGGCGGAGCGGTGAGCTCGTGGTCGCGCATGTCGCCCACGACCCCGACGATCGACAGGCTCACGGAATCATTCAGCACGATGGTCTTGCCGATCGCGCTCTGCCCGGGAAAGTAGAACCGCGCCATCGCGGCGTTCACGAGGGCGACGCGCGGTGACCGCTGATCGTCCGTGGCCGAGAACTCACGTCCCTGCAACAGATGCGCGCCGATCGCATGGACATACCCAGGACCGATATCGTCGTACGCGGCCTCCGTGTCGGCACGGGCCCGCGCCGTGAAGCCGGGGATTTGGAACGAGTTGCCATTTTCCGTGCCGCTGAAAATGCCGTTCTCGGAATACGTCACGCCGGTGACGCCCCGTATGCGCGACACGCGGTCGATCAGGTCCCGGATCAACGTGCGCAAGCGCTCGCCGCGATAGCCGCGGTCCAGCGCGTCCACGCCGACCATGAGGAGATGATCGCGGTCGAGTCCGACGTCGGCGTGCTCGATGCCCCGAAGACTGCGCACCAGGAGGCCCGCGCCCACCAGCAGCACGAGCGACACGGCGACCTGCGCCGCGATGAGCAATCGTCCGCTTGCCAGCCGGCTGCGCCCGAAAGCGCCTACGACGGAACGCCCTTGCGCCCGCAGCGACGTCGCGAGGTTCACCCGCGCGGCGCGCAGCGCGGGGACGAGCCCAAAGATGCCGACCGCGACGAGCGAGATGACGCCCGTAAACGCGAGCACCGGAACGTTGAGACGCAGGTCGAGCGGCATCACCGCTGCGCCGTCCGCGGCGACCCTCAGCAGCAGCCGACTCCCCCACCACGACACCAACAGCCCCGCCAGAGCGCTCAGCAGCGCGAGCAGCGCGCATTCCGTGAGCAGCTGCCGCACGATGCGCGGGCGTCCCGCGCCGATCGCAAGCCGGATGCCCATCTCGCGACCGCGCGCCACGGCACGAGCCAGCAGCAGGTTGGCGACGTTGGCGCAGATGATGAGCAGCAGCAGTCCGACACCGGCCATGAGCGTGTACAGCGGCACAGAATACGTTGTACGGACTCGAGAGAATCCCCCCGCGCCCGACGACAGGACGATCGGCAACTCCCGCAACACGTCGGCGGGCGCATCCTTGGTGGCGTTGTCCGCCAGTGCCTGGTGGATGAGCGTCGCGAATCCGGCCTTCGCCTGACCGAGGGCGACGCCGGGTTTCAGTCGGCCGAGCAGTAGCAGGAAACTGGACGAGCGGTCGTCCAACATTTTCTGGTTCGGCATGAGGACGTGCTGCATCGTCAGCGGAATCCACAGGTCGATGGTCGTGCCGACGATTTCCCCGGTGTAACCGCGCGCCGCGACGCCGATGATCGTGAAGCCTGCGCCGTTGATCGTGATCGTTTGGCCGACGGCGTGGGGATCCCGCCCGAAGCGCCGCGTCCAGTACCCATCGCTGATGACGACCACCGGCGCCCCGCCGATCGCGGCGTCCTCGCTGCCGTCGAAGGTCCGTCCGATGGCCGCGTCCACGCCGAGCACTTGGAAGTAATTCCCCGAGACGAAGCGCCCACGTGGCGGCAGTGGCTCGTTACCGGCTGATCCGATGGCGACGTGCAGTCGGCCGGGGTATCCCGACGCGACGAGACCGGAGACCAGCATGTTGCGGTCGCGTAAATCGCGATACAGTGGGTACGAGAAGAGGTCGGTTCGTGGCGAGCCCTGCGACAGCGAGCCGACGCGCGCCGTGTTGCCGAGCGCGATCAACTGCTCCGGGTGTCGCACCGGGATATGGCGCAGGATCAGGGCGTCGATCAGCGTGAAGATGGCCGTATTGGCGCCGACGCCGAGGGCGAGCGTGAGCACCACGACGGTGGTGAACGCCGGATTGCGAAGCAGCATGCGCAGCGCATAGCGGAGGTCATTCATATCGCAACGCCACCATCGGATCGACCCGCGCCGCCCGCCGGGCCGGCACCACAGCCGCGCCCAACGCGACCACAACCAGCACGGCCGAGACGATCACGAAGGTCATGGGATCAGTCGCCGTCACGCCGAACAGCATGCCCGCGAGCACGCGCGTGGCCGCGACCGCGCCGACCAGGCCGATCACGACGCCGATGGCAACGAGCCGCACTCCCTCGCCCACCACCAGCCGGAGCACGTCGCCGCGCCCCGCACCGAAGGCCACGCGCACGCCGATCTCGTGCGTGCGCTGCGCGACCAAGTAGGCGATTACGCCCGCCAGGCCGACCGCGGCGAGCGCCAGCGCGACGGCCGCGAACGCCCCGAGCAGGATCGCGTTGTCGCGACGGGGCGCGGCGGAACGGGCCAGCTCGCTCTCGAGCGTAAACACCCGCGGCGCGCCCTGTTCGGGGTCGATTGCTCGTACCGTCCGGCGGATCGGCTCAAGCAGTGCCTCGGGATCTGCCTTGCTCCGGATCGCGATCACTCTGGGCGTATAGCCCGCCTCCTGCGACGCTGGAATGAAGACTTCCGGGACCGCGGGACTCTCGCGAGAGAGCTGTAGCATGTCCTTCACTTCCCCGATGATGGTCCGGTTCTGAAATCGGTGTCCGACCGGATCGCCACCGCGCAGAAAAACCCGGGTGAAGGCCGTGTTCACGATCGCGACCGGTGTTGCATCAGCGCGGTCCGCCGCAGTGAAGGTGCGACCACCAGTGATCCGGGCGCCGACGGTGTTGAAGTAATCCGGCGTGACCGCGCTGAGCGCGGCCTCCCTGGTGCGGTTGAGCATGGGCGGAGGGCCGTCGACGCTGATCGTGATATGGCTCGCGAAGCCGCTGAGCGGCAGCGCATCGGTAAGGGCGACCGACGCGACGCCCGGGAGCACCGCCAGGCGCTCGACCAGCACGTCGTAGAGGGCGCTCCTCGCGCGGCCCTGGAGAAACCAGCTCTTCGACAGCCGTCCCAGCGTCACCCCGACGACGCGATCGGGGCGGAAGCCCGGATCGACTGCCAGCAGCTCGAGCAGGCTGCGCGTCAACAGGCCCGCACCCGTCAGGACAACCAGGGCCGCCGCCAGCTCGGCGACCACGAGGCCCTTCCGCAGCCGCGCCCGCCGTACCGAACTCCCGGTCTGTCCACCGCCGCTCTTCAGTTGTTCGGCAACGTTGGGACGGGAAGCCGCCAGTGCCGGCGCGACGCCGAACGCCACGCCCGTGAGGAGCGCCAGCCCGGTCGTGAACGCGAGCACGGACGCGTCCAGCTGAATCTCCACCGCTTCGATGGCGCGCAATGGTGTGGCGTGCAGGAATAGCCGCAGACCCAGAACCGGCACGAGCAGCCCGGCCGCCGCCCCGAGGATCGCCAACACCACGCTCTCCGCCAGAAGCTGCCGGATCAACCGGACCCGGCCGGCACCCAGCGCCGCGCGAATCGCGAATTCCCGCTCGCGCCGGGAGGCGCGCGCCACGAGCAGGCTCGCGACGTTGGCGCAGGCGATCAGCAGGACGAAGCCCACCGCGCCGAGCAGAATGAGCAGCAGTGGTCGCGTGCTCCCATAGAGCCGCTCGTGGAGCGAGACGACGTCTACGGCGGCGTTCCGGAGAAACAGCGGCTGCGTGCTGCTCCGAGACGACAACCCGGCCAGGTCGGTGCGGGCCTGGGTGATCGAGACTCCTGGTGCCAGCCGGCCGGCGACGTGCACGAACCAGGTGGTCAGGGTGGTCTTATTGCCGCTCTTCGTCTCACCGCCGGTCGTAGGGAGCCGAAGCGGCCGCCAAAACCTCGCGCCGCTCGGGAAATCGAAGCTGGCGGGCAGGACGCCGACGACCGTTACGGTTTCACCGTCCATGTCCACGGTGCGCCCGACCACCCCCGGGGCGGCGCCGAAGCGCGTCTGCCACAGACCGTGGCTCAGCAGGACGACCGGCGGGCCGGTCGGTGCTAGCTCCTCGGCGGCGAATGTCCGGCCGAGCGCCGGCTCGACGCCGAAGAGCGGGAAGAACCGTGCCGTCACCTCCGCTCCCCGCAGGTCCTCCGGGGCCGAGCCACCTCCGATGAGCGCTCGGGCCTCCGAGACGTACGCGGCTAAATCGGTGAACGACCGGCTTTCGTCCCGCCACTCGAAGAAGGCCCAATGCGTCGCCTGCCCGTCCATGCCGCCGAACGTGTTGTCTCCCGGCGCTAGCGCGATAGAGACGATCCGGTCGGAGTCGGGATAGGGAAGCGGTCTGAGCAACACCGCCTGGATCACGCTGAACAGCAGCGTGTTCGCCCCCGCGCCCAGCGCGAGCGTCAGCACCGCCACGGCGGTGAAGCCGGGGCTGCGGGCCAGTCCGCGGAGCGCGTAACGCAGGTCCTGGAACAGGCTACTCATACCTCAACGCCACCATCGGATCGACCCGCGCGGCGCGCCGGGCCGGGGCCCACGCCGCCGCCAGACAAGCGATCAATACCACGCTCGCGCCGAACGCGTATCCCGCTGGATCGAACGTGTCGACGATAAATAGGACCGACGCGAACAGCTTCGAGACGCCCAACGCCAGCACCGTGCCCGGTACGATCCCGCCTACGGCATACCCCGCCGATTGGCGCAGCACCTGGCCGACGACGCCGCCGACGCTCGCGCCGAGCGCCATGCGGATGCCGATCTCCTTGGTCCGCTGCGCCACCACATAGGACAGGACGCCGTAGATGCCGATGAGGGTGAGCAGGAGCGCGATCGCGCCGATGGCGGACGAGGCCCAGGAGAAGATCCTGAAGGGCCAGCGCTGCACGGCGAGATAGTCGTCCAGCGCGTGCATCTCGATCACGGCGCGCTGATCGACGGCGCCGATGTCGCGGTCGATGCGCTGCCGTGCCTGGCTCGCGTCGCCACTCACACGGGCGAGGATCTTCGTGCCTCCGGAGTCGACGCCCGTGGGGTAGTAGATCACCGGCCGCTCGAGGCCCGTCCCGATCCAGCCGCTCACGGCGTTCCTCGAAACGCCGATCACCCGGGCCGACCGCACGCGCGCCAGGCGCGATTGGCGCGGCGGCTCGGCGCTCTGCTCCACGAACTGCCCGATGGGATCGGCGGAGGGCCAGAGAGCGCGCGCGGCCGCTTCACTGACGATCGCGACCGGCGCCGCCTGGCGCTCCTCGTCAGCGGTGAACGCGCGGCCGCGCACAATCGGAACGTCGAGCACGCGGAAGAAACCGGCGTCCACGAAATCGACGCCCGCGACCGCGATGCGCGGCGCAGCCGACGCGCGCACCCCCAGCGACGGGTACATGCCATCGAGCGGCGCCTGCGTGGACGCGCCGATGTCGGTGACGATCGGCTCGGACCGGAGGCGCCGCAGGGCCGCAGCGCGGGCATGGTCGTCCAGATCGAGCTCGACGACGTCGCTGGTGCGCATGCCGGTCGGGAGGCGATCTGCCTTGCGAGCGCCGCGCAGCAGCACGCCGGTGACGATCAGCAGCAGGCAGCAGATGCCGATCTGGCCCACGACGAGCGTCGTACGCATGCGGCCCGGTCGGGAAGTCGGGTCCACCTCGCCCCGGGAAGCCTGCACGATCTGGGGACGGGTCGCCTGCAACGCCGGGACCAGACCGAACGCCAGGACCGACCCCAGCGCCACCAGCAGGAGGAAGCCGAAGACGCGGATGTCGGGAGAGAGCGGGATGACGCGCAGGTATGCCGTGAACTCAGCCGGCGCGCTCGCAAACATGAGGCGCACACCCGCATCGATGGTCCCACGGGAGATGCCGTACCCGAGCAGCGCCGCCGGGATCGCGAGGAGCGCGCTCTCGCTGAGAAGCTGACGCACCAGCCGCTCCCGAGCGGCGCCGAGCGCCAGCCGGATCCCGATCTCACGCTGCCGGGCGATGCCGCGCGCCAGCATCACGTTGGCCACGTTGGCGCAGGCGATGAGCAGGACGAGCCCGAACGCCACCACCGCCGGCGTGAACATGGCGATCGTCTCGGGCGTAAGCGGGAGCGCGCTCGCCACCGAGACGAGATCGACGTGGGTCCAGCGGAGCGAGTCGGGCAGAGTGGCGGTGGCGTTCGCGGCCCAGGTCAGGAGCGTGGCGCGCGCCTGCCGCTCGTCCACTCCGGGCTTGAGGCGTAGCACCGCGCGCAAGACCTCGGGCTGTTTCGCGCCGAAGAGATCCTCGCTTCCCTCCAAGCGACTGAGCAGGGTAACGGGGGCCCAGAAGTCCGGCGGCAGAGTACGGCCGATGCCCGTAAAGCGCTTCGCCGCCACGCCGACCACAGTAAGAGGAATGCCGTGCACGACGACTTTGCGGCCGATGACCCCCGAGTCTCCGCCGAACTTCCCCCGCCACGCATCGTAGCTCAAGACCAACACCGGCTCGCCGTACGGGAGCGTCGCGTCTTCCGGAAGGAGCGTGCGGCCCAGCGCAGGGGCGGCGCCGAGCACGCGAAACGCGTCGCCCGTCATAACATTGCCGAGCATGGGACCGCGCTCGGAGCGTGCGAACGCGCTCTTGTGCGCGAAGCTCTCCGACGAGATCGGCAGTGCGCGCAGATCCTGATACTGCCGCCAGGACAGGCTCTTGCCCCAGCCGCGGCGGTCTTGGAAAAACACCTCAAACAGGGAGCCGGGGTCGCGGATCGCGAGCGGCCGCAGGACGTAGGCGTCGAAAAGCGTGAAGACGCTGGTGTTCAGCCCTAGGCCCAGCGCGATCGTGAGCACCACGGTCGCGACGAAGGCCGGGGCACGACGGAAACCGCGGAGCGCGAAGCGGAGGTCGTTGAGCATGAGAGGGGTCGGGTGTCAGGTGCCTGGTGTCAGAGATTTCGGGCTGGCGTGGGGTTCACCCGACCCCCGACCCCCGACCCCTGCTCTTCTACCACCCGTCCATCGAACAGCTGCACCGTGCGGTCCGCATGCTGCGCGTAGCGCGGATCGTGGGTGACCATGCACACCGTCGCCCCGCCGCGATGCAGCTCGCGCAACAGCTCCATCACGGCTTCGCCGTTGGTCGAGTCGAGGTTCCCGGTCGGCTCGTCGGCCAGGAGAATCGCGGGGTCGCCCACGACAGCGCGCGCCACCGCGACGCGTTGCTGCTGACCGCCGGAGAGCTGCGCCGGGTAATGCTTCGCCCGGTGCGACATCCCCACCCGCTCGAGCGCGGCCTGCGACCGCTGCTTGCGCTCGGCGCCCGCCATGCCTCGATAGGTGAGCGGCAGCTCGACGTTTTCGTAGACGGTCAAATCGCCGATGAGATTGAACGCCTGGAAGATGAACCCGATCCGCCGGTTCCTGATCCGGGCCCGCTCGGCGGCCGAAAGATTCGCCACGGGGCGACTTTCGAGCAGGTACGTCCCCTCGGTCGGCGTGTCGAGCAGGCCGAGCAGCGACAAGAGCGTCGTCTTGCCGCATCCCGACGGCCCCGCGATCGAGACGTAGTCGCCCTGTTTGATCTCCAGATGCACGTCCGCGAGCGCGTGCGTCTCCACTTCGTCGGTGTAGAATACTTTCTTGACGCCTTGCAGCTGGATCAGGGCGGTACCGTTGGCCGACATCGAAGCTCCTTGTCAGACGGTGTCAGGTGCCAGGTGTCAGGGACTTTGCCGACACCCGACACCCGACACCTGACACCTATCTCTTGATCCTCACCCGCTCCACGTTGTCCCACTGCGACATGTCGGACAGGATCACCGAATCGCGCGCGCTCAAACCCCGCAATACCTCGATCGTGTTGACCGAGCTACGACCCACCTGCACCTGCGCCCGGTTCGCGTAATGCCCGTCATCGGTGATCTTGAACATCCCGATCGTGCTGTTTGGCTGGCCGTATCCGGGCCGCCCCGTATAGAGCACGTGCTCGAGGCGCTCGATCTCGATCGTGCCGTCGACGGACAGGTCGGGGCGCATGCCGGCGACCGTGTCCTCGAGCGCCACGTCCACCGCGACCGTGCCGTTGATCGCGTTCGGGTCGAACCGGATCACGTGGCCGGGGACGATCCCGTTGCGCGTGTCGATGGCGGCCTTCTGGCCGATCGTGATGTCCTTCGCCTGCGTTTCGGGGATCTGGAGCACCGCTTTGAGCTTCCCGGGCTGGACCACCTTGGCCAGCATGGTGCCACCCAGCACATACTGGCCCAGCTGGAGTGTCAGGTCGGAGACGACACCGGAGTCGCCCGCGCGCACCTGCAATGACCGGAGCACGTTCTGCTGGAACTCCGCCACGGCGCGCAGCCGGTCCACCTGCGACCGCTGCACCGCAACCTGGGAGTCGATCGTCTCGGTCATCAAGGCGAGCCGCTGCTGCTCGATCCCGTAGCGGGTCTCCAGCTCGGCGGCCTTGTCTTTGGCCAGCGCCGCGTCGTTGCGTGACATGCCTCCATGCAGCCCGAGCGACTCGGCGACCTCCGCCTCGCGCTTCGCCTGGAGGTATTCGGTACGCGTGGTGGCAACGAGCCCGGTCTGGGTGAGACGCTGATTCTCGAGGGTGGTGCGCTGGCTCACGAGCTCGGCGCGGGCGGCCGCCAGCTGCTGCTCGGCCTGGAGCGCCTGGATCTGGACATCGGGGTTGGAAAGGTCGAGCAGAACGGTCTCCGGCTTCACGCGCTGCCCTGGCTGCGCGAGCACCCGATCGACCCGACCGGCGGCGAGCGCCGTGATGAAGCGGATGTGTTCCGGGACGAGCGTACCGGGCCCCCGAACCTCACGCACCATTTCGCCCCGGCGCACCGAATCGACCCACAGAGTCGCTCGGTCCACGGTCGGTGCGGCGGGCTTCAAGCTCGTGAGAAAAACCGTGAGCAGGACGATCGCGCCGGCCCCGATGCCGGCTTTCACGTACCGGCCGGTCTTGGGGAGGGGTGCGCGGGCGATGTCCACGAGGCGCTGACTTAGCACGCCTCGTACCACGAGGCGAACGGCGCTAACGTGCGGCCGGCGAACGGATTGCAGCCAGCGCTCGCTGGCAGCGCCAAGCTCGAGGCGTGCGGTTGTGGGATGGCGAGTCCCACAAGCGAACACTCTAAGGGGGCGTGCTTCAGCACTGTGTCAATGTGGTGAGGGTGCTCAAGAGCGCACGCTCTTGAAATCCGCTTGACGGGCCTCCCTCTTATTGGTAGCACGCCCTTCACAGCGGGAGTTGCTCATGCGTCGTCGCACGTTGCTCTGGTTTCCCCTGCTGCTCGGCTGGTCCGAGACGGCACCGGCCCAAGAGGCCCAATCATCGTTCTGCTACCGCGCGCAGCCCAAGCCCGCCTGCTCCGCCTTCGCTTTCACGAATTTCGGGACCTACCTAGTACTGGGCAGCGATATCAAGAGCGGCGATACGCCCGTGCGCGCAGTGGCAGACTGGGGCCTGATGGCGAACGTCGATAGCCGCAACGCCATCGGCGCGTCAGTGTTCGCGAGCTTGGACCGGCTTGGCTTCGGTGTCGGACCGGCCGTCCACTACCGCCGCTGGCTGTCGTCGACGGCGTCCGTGGACGTCGCCGTGGGTGCGCCGCTGCTGGCCGCTACTGACAACCTCCAGTCGGGCTCGGTGTTCGGCCTGGTGCGCTGGAGTCCCAACCATTGGTTCGCGCTCGCGGCCCGGCCCGAGCTGGTGCGCGGGCCCGTGCTCCTCGGCTGTAGCCCGAGCGGATGCGACGTCGCCGTTCAGTCACGCATGCGCATGTCGCTCGGCATGGAGCTCGGCTGGGTGCCGGGGGTCACCCTCACCGCCGCGAGCGGCATTGCGGCCATCTTCATCGCCGCCCTCCTCTCCGGGGTGGACTAGGCGCCCTGACCCCGGCCGCAAGCCCGGGGTGAAGCAGAGCTTCGCGACCTCTGGCTGCACAACCTGGTCGGTGTAGCCCATCAGCGCCTCGAACGACGCGCAGCCGCGCGCGACCGCGGCGCTGTCGCGGCGCGCCACGGCCACACGCACCAGGTCGAGGCGCAGCGGCCAGAGCGACGCCACC
>Ga0137398_10001146_pt1 | contig 10545 bp, 8 predicted proteins | sample czorhiz216metaG_FD_106659 | JGI IMG/M metagenome (GOLD analysis project Ga0137398, IMG submission 106659) | Vadose zone soil microbial communities from Angelo Coast Range Reserve, California, USA - czorhiz2.16 metaG | ecosystem: Environmental > Terrestrial > Soil > Vadose zone | place: USA...
CGGTTGCCGGCGTACGACATCAACAGCCGCATGGGTATAAGTCGGGTATTGGTCAAATCTTACACGTCTCCATCCTGTCGGAGCGCTTCTCGATACAAGGACCACGCCGTACAGGTCATTCGAACGAGGCGTCCACCGCGGATCTCGAGTCCTCTAACTTCCACTGCATCCACAACCTCATCACCCGGATGCGGGGCAATTAGGACTACATGCTTGCCCGAACGCGCCAAAGACTTGCACTCCTTGTGAAACACGCGTACGTCGAACGCCGTGTGCACCGACGTGAGATGGACAACTTTATGTTGGTGATGCATCTTTCGAGACCGCACGGTGTCAGAAGGTTCATCCCGCAAAGTGCAGGATGGCATCAAGCGTATATTCGATTTGCTCGTCACTAAGCTCCGCGTACATGGGAAGGCTGAGAATCTCTTCGGCAAGCTGCTCCGCCGTCGGCAGGGAGCCCTTCCCCGGATAACCGAGTTGCTGGTAGGCCTCCGTCAGATGCAAAGGAACAGGATAGTGGATCCCGGTTCCAATTCCATTGGCAGAAAGATAGTTGCGTAGCTCGTTGCGTTGCTGTGACCGAACCACAAACAGATGGAATACATGTTCACTGCCAGCCGGCACTTCTGGTGGTGTGACCAGGGAATCTGCAAGCGCTGACGCCATTTGTGCTGCGTGTTTGCGGCGGAGTTGGTTCCACTCATCAAGATGGCGCAGCTTGATCGAAAGTATCGCTGCCTGGAGACTATCCAGCCGTGCATTCGTCCCAATCACCGAATGCTGATACTTCGCCGGACTCCCGTGATCGCGAAGCAGACGCAATTTGCGCTCCTCATCGGAGTCGTTCGTGGTTACCGCGCCTGCATCTCCGTACGCTCCCAGGTTTTTGCCAGGATAGAAACTGAAGCAGGTGAGCCGTCCCGAGGCTCCAACCTTGGTGCCGTTGTACGCGCTTCCATGAGCTTGGGCAGCATCTTCGATAATCCGCAGGCGGTAAGCAGCCGCGAATTCGGCGACTTGTCTGAGATCCATCGCTCGACCGTGAAGATGCACAGGGATGATCGCTCGCGTGCGAGAGGTAATCATCTTTTCCGCGGAATTAACATCGAGGTGGAAGGAAGCAGCATCAATGTCAGCAAAGACCGGCTTGGCTCCCACGTTGCTCACTGCTTCCGCCGTAGCGAAGAAGGTATTTGCCGGCACTAAAACTTCATCACCTAGCCCGATGCCGGCAACCTTCAATGCGAGTTCCAGAGCTGATGTCCCGGATGAGACCCCGACGGCATAGGTCGCCCCGAGGTAGGAGGCAAAGTCCTGCTCAAAGTTTTCGAGGGATGGTCCGCCGACGAATTGTGCGGATTCCAACACCTCCGTAACCGCTCGGTTGATCTCGGGCGCGAGTGCACGGTACTGTGCCTTTAAGTCGAGGAACGGAACGTCGAGCGCCAATGCTGTGTTCACGATTCCAAAACCCCTAACTGATGTTCTGCCTGTGTTTGGCTCAAGCGCATCCGACCAGTGAGGTGGTGAAGCCATCGGTCCACCAGTAATGGCCAAGGCAGATTCTCTTCGATGAATTTGCGACCATTCTGCCCTAGACGATCCGCCAGCCGTGGGTCAGCGGCGAGCTGACAAATAGCTTCTACAATCGCATCAGGGTCCCCCCGTTCAAGCACGAATCCCGCGTTGGCGTTCTTCACTAACCGGGCCCCTTCTCCTGGTCCTATGTACACGACTGGCCTCGAACAGCTCATCGCGGTCAAGCTCTTTACCGGACGAGTATGTTGGGAAATCGAGCTCTCATTCAGGCTGACAATACCGCAAAGGGCAATCGAGAAAAGTCTCCTTACCTGCTCAGCGGGTACCGGATCAAGAAAACTCACATTATGTAGCCCGAGCTCCTTGGCTTGACGGATTATCCCGGGCTTGGCCGAACCGTCGCCAACAAAGACGAAATGGCATTGCGGACGCCGCTCCTGCAATACGTTCGCTGCCCGCAGGATTCGCTCCATGCCATGGGCATAGCCATGGGTACCGGCGTAAAGGACGATCTCCTTGTCTTCGAAACCCAATTCGTGCCGGAGCCCGTGGTCGGAAGGCATGGGAGCGAATTGGTCGAGGTCCATTCCATTGGGCAAGAAGAGCAGCTTGCTTTGTGGCACTCTTCTAGTCTGTAGTTCTGACAGAATCCCCTCGGTAACAGCGCAGACGTAGTCGGCCTTGCGATATGACCAGAGTTCCAGCGCGCGGGCAAATTTCAGGGCGACTCGCTCCTGGTTGAGATCAAGATTGTCGCGAACCGCGTCCGGCCACAGGTCTGCGACGTAGAAGACGAACGGCACCTTTCGTAATCTCGAGTAAAAGAACGCAGGCACCGACAACGAAAGTGGGGGGGATTCAACAAAGAGGCAATCCGCCTTGCCTGCCTTGAAGATGCCGAACAACGACATCAACGTAAACGTAAAGTAGTTGAGATACCGCCGCCATCCCTTACCGACAGCGGCGTAGAGCCAGACGCGGTGTACCCGCACACCTTCCCAAATCTCGGAGGTATAAAACTTGCCTCGATAACCATCGAAAATGCGCCCGACCGGGTAATTGGGCATTGCGGTCACGACCTCGACGTCATGCCCCAGTCGCCGCAAATGGCGAATAATCGCTGCAAGCCGTATGGGTGCGGCGCCGGTCTCAGGTGTGAAGTATTGGGTTAGAAACAGAAATTTCAAGGTTAGCCTCTATGCCAAAGAATGGAGAGGGCGGTTCGCAGCAGAACGTGGCAGTCGGTCAAAAAAGTCGCACGCTCTGCATAGTCCAGATCCATGCGGATCTTTTGTGGCAGCAGGTTGCTGACATAGAACTGTTCCATTTCCTCCGCCGGAACTTTGGCAAGCTCTTTCTCTTCGTTGCGGAACCTCAAGCTGGCGGGACTGGTGATTCCCGGGCGAAAGTGCAGAATGTTGCGATCCTGTCCGCTCAGCGCCTGCATGTATTTCAACATGTCGGGTCGATGACCCACGAGGCTCATATCCCCTGTGAGAACGTTGATGAACTGAGGCAACTCATCCAGCTTCCATTTTCGTAACCATCTGCCCACGGATGTGACGCGACTGTCTCCGGAGCGTGTGACGAGCGCTCCTAGATTGTTTTCGTTGTGGGAGTACATGGTTCGAAATTTGAGCACTGCAAATTCTTCGCCATTTCTGCCGATCCGATTCTGGCGGAACAAAAAGGGCCCTCGGGAGCTAGCTTTTACCACTACTGCGAGCATGACCATAATGGGGGCGGCCGTGGTCGAAAGTACAAGGGCGCAGCAGATATCAAATAATCGTTTGCTGCCAGAAAGCGGCCATGGCGCTGCCTTGCGAAGGGCGGGGGCGAAAGGGGTCGGGGTGGTATTTTCCATGATGCTGACCAGGTTGCGCGCTCTCTGTTGGCAGCGTTCCAGACGCGTTAAGGGTGAAGCGAGTAATCCCTGAGAGGCGGAGGGCCGAGTCCAAGAGGATGAGTTCGAAATGCTTGCCACTCCACGGTTTTGCTCGCATGTAACCGCCGCCGGACAATTCCCGCAAAGGCGAAGATCACACCGCACCACAGCCATAATGGCCGGTTCACGTTGATGTCGCCACTGGTCATGGTGGCAAGAAGAGAGAATGCGAAAACGGGAGCGATAAAGCTCAAGTCCGGAGAACTTCGCCAGATGCGCCGCATTGCCAAAGAAACGCAGAGCAAAAGAGTTCCGAGGGCGGCCAAGCCCATCACGCCTTCTTCGGCAGCGATCTCAAGCACGAGGTTGTGGGGATAAGCGGGGACATCGCGATCGAAAACATAATAGCTCCAACCCCCCAGTCCCCATCCCGTCAACGGCTTTTCTGCAAACATCCTGAGCGCCCAGCGGTAAAGGGTCAGTCTTCGTCCTGCCGTGTAGGTTGGAGTTGAGGAACCGCGAAGCACTTCCTCGATTTCAGCTCTTTTCGTCCTAAACTTCTCCTGTGCCGCCTCCTGCCGCTGCAGCCAATAGAGTGATCCGGCAAACGCCAGAAACCCGGCCAATAGGACGGGCAACCAGACATTCGTCGCAGACACCGCGGCCCGTACGCGGCGCAAAAACAAGAAAGGAACAAGCACCGCCACGAAAAAGAATATTGGGCCCCGTGCCACCGAAGCAATCAGCGCAGCACATAGCAGAGGGACCGATATCATCAACGAGAACCGGCGCAAACTATAGTGGGGGGAGAACAGCAGCCAAAGCAAACCGAACCCCACCATTTGACCAGCCCCGATCTGCGTAACGTCGCGACTCTCGGATGAAAGAGGATGACCAGTGGAGTCGAACAAGGATGCGTCGTTGACTCCGAAGAGCAGCTTAATGCTTAACAGAATTGCGCATACCAGCATTGCCAGCGTGAAGTGACGTACGTCGTCCGTCCTCTTGATAAGAACAAGAGGAGCGAAAAACAAGATGCCAGAAATTCCGAGGAATCGAGTCAGTTTATCCCAGCCATACGTTGGCGCTGGGGAGTAAAGGTAGCTAACGGCTATCACCGCGGCCAGGGCGCCGAACGACGCGACACTTTTCCATTGGGTCAAGAATTCCCGCTGCCAGTTGGGATCCCTCTTCGTAATCACGAATAGTAGATCGAGCACAATCGACCCACCAAGCAGCAGCAAAGCGATGATGGTTGGATCGGTGAGGCTAAGACCCTTTGATTCCGCGGTCTTAAGATAACCGACAAAGATGATCGGCGGGATGAAGGCAGCGCGGAATTTGCGCATCGCAATCAGGAGAAAAGGCGCTAATGCCAGCGCCGCCAATATCCAAAGCAGTACAGCAGAATCGAAAGCGTGTGGCAGTTCAACACTGGCGCCTAAGCTCATCGAGGCCGCTAATGTGGTAACAGCGATTGCCATAGCAGGAAGACTAGCTCGAATAGTTGTAGTAGCTGTACTCGGGTGCGTTCAGGTCCGCTCCATTCAGCACTACGCCGAGCACGGGAGCTTGAACATCCGCCAGAATCTCCACGCTTCGGGTCAATGCCTCGCCGGTGGTTGTGCCACAACGGCCGACAAGAATAACGCTGTCGACCATCTTCGACAGGACGCGGCCCTCAGGATAGGAAATGATCGGTGGGCAGTCCACCACTACAAATCGGAATTTTTGCCGAAGGGCTGCAATGGTTCCTTCGATCGCCGGTGAGTTTGCGATCTCTACGACCTTGTCGCCCGCCGCGCGTGGCGGCAATAGGGTAAGCCCCGGTACATCCGGTACCTTGAGCAGAACCTTTTCCAGAGGAACGACCTGCTCGAGGACATCTTTCAGTCCGTTCTCGGGCAACAATCCCAAAGTGATTGCCGCCCGTGGTCTTCGGATGTCGGCATCAAGCAGGCAGGTTTCCGCGTGCTCAGCCAAAACTGAAGCCAGATTTACGGACAACATGGTCTTGCCCTCACCGGCGGTGGACGAGACAACGAGGATGACTAAACTCGATTGTTTCGCTTTCGCCAGCAGGATGGAGGATTTTAAGCTGCGCACCGCTTCTGCTTGCGGTGACCAGGGACTGGCTAAAACGAAGACCATGTCGCGGTTTTGCGCGGCCAGCGCCTTAATCGGGAACAAGGAAATGGGCTTGAGCGTTCCGAACCGCTTGGGCTCGACGGAGTGAAGTAGAGGAACGATCGACATCGGAGAATGGCCCGTGAACCTCCTGACCTCTTCAGGCGTGTGGATGGTTCGATCCAGGCCCTCGCTGGCAAACGCCAGCACTACACCGCCAAACATTCCTACAAATATTCCAATTGCCAGGTTCAACAGCGTATTTGGACTGGTAGGATTTTCGAGAACTCTGGCTTTGCTCACGATTTGGATGTTGCTTGATTTTGACGCGGCGGCAATGGACGCTTCCTTCACGCTCGTATACAACTTGTTATAGACATCACTGTTCGTCGCCGCTTCTTTCTTGAGTACGCTCGACGCCGCTAACTTATTCAAGTCCTTCCGCATCGCGTCGAGCCGCTCTCCTACCTCGAACTGGCGGCTTTCGGCCGCGATAGCATTGGTCTTGAGCGCCGCCACAACTCTTTGCTTTTCGGCTACCAATGAGGCGCTCAGATCATTGACTTGGCTTTGTAGTTGTTTGGCCTTGATATGGTTGGGGCCATAAACGGCCAGGCCCTGCGAAAGCTCAGCTTGGGCCTGGGCGAGCTTCTGTTTGAGGGCAAGGACGACTTGGTTATCTTCGACTTGCGGCAGTGAATCTTCTTCACCGAGACTCGCCTTACTCAGGAAACTCTGATACTGCACCCGGTCCATCTCCGCCAGCGTCAACTGACGATTGAGTTCCGCCACGCGCTGCGTAAATGTGTTTTGCTGTTCATCGAGGTCCGTGATTCCGCTGGATCGTTGGAAGCGAACCAGGGCTTGATTCGATGCCTCCATCTTTTGCCGGATGTCGTCCAGTTGATGCTCAACCCACTGATAGGACTGCATAATGGCATCGTGGCGGGAGCGATAGTATCGATTTACAAAGTTGAGTGCTAGCGTGTTTGTGATCTGCGCCGCCAGATGCGGGTCCTGGCTGGCAAAGCTCACGCCGACAATGCGGCTGTTGCCTAGCCGCCTTACCTCCAACTGTCGCTTGAAAAACTCCAGCGCACGGGATTCTTCCGCAGTCAGCCGCAACTCATCGGGATTCTCACTCGCAGTCTCATTCCGGCGACGGGATTTGAGCCACCCCAAGAGCGGCAGGTGCCGCGTAGCAATAAATTCCGGCTTCTGGTCGAGGTGTAACTCCCGGATGGTGGCGATGGCCAGTGACTCACTGAGCAGGTTCAGCACCTGTGTCTCGACGTAATCGTTATCGCTGGCGGCCAGATCGTCGTGGATAATCGAAAAAGCCTCAGAACCGGGGGGGCCGATCTCGATCCTGACGTCCGGCGCGTAGAGCGATGTCGCGAACAAAGTAATCAGAACTGTGAGCACCATGATGATGCCAGCGAACCGGGCCGCGGTACGCCAGCGTCGGCGAAATACGCGAACCACCGTCAGCAAATCTGATTCCTCCTCCTGGCTCTCTATGGCAAGCAGTCGGGGTGGATGCAGTGCATCGTGCGACCGCCGCATCCATCGATGGGGAGCAAAACTGTCGTAAGAGGCGTTGCCTTCCCCAGAAAGGCGCGAAGGCTCGGAATTTCGACTCATGTGTTCTCCGGATTTTCTCAGCCCGTAATTAGGCGGTGCGTTGGAAAGTACGTGGACGCGAGGCCAGGACGACAACTGAACAAGTCCTCATGCCGCCACAGAAACGGCAAACGCATTTCGCGTTGCGAATCCCACTCGCTCGATATCACGATCGGTCATTCGTGGAAAGAACGGCAAGGAGACAATCTGAGTGAAGACGCTTTCCGCAACCGGGAAGTCCCCCGCCCGGTAACCGAAGCGACGCTGATAATAGGACATGAGATGCAGCGGAATAAAGTGAACGCTAGTCCCGATATTCGCGACGCGTAGGCTGGTGATCAGTTGCTCACGAGTCAGCCTCGGAGACTGCACCTGCACCGGATACAAATGCCAGGCTGATTTGACGTGGGGCAACACCGTCGGGCGCTTCAAGGGTAGATCGGCCAGTAGACTCTGATATTGCTCAGCTATCTCCGCACGCCGCTTCAAAAAACGTGGCAACTTCTCCAGTTGATGTATGCCAAGGGCCGCGGAGAGGTCGGTCATGTTGTATTTGAATCCGGCGTCCAGAATGTCGTACCGCCACGAACCGTCTGGCCCATAGCGCTTCCAGGCATCCCGGCTGATGCCGTGAAGGCTCAGCACGCGCACACGCTGCGCCAACTCGGGATCCTGCGTCGTGAGCATGCCGCCTTCCCCTGTGCTGATGTTTTTCGTGGGATAGAAGCTGAAGCAAGCCATATCACCAAGGGTGCCTACGTTGCGGTCAAAGTAGGTGGCGCCGAGAGCATGCGCGGCATCCTCGATTACCGTCATGCGGTATTCGCGAGCACAAGCGTTGATCTTGTTCATGTCGCATGGATGGCCTGCATAGTGCACGGGAATGATGGCCCGAACCCGCTTGTTGGTCTTCTTTGTCCACAGGGCGCGATTGCGCGGGTCCCATCGGCACTGTTGTTGAACGAATGTGACGAGTTTGTCAGGATCGAGGTTGTAGGTGTCCGGATCGATGTCTATGAAGATCGGCTGAGCCCCTTGATGGACGATCACATTTGCAGTAGCAGCAAAGGTCAACGGACTTGTAATAACGGCGTCTCCAGGGCGCACCCCAATTGCAGCCAGCGCCAAGTGCAAGGCAGCAGTACACGAGCTGACCGCCACGGCCTCGTGCGAGCCGATATAATCGGCAAATTTTGCTTCAAACGTCCTGGTGCGTGGCCCGGTTGTGATCCAGTCTGAAGCGAGGGTTTCGAGGACCTCGCTCTTCTCTTCGTCTCCGAACCACGGGGCAGAAAACGGCAGGAAGGGTTGTTTCTGTGTTTCCGGCACCAAAGGGGTAAGAATTTCAGTTGCCATCTTCATTTCCTGTTAGTCGAGACAAAAGCTTCGAAAGGACCGAACCTGATCGCCCGTCGCGTGAACGACGATCAGGTTCAGGCGCATTCTGCCAGGCTTTGCAGCATGCGCAGCGTGGACTGCTGCGCGGCTGCGCTCTGCGCGAACTCGCGAATCATCGCCTGGTTATTGAACTGAGGGGCTGCTGACAGATCAATGGTGTGGTTGGGCTTGATCCACTCGTACAATTCGCGGATTCCTTCTTCCAGCGTGATCTCGGTCCGAAACCCCAAACGGGAATGGATCTTGTCAAAGGAGACGCGGTAATTCCGCTGGTCACCATTGTCGACGTGTGCAACTTCAACATGAGGCACAATGCTGGCTACCAGTTTGGAGACCTCAGTCAAGCGATGATTCAGGTTGTAGCCGCCGACGTTGAAGATCTCGCCGGCTACCACCGCCGGTTCAGCCTCCATGCAAAGCATGAATGCTCGCGCAGCATCGCGGACATGGAGGAAAGGCCTCCACTGCTGACCATTGAATACGGTGATCTTACCGGTGGCGGCCGCTCGGGCGGTCAGTAGGTTGACCACCAAGTCAAACCGTGGGCGGGGAGAAAGTCCAAACAAGGTCCCGAGGCGAAGAACCGTGGGGTGAAAGTCGCGGGAAGCAACTTCGAGCAGCAATTTTTCTGAATCCACCTTTGTTTGCGCGTACGTAGAGATAGGAGAAGCCACAGAGAACTCGTCCATCAGAAACTGGGAAGCACCGTATACGCTGCAACTTGAAGCAAACAGGAAACGCTTTATGCCATATCCACGAGCGATGTCGATCAGCATGCGAGTGGCAGCACGGTTGATCTCCACGGCGAGCCGCCGATTTTCGTCGCAGGCCGGATCGCCGACGATTGCGGCCAGGTCGATAACTGCCTCACAGTCCCTCATGGCGTCGACCACGGAATGGATCTCCCGAACATCCCCTTTGAGCACTTCGAAATCGGGATGACTTCTGATGCCCGCTATGGATGTGTCGCCGTACACGAATGAATCCAAGAGTCGGACCTTGTAGCCCTTGTCAAGCAACTTGGGCATGAGGGCAGATCCCAAATATCCGGCGCCGCCCAGTACCAGCACCCGTTTCACCTTCGACGATGAAGGAACTCGCGGTTCGATCCTGTACGTCGAAACGATCAGGCCCTTGCCGAGGCGGATACCGCCGACAGTTAAAAGCATCAGGAGCCAACCCAGGACAGCCACTGCGCGGGAGAACCCGCCTAGCAACAAAAAGTGATCGATCACGATGAACACGGCTATAACCAGGCTGACGGCTCGACCGATCACCAATGCCTTGTAGCGATTCGCATAACCACGGGTCCGAGTGTAGAAACCGTGGAGGTGGAAAATGGTTATGGATAGGAAAGACCACAACAACACATAAGTGAAGAGTGATGTCTTTCCACTAGTGATAAGCCGGACAGCACCAGGATTCTCGGAGAACAACACAGGTTTGAAAATGGCCCAAATTACAGCTGCGCTGAGCATGGAGCCATTGGTCAGAGCGAGATCCACAACCACACGCAAAATCGCTTCTTTCCACGATAGCGGAATCCCGCTCCGTCGTACGCCTCGACGATTCCGCCGGAAATGACTCTTTAGGGAACGAAGTGGTTCACGTAATTGCTCCATAGGGGCTCCGATTAGTCGAGAGATATGCAGCCGACTTCTAGCTTTTCGTTGTGCCTTGCTTCAGCAAGGCGTGCTCGCCTTGGGGCGGCGATTCGTGATGGGAATTTTGAGGGTCGATAGGAACGCTATGCTTAGGCTAGTGCAGCAATCTCGCCCCACGTTACTTCGCCTCCAGTCGGAAGCTATTGACGGACTTTTGTCTTCGCAAATTGGCGATGGCTGGTTAGTTAACGGCTGATTCCAGATCGGGAGCGTCTAAGTCAAAAATGATCGAGCGATGAATCGCTTCGACGCTAACCACCAGACGCATCCTGCCCTTCCGCCGAAGAACCATTCCCTCAAGTCCAG
>Ga0137398_10001148_pt1 | contig 10531 bp, 11 predicted proteins | sample czorhiz216metaG_FD_106659 | JGI IMG/M metagenome (GOLD analysis project Ga0137398, IMG submission 106659) | Vadose zone soil microbial communities from Angelo Coast Range Reserve, California, USA - czorhiz2.16 metaG | ecosystem: Environmental > Terrestrial > Soil > Vadose zone | place: USA...
CACCACAAAAATGTCAGACTCTATCGAAGGTCAGCCTGGTGATGTGAGATCCCCCGCATTTTGTCTCCTCCCGCTTTCTGATCTGTTCCTTACTATAGGGAGTCCCCGCATCTCAGAAATCGACTTGGACACAGTTCATCAAATCGTGTGCCCCACACTTTTCCACCTCTTCTCAACCTTCTCATTCACTCTGCAGCATCGCAAACTTCTCTGGCGATCTCTCCTCGCTCACCGCCCCCCCTTTCATTCTCTCCCCCGTTTCCCTTACAGAGTTTCCCGGTGCGCCACAACCTATCTGAAACATCGTGCTCACTATATCCCGTTGGTTGGCCTACAGCGTACTGGTGCGAGCGTCCAGAGCTCTTCGCCGCAATATCGCAAGGAAAAACACCAGAAGATCGCGCCCGCCGTGTTCTCAAATGGTTCATCAGTACACTCAAGGGCCAATACACCTCACGTAACGAGACGATGGGTTCAGAGAAGAAGTCAGTCTTGCCACCTCGCTCTCTACACTGATGGACCGTTGACAGACCCTAACTAATTAGACCCCTCAATCCCGTGCTTGGCGAGTACGTCATCACGTGCTGCTGCGGATTACATATCTGAGCACCACAATTGTGCCACTGCAGACTTTTTTACGGTTATTGGCCAAATTCAAACGCACGTGGTCTGACGACACTTGTCGTTGAGCAGGTCTCCCACCATCCTCCGATTACGGCGTATTACATCGCCAATGCATCGCGGGGTATCGCGCTTGTGGGTCATAATGCGCAAAAGACCTCTTTTTCAGGTAACTTGTCTCCCTTGTTTAAGGCCTTGTATCCTCACCCGAATTACATTACAGGCGGTAACATCATTGTAAAGCAGGTCGGCCATGCCACTTTGACAGTCTCGCTACCCGATGGCACGAAAGAGGATTATCTGATCACCCTCCCGCGCCTACGCATTGAAGGGCTCTGGTATGGCTCACCGTACATCGAGCTCACCGACACCTCTTATATCCAGAGTTCGTCTGGTTGGTTATCGACGATCAAATACCAGGGCAAGGGCTACTTCTCCGGCAAGTCGCACTCCTTCAAGGCAGATCTCACGCCGCCAATTGGTTCTGGTTCGAGCTTCCAGGCGAGCAGCTTCGAGGGGCAGTGGAATGCCACAAGTAAAGACCTGAGGAAAGGCGTGGTGTTCACGGATGTGACGGGTCCCAAGGAGGAGGTCACCGTGCGATCGGTGGAGGAGCAAGGCGAATGGGAGAGTCGTGCTTTGTGGCTCAAGGTTGCGAAAGGGATTCGAGAGAGTGACTTTGAGACGGCAGCGAGAGAGAAGAGCCGCATTGAGGTAATGCAACTTTCCCACAATCCACATATTCTTCCCGTTGCTAACGAGAAGTACGATCCATTATTTATACGCTTTCGGCAAAAAGAATGAACAGCGTCAGAGACGGCGCGACGAGGTAACTGCGGGCACCACTTGGGACTTGAAACATTTCGTGCTCCAGGACGACGACCCACTCTGTAGGTCGTCCTTCTTCTCCCCTACCGCTTCCCTTATGTCCCGTTCCCAGACGAACGTCTGGGCAAGCTATTCAAGGCCATTCCTCCGACCGAGGACATGTACGTCTACCAGAACAACGGTCCTACGTTTGAAGACGCGTGAGCTGGCTTGCGGCACCTTCAAGTTGGCTTGGACTACAACTACTACAATCCTCCTAACCTCGTCGTCCCTCCCTTCTTCGCCTTCTTCTCTTTCTGTACTAGTTGGAAGTAGAGAATTCGAGACCGTACATATAGTATGGACTTGGAAAGTCAAATCGTCCGTTGCAATAATTAAAAATCGTGGCACTCAGCCAGACCTAATGACGCGGGGACCCGCTTCCTTGAATTCAACGGGACTTTATACAACAGAGTATTGTAGTTTTATCCAAGACCGTGGCAGTGCAGTGACTGCGCAGTGCGCTGTGTGCACAGACACTAAGGCGATCTTAATGTCAACTTACAGACCGTACACATGCATATGCGCACTTATTCCAACAAATGACTCAATTGATTCACACCATACTGAACTTCGGCTTTTTTTATACCTTGGGCAATACCATTCCGACGTCCTTCTTAGCACTTTTCCGCGCCTCCCCGGCTCCAAGTCCCACACATCGTCACTGGCCAGGTTACAATATCAATGGTCTCGACATCACACACGTCTCTCAAACTATCTCTGCCATTGTCCTTCCATAAACAGATGTAGTGCGTGATCACAATGATGGTACTAGTGATACGGGATCGGTGCGCCAATTCAATTACTCGTAAACATAGCACAGGACACCGCCAGTGGTATTCAATACGTCTCCAATGACTAGTTCCGGGAACAGCCCGTCCGCCGGCATGGTCGTATTCAGCTATGGCAATCAAAAAAAAAAATCAAGACGAATCCCTTTATCTGAAATTAGAAGCACCTACGCTGAGGTAAGGAGGAGCCCCGTTGGGGTATTGGTTGTATGCGTCTAGGCTTTCAAGGGATTGCACCGAGCCACCAAAGAAGCTGTTGGCATTCGCAGGATTGCGATGTTGCCAGTCGTACCATAACTTATCAATCATCTGTCGGTATGCAACACTAACTCAGCACCAACTCTATTCATCAATGTATGGGCGATCAGTCAGTCACTTACACCATGGTGCAGCCAGAAAAGAGGTTCTGTAAAGTGCCCCGATATCAGCGCATGGAGAAAAGTTGTTTAATTTACTATGTAGACGCACCGTTCGGTGACCACGTGGGACCTCCCGTGCAATTCGGTGGGGCATTAATTGGGCACGTTCCGCCTAGATCGCTAGAGGCCGTGTAGATGTGAGAAGCATTGAAGCTTGAATGATGACGAGGCTGCTCACCCCCCCATGATCAGGTGCACAGCAGTGTGTGGGCCCTAGAGTTACATCAGGTTGACGACATCGATCCAACTCTCATTCACATCTATGATCTTACCTCCGGCATCTCCAACGCCTTTTGGAAACCCTTAAAGTCTCCCGCTGAGGTCTCGAGGGCCGCCTCGATTACAGACACCGAAAATGTTGCATTGCCCTCTTTCTGGGGTTCTGTGAAGAGTGAATCTGGTACAGCAAACGGATAGAGCGTGAAGTTGCGGCGCAAGATGTGAGAGGAAGGGTAGGAAAGATGGAGTTCATCGAAGCCGCCGTCAGGCACACTGAAGTCGGCATTTGGGTTACCCCAGCCACCTAATCCACTCAGAGGGCTACTGTCCTTCCAGAACGATGATTCAAAGAAGTCGGGTGCATCTATGAGGCCATCAGAAATTGATATGCGAAGAAGAAAAGAGTTGAGGACCAATCGACCAGTTCCAATATGGTGAGACGCCATTATATCCACACCTGTACTTCAGTGATTGTTCGACGACGTATAGGTACCAGCGGTGCCAGGGAAAGAATTGACCAGTAAAGTGAATCTAGAGGCTCGCATTTAGGTAAAAGGAAATCGTCCTAGGGTTCTATTCAATTTACCCGGGTATTCAGGTCCATGTGGATGTACACCAGATCTGTGGGAAAAACCAATATAGAATCACCAGTCACCCACCAAAGACGCGTCAAATCGACCGGTTCATACCATCGTAATAGGAGCCTGACGCGTTGACAGAGGGAATGATCGATATCGAGGGATCTACGGATGGGGCCAAAGCTGGGTCATGAGGCTGGTGGGACAGGCACTGTAGCCAGAATACCGTTTCAGAATGACAACCAATGCGAGGGAGTTCCTCAGACGCACGTTAACAGCACGGATCCATTCCGCCTTCTCCGTGGTACTAAATGCTCTCCATTCTTTCCGTACCGCCGGCTTTGTACAGGGGCCCTTACCATTAGAGCAAGATACAGCCACTGCGGACCAGATAATGACCAGAGCGACGGAGAGTGTTCTGTGGATGTGCATGGCTAAGTGAGAGGGTGCACAGTTATGGAGCAGAGATTCCCAGTCTATTTATTGCGTTTGGCCCAATGGTACGGCATAATGTAGCGACGAATGCGGTTAAAGCGAAGTCCGGCAAGTCGTGCGAATGTGTCCGAGGATCGTGGATGCAGGGCACAGTTAGTAAGTTAGAACAGTATTGTGAGCTTTTCGGAAGGGGGTCGAGCAGGCCGAGGCACGACCAATAAGCGGAGTCCGATGGTCGGATCATGCCGCCCACTGGCACCCACTTAGAACATGCGTCCAGCTGAATGTCAACCATGTCGAGTTGAAGGATGCAATGTTTTTCCCCCTTCCTGCGGAGCCGAAAGTATTATTTTCAGACCCAAAACGTGGAACAGATGTTGATGACACACCTTGAATATCAGAAACCCCCGGCCTATCTAGCGCAAAACTGTTCTGTCAAACGCACTGGCCACAAGTTTCGAGGGGCTTTCTGCTGTATTTAATGGAATAAGGAAATACCCCATCGCAGTCTATCCAAGTACGAAGTTCCTCATTTGGTTAACGAAGGATCGGGGATGTGAGAGATGGTCGATGATAGCATCCTGCATCATGCATGTGGCCGTGCCATGTGAGCGACGCGACCCTGTCCAAATCCCAAAAAGGAGAATCTGACTGACACCATGGTTCGCACCTTTTGCACTATCAAAATCACGGTATTACTAGTAGAAGCTGATTGACATCCCGGGTGCAATCATCCCTCGATTCAAGTGAAGAGATGAAATGACGAACCTTGAAAGGCACTGGGAAAAGTCGTTCAAGTTCCGTGCGATTGCATTCCGAACTGGTGGAGCTGGAAGATATAGATGTCCGGACGTAAATATTGTACAAAAGTCAGGTGCGCAACGCAGGAACCAGGTCACCCCCGGGCCAAAACAGCACCGGCGGTGCGCCCGGGCGCGGCGCTCTTACTATCTCCACATAGACAAAGTAAGCTCCTCTTGGGGACGTGAAGGAGGCATTGTGTTTGTCCAACTGCAGCAATATGCCCAGGCAGGCGGCGGCCTTTAGCAAGGATTGTGTGCAGGCTCGAGGAGACTATGAAAATAGATAAACGGGATTTGTAGACCGCGAACCGTGGTACGAGAGCGTCTTTCAGATACCGTGACTGTATACTAGGCTGTACGCGGCCGCCCGGCGCGTCGTCGGTATTCAAGTTGTGCGTGATCAAAGCACTTGGCACCAACGCAGAATTGCGATTCGTCCCGGGAAAGGACTCCTTCTGAAATCCCAAATTATAGTACAGTATTTTACAGGTTGTATGGACACGAGAATTAGAAATAACGATACAGGTACAGTATTTGTCGTGCATGCAAGATACCAACCAAATAGATTAAAGGTCTTGATGCCATCTAACTGAAAATTGTCGAGTGCGGAAAGTGACCGCTCGGGGTATTAACACTCCTCAAGTTCCACCGTATAGGTGGCATTATATGGACGAATAAGTAATTCGACCCATCTCTCCTCTTATTTTTGAGGATCGTCATGGGCGACTAGGCCTAGCACTTTGTGTGATTCCGAGTCGTCATTGACAGCAGGCGTTAGTTCGGCTAGATTGATTTCGAAGTCCTTGGTGGAAATAAAGGCGGGATCAAAATCAAAGCGATCTGGTGTGGCGTCACTGCTAGTCCCAGTCCTAGTCCCGGTCGCCATCCTGTTTCTGGGTAGCGCAGTGAACCGCAATGTGCTGTTCAACTTTGGGCCTTCGGAGTACTTGTGCCTAACGGTGTTCTAGTCAGCATACTATCAGCCAGGTGGGGGTGAGGGGGTTCCATACACATCCATGTCAAAAGAAACAAGGCCGCGGTACATTCGAGTCGCACAAATTATCCTGTAAGCCACGGGGGTCAGGAATTCCTCGCAATCACATTAGCGAGACGTTACATCGAGTAAACTGGTGATTGAAGTTCGGTGAATAGAGATAAATCAATTTCCCGGCTATAGGGAGATGAGATTTTAACGTACGGGAGAACATTTGGAACATCTAGAGACAAGGATAAGCACCGGTGGCGAATACCATATATAACTGGGTACGTACCTTATTCCATGGAGCTGAAAACAAAATGAAGTGGGGGTTATGAATAAATCAATGATCACAGGTTTGCAGTATAGCCGCTCTCACTATTGAGATTGAGAAGCATGAGGACCTAGTGAGGACAGTCAGATGCCGTTTATCCTGCAAGCAACAGCCAAGAATAAAAACCTACCGCGGTTGGAGTCTCTGCTATCGTCGCGGCAGCAAGCCACACCAAGCCCTAGTCCAATTTCGTATATCGTCATTGTCAAAGCGGAACACAGTACACCACGCCACTTACTTGGACATACAAATGGCCAAGGAGACCAATTTTTTCTCGACGAGTGCGCAAGAGGCCAATCAACATGATGATCAGTTGTGCAATATCAGTCGCCGAAGTCACGGTGACGTTGTACCGCCCGTCATCGCTATTTGTTGTAACGCATGTCCTTAATTCATTTGACCATTTGGCGCGCCCCTTCATTGGCCAATTCCGTAAGTCATTCGCGAAGGCGCATATACGACCAGGGACCCACCACTGCAGTACCTATCGCGGTCATCGACCACTGGCATAAGAAGAATGCAGTCGCAATTGTGAGTATTACGCACCGTATAAAAGAAACGCTAAGTTGGTGATGCACAACCCCACAGTCACTGCCGTGACAAAAAACTTATAATTCCAGATGGCAACCCTATATAGTCCCTTTAAACAACTGGGATTCAGACTGAGATAGACGAAGGGATGCTTACACCCGGATGGTAATAAGCACTGATGCACAGGCAAACGATGTGGCAACAAGTATCTAGGAATGCCATGTGAGTGGGCGACCGCTGGCGGAACGTGTCCTCCATACGTACAAAGTACCAAGAAAGAAATAGCTAATTGAGCTCAGTGAGTAGTAGTAGAATATGTCGGATATAGATCATACCTGGCAGTTAATTTGGTGGGTAACATTATCGCTTATGAAGTTGCAGATCACAGCACCCAGAGAGCAAACACGACAGGTCAAGTATAGCTGGACAACATCATCACTGCCACGCGACGCATGATGAGACTACCGAAACGCACAAATGCTGGCCATTTGATCTTCTTTTTGGTAGTTAGGTAGTTCCAATCGAAATCTATCGCCGTGAAGAATTCCCACCTGGACAATATTGCCTTGGCAAACCTAGAGGAACGTACTGGAACAACGTACAGAAAAATGCCATCCAAGATAAGTATGAAATGTTCAAGAGCGACTTGAGAGTTCATCATAAAATTAGTAGGCGCGTAATTCTAGAATAGATGAGAAATTTACCGGCGTCCGCTTCGATGACTTTGGGATCATGAAAGTTGACCATGTCAGATTGTTGCTTATCCTGCAGAGGTGGAGAGGAGCACGCCGGGAAGCTTGCACCTGCATTTTATAAGGTCTTGGGATCATTGCAGAGGAAGGACGACATACTAGATGACAGAGGGCAACAGCTGCACTGTTGTCGTCTTGTCCCATCGACAGCCCCTATTATACCCGAAGCTAGGAATACAGTAACGGGATTTCAATATGAGTACCTGTACAGTGTGTGCACTGGCATCAATGATTAATCAGACTCCGCCTGCGGCACTGAATGTCGGCGGGCGTGACAAGGCACCTTTTTTTTTCATTCCCCCAACCAGATTTAGAATTTCGTTAAAAAATTGCCTGGGATACGTAAACAAGGTCTAACCAGATTTTACTGTATATCGAATTTGGTGGGGATTGAGCAAGGAGGGGCCGAGATATTTGAGGTGATCGGTTAGTAAGGATCCATGGGCGGTTGACTCGGAGGGTCCATGGGTGCACGCACAGTATATTTGTCGTCGAAGAACAGATTCACGGAGAAATTGAAAAATCGCAACTTGAACGTGGGGGCGGAAGCGATATTATCTGAGACGAAACGACAGTTGTGGCGCGTCGGCACTCGGCAGCTGAGTGCCTTTCCCGCCGATCGGTCTTGCTTAGTGTCGCAGTGGCAGCCAGCCGGTCCAGAAGAGGACTGAAGTCACTGAACAGTACAGTGTATTGGCAACCAGGCAATTGAAGAGGTTACCTTAGCCTTGTACGAACGGTAACCTCATGGTTCGTACTGTACCTGAACCTGAGCGATACTAATCATGCTAAATACGTCATTCAGTACTAGTCAGTAGTAGTCAGTATTTCTCCCGCAAATGCCAAGGTCACTTACTGCTCCCAATTCAACTTCCCATCCCCTCTAAGACTACGTGTCTTTTTTCTTAACAAACTAGGCCAGACTGTCTTCCACAGATCTTCCTACAAAATGCCAGCTTGCGGGCTTCAAGCTAGTCAAACGCTGATAAAATTGAAAATGAAAATGGTCTGGACTTGCGGTTCCGCAACGACTCGGATACAGTATGGTTAGGATGGATGGGCCCCTGCCTGAGCATCGATCGATCATCCCCAATCCCAAACATCAACTTTGCATATGGCTGCTCATTTTTTATGCAAGTTCACCACGAAAAATGCACGAAGACCTAATCGTGAAGACAGCGCTGGCAATTTGAAGGTTCAGGCAACGTATTCAAAACCTCCAGACCATACTGAAGTGGGAATAATCCAGGGCGCAGTGGGACAATTTTAAAATCTTAAAACTTTTGGTTCGCCAGCTTGCGGTCAAGTTTTGATCGAACAACGACGCTCACAACAGGAGGCTTCTTCAACTGCAGAAGGCTTCCGCAGTCAGTACGGTGCAGCCCATTGAGCTTTCTCATCTTTGATTATCGCGAGGAAAGTGCGGTGATGATTATGAGGTCTAAGCAATACCCACGAGCACTTTATTCGAGGCCAGCGGTTGGCTTTAATGGCCAGTGTACTTAGTGACTCCAGGGAGACAATTCAAATTATAGCCCACATGTGACGTACATTCAAATTTCTGGTTCGACACGCAGGCAGGTGCTATCATGCATCGGATTGGACAAATAATCACAGCACTAATAGTTTGCCCCATAGATCGCGTATTTGCCTTTTCTACTTCCTTGTCAAAGGCCTAGGTAGTAACAGACTGGTCACATGAAATAGAGCCTTACAACTACTGACCCAGACTTCTGGGATAACCATGCCGAAGGTATAGAAGCGCCTTTTGCCTTCCAATGTTTTGGGTGTTTTACGAGAGATGCATTTCGTCCGCGTGTCAAGGGGATTCTTCTTTCAACGGCGCCGCCCAGGAAGTTATATCAATTGACCGGCTGGCTTCGCCCCGCAGCACGACAACCCGACTTACGCACGACTCTCGGTCGCCTTCAGTTCGAAGCACTGAGCGAGAAGTATTTCGGAAAGGTATTTTTTCTTCATACGAGCTGAAGTTGAGGGTACGTCAGGTGTCCGCCACCCAGCGGATGGCAGCGGAAGGAGGCAACGTTGGGCACACCAGAGCTCTTGAAATCCTTTCGCAACTCTGGGTCGTCACCTCAAGGACGTGATTGAAAGGAGACTCGGCTGCGTGCTGTTCATTTAGGGCGTGAGAAGTGCAGTTACGTGTTGCTAGGTAGGGCGCCTCTATGTCGGAAATGCGCGGGGCAAGTTCTTACCAGCAGTGACGAGCACATACCTAGTGTTTGTAAACGTGTGATCTCGCGACATAATGGGGTGGTATGTGCACCTTGATCCACTTTCGCGGTTAAGGCTTGCGCGAACTCCGGCCGTGCGGGAGGCGTACCTCGTGGAAATTCGGAGATCGGATGAACACCGTCATATCCCCGATGAGCGGGTATGCATGCTCAAACAGACTGTGGCTGTTTGGCCATGTCATATACAGTCCCAACGACAGAACGACCAAGCGGTCTAGGAAATTTGCCAGTCGAAGTGCCGCGCCGGGGTCCCCGTGAATCCGACACTATCGTAGTACTGTAGGTCGCTGGAGGTCTTCATTCAACACGCCGACTCTCGGCCGCTATTCAAACAGTTCCCGGCTACACGGTCATTATCGTCGAGAATCACGATGGTCGGCCAGTCTCGGGGATGCTGTGATACGCACCCACTATCCTCATACCTTACGTTAATCAAAGAATGCCGACTCAGGTAGCCCTTCAAGCTTTAAGTTCCAACCATCGATGCCAAGCCTCCCCGTGACTAAGGAAAGGGTCCGGAAAGATACGTAACAATGATAAGAAAAGCTTCAAGCAGCTACGAAACGTTTCATTTTTTCATGCAAGTGTGTACAATGCTGTAAGTTCTTGCTTAGTCGAACAACAATTCAGGCAAGGGTAGACCCACGACTTTCCAGGATCCCCCCTTCACGAACTATTGGGGGCGTTGTCGGGGTGCAAGGAAGTAACAATCGGACAAGATAGCGCTTGATACAATACTGACTCGAGGGCTCTCGGAGTCGGAGACTCGGAGTGTTGTCCGACTCCGGAGTGTTGACCGCGTACATGATATCCCGAGCCAAAGACGAACATTGATAAGCGCAGGTACGCATGCCAGGGCCGAGGGCCTCGAGGTCAGGGACAGAGCGCGCGAGTCAGAAAGGCTTGGGTGGGTCACCGCGATGCTTGATAAGCGCTCGACCAACAAACAG
>Ga0137398_10001149_pt1 | contig 10530 bp, 8 predicted proteins | sample czorhiz216metaG_FD_106659 | JGI IMG/M metagenome (GOLD analysis project Ga0137398, IMG submission 106659) | Vadose zone soil microbial communities from Angelo Coast Range Reserve, California, USA - czorhiz2.16 metaG | ecosystem: Environmental > Terrestrial > Soil > Vadose zone | place: USA...
AAAGGTGTGACCCTCACCCCGCTCGAGCGCACCGCCGACGACTCCGGTCTTCACTACAAATTTGTTGACGTTCGATACAATCGCGAAGCACGCACCGCCACCATCACCGTGCGGGCTCCTGAATCGTCGGCCGAGAACACCGTAGCTAAAGCCCTTGCTCTAGGGGCCAGTTGGTGGCCGTTGCAGATGGCCCGCGAACTAGACGACGCCATCCTCACCCTGCGTTCCAGCGAACTCGACCTCGGCCTCTGGATACTAGAAACCGCCGGGAATCCCGAAGCGGTGATCGCCACGGACGATTTTCTTCTCGCTCACGAGGACCATTGGTTCATCCGAGAAGTCCTCGGCATGTTGCGCCGCACCTTCGCCCGCATTGATGTCACTTCGCGCTCGTTGTTCGCCATCATTGAAGGTAATTCGTGTTTTGCGGGATCGCTTCTCGAGCTAGCCCTGGCCGCGGATCGCGTCTACATGCGAGACGTTCAGGAAGGAGAGCCTGCGAACGTCGCGCTCTCCAAAATGAATTTCGGCGGACTGCCGATGACGAACCACCTCTCGCGTTTGGCCGCGCGCTTTTACCAGGATGCCGCGCGTATCGAGGCGCTGAGTTCCCTCATCGGCAAAAAACTTTCCGCCAAAGACGCGCTCGAAGCCGGCTTGGTCACTTCTGCTCCTGATGATCTCGACTGGGAAGACGAACTTCGCCAGGCCATCGAGTCGCGTGCCGCGCAGTCTCCCGACGCCCTCACCGGACTGGAAGCCAATCTTCGCTTCTGTGGGAAGGAGACACAGGAGACTCGCATTTTCGGCCGCCTCTCGGCGTGGCAGAACTGGATTTTCATCCGGCCCAACGCGGTTGGCGCCAACGGCGCGCTCAAAGTCTATGGAACCGGCGCGCCCGTAAAATTCAATTGGGAGAGAGTTTGAAGAAATATCTCGGACCAATCCGCAGGAGCTGGAAATGATTGATTACACGGAAAAGATCCCAAACAATGTCGACCTCGGCCGCGACCGCGTGCTGCAGCGTGCCCTCGAACATTGGCAACCGGCGTATCTCAGCTGGTGGTACGACATGGGCCCGGACGAAAGCCACAACTTCGAGGTCTATCTGCGCACTGCGATTAGCGTCGAGCCTGATGGCTGGGCGCAATTCGATTACGTCAAAATGCCCGAATATCGCTGGGGTATTTTCCTGCAGCCTCGCGACGAAAAACGTCAGGTCAATTTTGGCATGCACAAGGGCCAGCCAGCCTGGCAGGACGTTCCCGGAGAATATCGTTCCATTCTTCGCCGCATCGTGGTCACGCAAGGCGACACGGAACCCGCCTCCGTGGAGCAACAGAAAATGCTCGGCCTGTCGTGCCCTTCGCTCTATGACCTGCGAAATATTTTCCAAGTCAATGTCGAAGAGGGTCGCCACCTCTGGGCCATGGTTTATCTGCTGCACCGCTACTTTGGCCGCGACGGCCGCGAAGAAGCCGAATCCTTGCTGGCGCGCCGTTCTGGAGACACTGATAATCCGCGCATTCTTGGCGCCTTCAACGAACCCACGCCGGACTGGCTAGCTTTCTACATGTTTACGTTCTTCACGGATCGCGACGGCAAGTTCCAGCTCTGTGCGCTAGCCGAATCCGGCTTCGATCCTCTCGCGCGCACTTGTCGCTTCATGCTCACTGAAGAAGCTCATCACATGTTTGTGGGCGAGAGCGGAGTCAGCCGCATCATTCAGCGGACTTGCGAGGTAATGAAGGAGAATAAGGTCGATGATCCTTCCGATGTCCGCGCACTCGGCGTTATCGACCTGCAAACGATCCAGCGCTACTTGAACTTTCACTACAGCGTCACGCTCGACCTCTATGGCTCCGACGTTTCCTCCAACGCCGCCAACTACTACACCAGCGGCCTCAAGGGCCGTTTCCGTGAAACCAAGCTGGAAGACGATCACCTTCTCCGAGACGCCATGTATCCGGTCTCCGAAGTCGTGGCCGGCAAAATCAACACCAAGCAGGTTCCCGCGCTCACGGCCCTGAACGAACGGCTGCGCGACGATTACATCGAGGAAATCCAAGCCGGCGTCAGCCGCTGGCAGCGCGTGATCGACGAAGCCGGAATTCCTTTCCGCCTGACCCTGCCGCACAAAGGATTTCATCGCGAAATCGGCAATTTCACGGGACACTTCATCAGCCCCACCGGTGAGATCCTGACGGAAGAACAATGGAAAGCTCGCGAATTCGAGTGGCTACCGAGCCCCAAGGACTATGCCTACGTGCAGTCGCTCATGAGCGGCCGCGTCGCCGAGCTCGGCAAATTCGCCAACTGGATCGCTCCGCCCGTCAAAGGCGTCAATGGTAAGCCGCTCGACTTCCAATACGTGCGTTTCAACTGAGCCCGAAAGCATCGTAAGTTCCGGGCGGTGAGGAACTAGCGCGCCGCGTATTTTTTCGTCTCCCGCGTCCGCGAATTCAACACCTCAAAGCTGCCGTCTGTAGATGCGGTGATCTTCAAATAATTCCCGGTGTCTGGTCCTTCCAAATTCGCCAGGAAAGGCGCGGCCGCGTTGTGTTCGCTCCCTCCTGCTTCTGAATAGTGTAATTGCCAAAGATCCGCGAGCCCCGGCGACTTCTCAATTACGCTCCACGCCTCCGGCGAGCCGCCCTTCTTGGCGCCATTGTCCATAATCACCACGCGCGGGGCGATTGCATATACCAGCAGCGGAGTCCCGCTCGTTGCGGTTCCGTGATGGGAAGCTACGTAAATGTCGACCACGCCAATCTTGTTCCTCGGGCACATCAACTGCATCTCTTTGTCCCCGGTCAAATCCCCCAAATCCAAAATCCGCAGCTTCCCGAAAGTGATCAACGTTCCGAGCGATCGCGGGTTCTCGGAATCATCGGCCGGTGGCTTGGCGGCATCCGCGCAGTTCGCATTCTCCTTGCCGCCTCCTGGCAGCGGCCTCTCTATCAACTCGCCGTCCGCGGTCACCACACGCACTTGCATTCCGGGAATCGGCAATACTTGGCCGGGCTTCGCGGTAATGTGCTTGTATTTCCCGCTAGCCAGCAGTTGCTGGTACGCCGCGAAAACTTGTTTGGTTACTTCCCCCTTTGTCTCGCCATTCTCGCCATGATCGATAAACGTCCCTACCGGAATCTTCGCTGCCAGTTGCGGCGCGCCACCGGCATGGTCAGCGTGATAGTGCGTGATCAGCACGAAATCAATCTTCTTGATGCCGGCGTCTTTCGCTGCGGCGGCGATGCGATCCGCATCGCGGCCATCATTGTCCGGCCATCCGGTGTCAATCAGCAGCGACCGGCCCTCCGGCGTAACAAACAAAGTCGATTGCCCGCCTTCCACATCCGCAAAATAAATCTGCAGCGTTCTCCGCGGCTCAGGCGCGGGCCGCGCTCCCGCAAATGGGCCAGGCGACAAACTTAGCGCCAGTGTAAACATTCCTTTCGCCAAGAATCTTCGCAAAACTCACCTCCCGCGCCAAGATTTGCCGTGCCGATACGGTTTTCCTGCCCGCTCAGAACTCGAACTAGTCTGCCCTGTCTACACCAAGCCCGCAACCGTTGTTCGCTCGCGGGCAATCATCCTGGCGCGGACCGTCGCGCCCGTTGTTCTTTCGGGCATACGGTAAGGGCGCAATTGGATCGACCTTGATCGTCATTTTCTGTTCTTTCCCTCCGCGCCGCCCCACGTTTAGCCACACCAGCGGAAGGCGCGACGTATTGATTCTGCGTGATTCGAGAAAAGCCGCTTCGCGCCCGCAACTCATTGGAAGATTATAACAATCGTTGGATAACTCTTAGGACATCAAAAAGTTCTAATGGCGGGCCGAGTGACTCTTTCAGGGCAGTTTCTAAACCCCACCCGCGAGACTGGTTAGCGCAATGAATAACGGCCACAACTCACAGCAATCTTTGGCGGTACGGTTAACAAGTTCGGAGAACTACGGCAGTGACCGAGGGAGGGCGCAAAATGAGCAGGGCAAAGTATGTGACGGGGCCTAGAGAGAGTAGCCATGCTGACTCGATCGAGAGTGTGGCGGACATTCTCGAACGTGAACTCCAGACTGTGATTGTGGATTGGCTTGCTCGCGTCGAGCAGGAGCCGGACCTGACGTGTATACCTCTAAGCTTTGAAGATCGCGCCGGTCATCTCCCTCACCTTCTGCATGACGTGATTGTGCGGTTGCGTCTCGAGGCCGGGAGCACAGCGCCTATATCGAAAGCCGCGGCCGAACACGGGGATTTGCGTCGCAATCAGGGCTACACGGTAGCTATGGCGGTAGAAGAGTCTCGTCTTTTGCAGGTCACCATTTTTACGACGTTGCACAAGAACGTGAAGAATTTGAAGTTCAACCTGCTCCTTCCCGATGTTGTGACCATCGCGGACGAGGTGGATGCACAATTGAAGGAGCAGATGCTGCGCTTCATGGCCGCCGATGCCGAAAAGAAGGCCAAGGGCAGGTAGTAGTACATTTTTGGTGATAAACCAGATGCCAACCTTAGATCTTAGAAGTGGGCAAAAAACCACCGCTCAAGCTGGCGACGACTGCGTTCTGCTAGTCGCGGCTGAGGTGGACGAGGCGGCGAGACTGTTAGACCAATTGACTTCGTCAACTCATGATCGCTTCCGCGTGGAGTGGGTGGCCGATCTTTCCAGCAGCGTCGAGCGGCTGCGCCGCGGAGGAATCGCGGCCGTAGTCCTTGATCTCGCATCGCACGATGAGCAGGGCCTCGAGACCTTCGAGCTGCTTTTTCAGGCCGCGCCTCGCGTCCCCATTTTGATTCTGAGCGCAGTCGAGGCCGAAGAAACCGCTAAGAAAGCCGTGCAGCGCGGGGCCCAAGACTATTTGCTCAGGGAGCAAGCCGACAGCGACCGCCTAAGGCGCATGGTGCGCACCATGCTCGATCGCCGTGCCGCGGAAGTGATGTCATTGGAAAATGAAGTCGCCAACATGACCCTGGATTCCATCGGAGAGGCGGTTGTGCGCACGGGTTCACGCGGCTGCGTCACCTATCTCAATCGCATAGCAGAAAAAATGACCGGATGGGGCCGGGAAGAGGCCCAGGGGCGTCCCGTCGCCGAGGTGCTTCGGCTCATCGACGGCGTGAGTCGCGCCGCAATTGGCGATACCCTGGGAACCGCATGGCGAGATGATAAGACCGCTTGTTCAATGGCCAGCTGTAGGAACTGCATCCTGGTGCGACGCGACGGCTTCGAATTCGGCATCGAAAGCAAAGTGACCCTTATCCGTGACCACGAAGAAAACGTAGTCGGAACCGTAGTAGCTTTCCACGACGTGAGCGAGGCCCGCGCCGTTTCGCTCGAAATGTCGCATTTGGCGCAACACGACGATTTGACGGATTTGCCTAACCGCGTGCTCTTCAACGACCGCTTGACGCAGGCGATTTCCCTGGCCGAGCGGCAAGGCAAGCAACTCGCCGTGATGTTTGTCGATTTGGATCATTTCAAGAAAATCAACGACTCCCTCGGCCACGGAGTGGGCGACAAACTGCTGCAGTCCGTAGCCGGGCGATTGCTCGCTTGTGTCCGCCGGACGGACACCATCAGCCGCCTGGGCGGCGATGAATTCGTGGTTCTCCTCTCCCAAGTCGAGCACGCGGAAGATGCCGCCTTTAGCGCGCGCAAAATCCTCAGGTCCTTGACGTCGCCGCATAGCATCGACAACAAAATCCTGGATATCAACGTGAGTATCGGGGTCAGCACTTATCCCGGTGACGGGCGCGACGCGGAAGGCTTGATGAACAAAGCCGACGCCGCCATGTACGAAGCCAAGCAACGCGGTCGCAATAACTATCAGTTCTTCCGGCGCGAGATGCACGCGCGGCTAGCAGAACGCCAATCGCTCGAAGCGGATTTACGCTACGCCATGGGGCGCAACGAGTTCCTGCTGCACTACCAGCCTAAATTCAATCTCAAAACCGGCCGCATCACCGGGCTGGAGGCGCTGCTGCGTTGGCAGCACCCGCAGCGGGGAATGGTCTATCCGGTGCAATTCATTCCTATCGCCGAAGAGTGCGGGTTGATTTTGCCCATCGGACGGTGGGTGCTGCTGCAAGCCTGCAAACAGGCGCGCTCGTGGATTGATTCCGGACTCGGAGTTGTGCCCATTGCGGTGAACGTGTCCGCGGCCGAATTAGGCGCCAAGGACTTTCTTTCCGGGGTTCGCGCGGTCTTAATTGCCACCGGAGTGCAGCCTCAGAATCTTGAGCTGGAGCTGACCGAGAGTGTGCTGATGCAGGACGCGGAATCTGCCGTCGTCACGCTGGCGGCGCTGAAAGCGATGGGCGTGCAGCTCACCATCGACGACTTTGGCACCGGGTACTCCAGCTTTACCTATCTCCGGCGCTTTCCTTCCGACGCTCTGAAACTCCATCAGTCCTTTGTGCAGGAGATCACCGCGGATCCGGAAGACGCCACGATCGTCAGCGCCATGATCAATATCGGCCGGAGCTTGAAACAACGGGTCATCGCCGAGGGCGTGGAAACCCGCGCGCAATTCGATTTCCTCCAGCGCCACGGGTGCGGAGAGGGGCAAGGCTATTATTTCAGCCGCCCGGTGGCCGCCGAGCAGGCCGCCAATCTGTTCAAGACTGGCGTGCCCGAAGGGTTGGTGCACTAGCGATTGCCAGCCCGATCCGCCGCTCTAGGCGAACCTTCAGCTATCGCCGTAGACCGGCAGCGCTGCTCCGTGCACTACTTTGCCGTCGTCACCACACAGAAACAGGATGACCCGTGCAATCTCTTCCGGCTTCGGCCACTTCGCAAAGTCCGATTTCGGCATGGCTTTCCGGTTGGCTGCGGTATCGATGATGCTCGGCAGAATCGAGTTGACTCGGAGGCCCGTGCTCTTCAGCTCCGCGGCCAGCGAGTCCATCATCGCTACTGCTGCCGCCTTCGACGCGGCGTATGCGGCGGCCCCCGCGGCGTGATCGAACGCCGCCTTTGCGGCCACGTTGACGATCGCTCCGTAGCCCTGCTTCAACATCACCGGAACTGTGGCGCGCGACAAAATAAAACCAGAACGGAGGTTCAGGGCCAGCATCTGGTCAAACACTTTCGAATCCAGGTCCCACAATCGAACGCCCCCAGCGTAGCCGCCCACGGTATTGATCAACGCATCCAAGCGCCCGCCTTTTCCAACAAGACGGTCAATCAAACCGCTAACTGCAGGTTCATCCGTAACATCGACAGGGTATCCCTCGAGCCGCTCTTTGCTTGCGCCCGCCGCGCTCTGTAGCGCCTCCCATTCTTCCCGCCGCCGATAGGTAGCCGCCACCCTCCAGCTTTGTTCGAGAAAGGCCAGGCTAACCGCGCGTCCCAACCCGCCCGTGCCTCCGGCCACCAACGCCAATTTGCCTCCGAATTTTGCAGCCATTCCCCACCTCCTGCCCCTTCAATTTCTGACACTGAGCCTATATTTCCAACGGTCTGACCTTCTTGCCTCGACTATCGGCATTTGTTATCGTCTCCCTGACCTGCCGCGACTCTTCAGGGCAGAGTCATTATGACCGGACTTTTGCAGCGCTTCATGCCGCGCGAAGAGGGCTTTTTTGACCTGTTCGTGCAACAAGCCGAGAACATCCATGCCGGAGCCGCCGCTCTGCTGAAAATGCTTTCGCAATATACCGGCGTGCCTGAGCAGGTCCAGATCGTCAAAGCCATCGAGCACGAAGGCGACGAGATCGCGCACAACCTGCTCACCAAACTCAACCAGACTTTTATCACTCCGCTCGACCGCGAAGACATCCACGAGCTCTGCAGCCAACTCGATGATGTCATCGACCTCATCGACGCTGCGGCCAGCCGCTTCGTCCTGTATCGCGTCAATTCCGTTCGCGATGGCACTGTCGACCTGGTCAAAATACTGCTTTCCGCTTCCGCGGAAGTCACCTCCGCCGTGCAAGCTCTCGGCACGCCCGAAAAAGCCATGCGCCACTGCATCGAAATCAACCGCTATGAAAACGACAGCGACCGCCTCTGCCGCACTCTTATCGCCAAGCTTTTCGACGAAGAGCAAGATCCTGTCCAGATCATCAAGTGGAAAGAAATCTTCGAAGTCATCGAAACCGCCGTCGACAAGTGCGAAGACGTTGCCAATGTCATCGAAGGCATCGTCATCAAGAGCGCATGAAACTCGTGCTGCGAATCCCTTCACGCTCGACAACTGCGCCTGATCGCGTTCTTTTTCTTCACCTACTCAATCTCCTTTACTTCAAGCGGCTTCAGGATCCTCGCCCGTGAGTCCCTTCTCTCTCCTCGTTCTTGTCGTAGGCCTGACCCTCGTGTTCGAGTTTTCCAATGGTTGGCATGACGCCGCCAACTCCATCGCTACGGTGGTTTCCACGCGAGTGCTCACGCCCTTTCGCGCTGTCGCTTGGGCTGCCTTTTGGAATTTCGTCGCCGCTTTCATCTTCGGCACCGCCGTCGCCAAGACTATCGGCAAGGGCATGGTCCATATCGAAATGGTGGACCAAAAGGTTTTGCTCGCCGGCCTGCTGGGGGCCATCCTCTGGAATCTCATCACTCTTGTTCTTGGCCTGCCCACCAGCTCTTCCCACGCCCTCATGGGCGGCTACGGCGGCGCGGCGGTGGCCAACGCCGGTTTCGGCGCGTTGATTCTGAGCGGCTGGACCAAACCGGTGATGTTCATTTTTCTTTCGCCCATACTGGGGCTCATCATCGGCATGGCCGTCACTGTCGCCACCAGTTGGATCGTGCGCAAGCAACGCCCGCTCAAGGTCGACCGCTGGTTCCGCCGGCTGCAATTGCTTTCCGCCGCCTTTTACAGTCTTGGCCACGGTACCAATGACGCGCAAAAAGGCATGGGCATCATCACGACCTCCCTAGCCGCTGGCGGCTTGCTAAAAACGTTCGACGTCCCCTATTGGGTGATCGTGTGCTGCCATCTCGCCATGGGCGGCGGCACCATGGCCGGAGGCTGGCGCATCATCAAAACCATGGGCCAGCGCATCACCAAGCTCACCCCGTTCGGTGGATTCGCAGCTGAAACTGCGGGCGCACTGACCCTCGCGGGAACCGCGCACTTTGGCATACCGGTCAGCACCACGCACACCATCACCGGAGCGATTGTAGGCGTGGGAGCGTCGCGCCGCCTCACCGCTGTCCGCTGGGGCGTGACGCGTCGCATCGTGTGGGCCTGGGTGCTGACAATTCCCGGCGCAGCGCTGATCGGCGCCAGCGTCTTCCGCCTCCTCACCATAGCACTACGTTAGCCGAGCCCTAACGGCGTTGCTGCGATCACTTTGCGCGCAGCAAGTCTTCCACATCATTGATTTTGTCCCCCAACAGGTTCAACTTGTGCGCCAATCCCTGGATCTCCGATTCCGCTCGGCGGTTGACGTCAAAATCCAGTTCGCTGCGCACGCGATCCTTGGTGTCCTGACGATTCTGGCTCATCATAATCACCGGCGCTTGAATTGCCGCCAGCATCGAAAGAAATAAATTCAAAAGAATAAAGGGATAGGGATCCCACGCAGAGCGACGCAGAACGATATTTATTGCGGTGTAGACCAGCAAAACGGTTAGAAACGTGAGGATGAACGTCCAGGAGCCGCCGAAGCCGGCGACTTTATCGGCGATGCGCTGGCCGAGCGTGGTCTCTTCTTCGATCACTTCGTTTGCATTGCGGCTGGCGCGCACGCGTACCAACTGCTGGGTGGCGTGAAACTGTTTTCCGAGCACGGTCAGCATGTCCATGCCAGCCATGGGTTTGCGCTGTAGCAAGACCGCGATGTCGTTGCGGTCCACTTCGATGCACTCCGATTCTTCAAGGGCCACGGCGTTGGTTTGGTGCGGCGTCCGTTCCAGCATGGAGGCGAAACCAAAAAATTCGCCGTGCGCCGGTTCATCGATCACCACCTCCTGATGATCTTGATCGAGAGTGGTGACGCGCACACGTCCGGACACCATTACGTAAGCCTGTCCGGTAGCGTCTCCCATTTTGTAGATACGCTGGCGGGGTGCAAACCTTTTTAACTCTACCTGGCCGGCGAGCACTGCGGTTTCCTCTTCATCGAGTAACGCAAACAGCGGCACATGCCTTAGTGCTTCAGGGTCGCACGACATGGATCACCTCTCCCGTCAGGCCAAATCGTGCCTAATCCGGCGAATCATTTCAAGAAGATGGCTCGGGGTCGCTCCTTAGTTTGCCGTTCGCGGAGTGTTAATGTACGCGAGCACGAACAGGATGCCCAGGAGCAAGTCCGTGGCAGCGAAAAGCAGGTCGGAGCTGTGCGTACGTCCTTGCAGAACCAGCACCACAACGGCAATGCCGAAGCTGAATTTTTCAAACATGGAAGGCAGCATCAACGGCCGAAAGCGAGCGGGGTCCGTGGCGATGAAGAAAAACGCAAATTGCCAGGCCAGCGCCAGCCCAACGAACCCAAAGAAAAACCCGGGATGAGTGATCGGCGGCGGATCCTGCCGCCCGATTATATCGAAGAGGAAATACAACGGTGCAATGATCAGGAGGCCCCA
>Ga0137398_10001150_pt1 | contig 10510 bp, 8 predicted proteins | sample czorhiz216metaG_FD_106659 | JGI IMG/M metagenome (GOLD analysis project Ga0137398, IMG submission 106659) | Vadose zone soil microbial communities from Angelo Coast Range Reserve, California, USA - czorhiz2.16 metaG | ecosystem: Environmental > Terrestrial > Soil > Vadose zone | place: USA...
GGGATTGAAACTAGCCGAGCGGGGAGGAAAGAATGCCAAGAAGCGAGCCGTCGTTGCGGTGGCACGGAAGTTGGCAGTATGGCTTCACAAGTTGTGGGTGAGCGGAGAGGTGTATGAGCCACTGCGGAACAACCACCAAGTGGTGAGCGCAGTTGCATAGGGTTTGCTTGCGAAGAGTCGAGCTGAACCGCCGAGATCAGGTGACTGCGACCAACTCCTGGCCCAGCTCCCGTCGAACAGAGGGGAGCCAAGGTCGATTATCAGGTAGCAGCACCTACGGGAAACGAGTACGCCCAACTTGCACCGAGCGAAAATCGCTCAACCAAAGAGTGCGGATGGAAGGATGGCGACAGAGGCGGCTCGGCTCAAACGCAAAACCCCACAGGGAGGAAAAAGAAAAACCGACTTGACACTAACCGGCCTTCTCATGGAAGGACTTAGCCCGTCGTCGCTTCACCGAGGACTGATGGCACGTCTAATTTCCAACATAGGCATCAACTAATCATATCTTTCAGCATAATTTCTGCGGAGCACAGCGGCAAGGTTGCGCGAAATGATCCGAAATAAAGACGGATTCAATCGAAGAAACGAACTGCTGTGACGCAGAAATACAGAACTAGCTTTACGTGATTCGTTCGTAGCATAATCCGCAGCGAGCGGGAGGAACATCTGCCATGAGAAAAACTTTGTTTGTTGTCGGTGCTTTACTTGCAGCTGCTGGGGTCGCTTCAATGTCGGCACGCACCCAGCAGGTCACGAAGCAGGACGTCGACGGAGTCAAGAATTTCAAGCGGCTGGAGACAACCGTCGCCTGCGCCGGCGCGACCAAGGCTGACGCCGTGCCGGAAATCAAGAAGATGGGGTTTGCATCGATCATTAACTTGAGGGAAGCGAGCGAAGAAGGCGCAAACGTCGAGGCCGAAGAGGCGGCTGCAAAGAACGTGGGCATGCGTTACTACCACATCCCGTTTAACGGCTCCAATCCGGATCCCGCCGTGGCCGAGAAATTTCTCAATGCGATCACGGCCAGCGGTAGCGATCCGGCTTTCATCCATTGTGCCGGCGGGAATCGTGCGGCTACAATGTGGCTCATTAAGCGCCTGGCGGTTGACCATTGGGATGTCGATCGCGCCACGAAGGAAGCCACCGAACTCGGAATGACCAGCGACAAACTCAAGCAATTCGCGATTGACTTCGCACAATCACACAAACGCTGAACGCCGCGCGATTGCACAGTGGTTGCTCGTCCAACAATGAAATTTACAAGACGCGATTTCATTAAAACCAATGCCGCTGCAGGCGCAGCGGCCGGTATTTCGGATTTTGCCGCTCTGGCTACGGGCCGATTGGCTGCAACAGAACAGCCTCGCCTGGAAACGCTCAGCGAATGGCTGCGAGCAGATCGCGATGCCCGGAAACGCGGACTGGACGTCTGCCTGCAGCGGATCCGAGAGCTCGACCCATCCATTCATGCCTGGGTCCAAGTGCAGCCCGAAAGGCCCACAGCGGACGGACCGCTTTCCGAAATTCCCTTTGGCGCTAAAGACATCATCGAAACGCAGAATATGGCGACCGAATACGGTTCGCCGCTTTACAAAGGCCGACTCGGCACGAAAGATGCAGCAATTATTCGCGACATGCGCAGTCGCGGGGCCATCCTTCTCGGGAAGACTGTGACCACCGCTTTCGCCTATCGGTCACCTGGGCCCACGCGGAACCCGCGGAATTTGGATCACACCCCGGGCGGAAGCTCCAGCGGCTCCGCGGCAGCGGTCGCCGCGGGCATGGTGCCTTTCACGATAGGCGAACAGACGAGAGGGTCGATGATTCGGCCCGCTTCATATTGCGGCATTACAGGTTTCAAGCCGACCCACGATCTTCTCCCAATGGAGGGTGTGCTGCCCTTGGCCAGGAGTCAGGACACCCTTGGTCTTTATACGCACACGCCGACGGACATGCTTGCCCTCTGGAAAGCGCTGGGACATCCGGAAGGCGGCGAAGAGCAATTTTCGTTTGGCGCTCCCGAACCGATTCCTGAATGCGAGCCCGAAATGGCAAACGCCTTTCGGCAATGTTTATCGTTGTTGCGCCGCGCGGGCGTAAGCATCAAGTCAGTCGAAATTTCGGAAATGCTTAAGACGCTTGAGGCAGCGAACGACTTGATCACTACCTACGAGGGCGCTCGATTCCATGAACCGCGCCTGAAAGAGTTCGGAGACCGGCTGGACCAGCCACTGGCGGCCATTGTTCGTGATGGCCTGAAGATTTCGACAGAACGGTACGACGAGGCCACGAGATACGTTTCCGATAGCAGGGTCCGGATAGCGGAGATCTTCAAATCTACGCCCGTGATTCTCACACCCGCCGCGACTGGACCAGCGCCTTTGGGCTTATCCACGACCGGGGATCCGGCCATGAACGCCCCCTGGACAGCGCTGGGAACTCCTGCTATTTCGATTCCCATGCCGATCGCAAGCGGGCTTCCGCTTGGATTGCAGATGACTGCCGATCTTGGGCAAGATTCAAGATTACTTCGCGCAGCGATTCAACTGCAAATGCGATTCAATGCAGGACCCAACATTTCGCCGGCATGATCGGTCGGCAGGTTTCAGAGCAAAGCATATTGACAGGATGAAATCGGAATTTCAGGGAGGTTTATATGCGTTGGATGCGTGGATCGGCACTCTTCGTGGCAGGAACGCTTGTCGGGATTCAGTTCATGGCAACGGCTGCGTCACCGCAAAAAAAGTTGAATGGTCTCACGCTCAATCATTTTGGACTTTATGTTAAAGATATGGACGAATCCACGAAGTTCTACACAGAAAACATGGGCTTTCGCAAAGCGTTCTCGTTCACGGACGGCGCAGGCCACCCAGTTGTATATCTCCAAATTGATCACACCACGTTTCTCGAAATGACGCCGGCCGACAAGGATCACCCGGCCGGGTTCTCTCACGCCGGTATCTTGGCGGATGACCTGGAATCAACTGTCGCTGCGCTACGGAAAAAGGGTCTAAAGGTGGAAGACGTGCATCTCGGCGGAACCAAAGCCCTTATTTCGAATACGCTCGATCCCAACGGCGTGCGGCTGGAATTGCTCACCTATCCTCCGGAGTCGCTGCAGAGGAAGGCGATTAACACCTGGAAGTGAGCGGACAGCGCGGGCACGAATGATGCAGCGAGTTCAAAAGTTCGTCTTTTAAGGCATTTCTAAAATTCAATCGAGATAACGAAATTGACTGGCGGACATCACTTTCGCCAGCGATTCAGGAGGACGAAATGAAGAAATTTCTCAAGCTGGTCTTTATTTCGTTGTTTGTGTCCACCGGGTATGCGGCCGCGGGCGGAAACATCGCAGGGACAATCAAAGGGCCGGACGGCTCTCCCTTCAAAGCTGCATTTGTACGTGCCCAGAATGTGCAAACCAAGATGGTCACGATTGTGCTGTCAAATGCTCAAGGAAAATATCTGGTCAATGTGGCTCCAGGTACTTATGAGGTCTGGGCCAATTCCGTCGAGTACAAGAGCGACCCCGCCAAACGAAGCGATATCAAAGTAGATGACGGCCAAACGGTAAATCTGAATTTTAAAATGCAGAAGGGCACGCTCCAATGGAGTCAGCTGACCAGGTACCAGGCCGGGATGCTGCTGCCGATACCGAAGTCTGCACCGGAAGCGAAGGACAGAGACGTGCTCCTTCAGAATTGTTTTGGCTGCCATGGCATGAGTAAGTGGGGAATGCGCACCGATCACGATGGCTGGGCACACGCGATTGGCATGATGCGGCAAGTGGGAGTCGCGGATATTAAGCCAGAAATCGCGGAACAGGCCGCGACCTATCTGGCCAGCGTCTTCGGCCCTGACTCCGATACCCCTTCTGTTCCGACCCAAATGCCGGGATACCAAGCCGTCAAGCAGGATCACGAGAGCTGGAGCGATGATGCTCTAAATATAATGTACGTGGATTACCAGTTGACGGGAGAACCTAAGGATCGTCCTGGAACGGGCAGACCTGACAAGACCGGTTTCATTTGGCTGGAGATGGGTGGTGGTTTAGCTAAGCTAAATCCCGAAACTGGTGAAGTGAAGATATTCCGATTGGATGATCCGACGCGGCCTTCCATCCATGAAGTCTTCCCCGCTGCGGATGGCTTGTCGGTATGGCTGACTGTGCAAGATCAAAATGCCCTGGTGCGATTCGACACACACGCGGAAAAGTTTGACCCTGTCTATAAGGATCAGTACGACGGGCCGAGGCCCAGGCAAACCAACACCATTGCCCCGTGGCCCCAATTCCGAAATAACGACACGGAGACGATTGGTAACGCTCCTAGGACTCACACGGCGGTGGCAGATCCTGCAGGAAATATCTGGGCGTCCGGCCGACCACTTAAAAAATTCGATATCGAAACAAAAAAATATACCAACTTCCCTGACGTTCCCGATACATATGGAATTGCCGTGGACAAGGAAGGAAACATTTGGGCTGGAGAGTTTACCGCCAGAGATTATCGGAAGCTGGTCAAGGTGGACTCGAAAACAAATAAAGTTACCAAGTACTTGCCGCCCAATACCGATGACCAGTTAAATGGCGCCCCACGACGCGTAAAAGTAGATTCCCAAGGATACGTATGGTGTGCAGATTATTTCGGCGGCAACCTGACTCGATTTGATCCCAGGACCGAAACCTTCAAGATATTCAAGATTCCGGGGCCAACCGCGACGCCTTACGGAATGGGCGTCGATCACAATGATGATGTCTGGTATACCTCTTTCTACACAGACGTGACCGGAAAGCTCGACCCCAGGACCGGCAAATTCACCGAATATCCTTCGCCCTACGGAGAAAGAAGTACAAGGGACTTAAACGAGGATTCCAAGGGAAGAATTTGGTACGGGGCGGAAAGCTTATTCAGAGTGGGTTACTTTCGAGTGCGAACCACGCCCGAGATGGCAGCGGTGCAGGACGTTAAATAGTAGATGCCCAATGTGTTAAATTACTTATTTTAAATATCCTGATAAACGGAATATGGGAACGGCCAGAATCCCAGTTACTTATAATGCCCTTTAGGTTCAATTCGCTCTATGGGACTCATCTTGGAACGAGAACTCTTGCAACCCATAATTAACTGGAAACATCCGACCTGGCACGGTGTCAAAGTATAAGACAGAGATATGCAAGAAGGGAGCGCACTGGAATGAAGCCCTTGCGACTGGCTGTCCCTACCAAAAAGTCCATTCTTATTGAAGCGGTTGAATTTATGCGGCTGAGGTGTGCACTCTGCCAGAGCCATGTTTACCCTTTTTGTCTCCTTACTCTCCTCCGTGCCAGCCTGCTTCCGAACTCGGGCAGCTTTGCAAGCTGAAATCCTTGCCCTGCGTCATCAGCTCTTGGTTTTGCAGCGTTCCAGCCGTGGTCACAAGCTCCGCCTCAGTTCCGCGGACCGAGCGCTCTGGGTCTGGCTATCCCATGTGTGGGCTGAATGGCGATCCGCATTGATTATCGTGAAGCCGGAGACCGTCATCGCCTGGCATCGGCAGGGATTCCGGCTCTATTGGAGGTGGAAGAGCGGCAATCGCTCAGGCCGCCCTTCGGTATCGAGTGAAGTCGCGGATATCATCCGGAGAATGAGTCTCGCTAACGCTGGCTGGGGCGCTCCGCGCATTCATGGAGAACTGTTGAAACTCGGGATTCAGATCTCGCAAGCAACAGTTGCGAAGTACATGGTCCGGCACCGAAAGCCGCCGTCGCAGAAGTGGCGCACCTTTCTGAAGAACCACATGCCGACCTTGGTCTCTGCCGACTTCTTCGTGGTTCCGACGATCACGTTCCGGCTCCTATTTGTCTTTGTGATTCTCTCCCATGACCGCCGACGCCCAGTTCATTTTGCTGTGACTGCGAATCCCACGGCGGAATGGACGGCCCGACAATTGCTAGAAGCTTTCCCTTGGGACGGCGCACCTCGCTATCTGCTGCGTGATCGCGATGGCGTCTATGGAGAGAAGTTCCACGAAACGACAGAGTGGCTGGGCATTCGCGAAGTCCTCACCGCACCGAAGTCACCCTGGCAGAACCCGTATGTGGAGCGGTTGATCGGATCGATTCGCCGCGAGTGTTTGGACCACGTAATCGTCATGAATCAAACCAGTCTGCATCGTGTCCTGAAGTCATACTTTGAATACTACGAGCGCACACGCACTCACCTGTCTCTAGAAAAGGATGCGCCGATCCCGCGGACGGTTCAGCCGCCTGAATTCGGTAGGGTGATCGAGCTGTCTGAAGTTGGCGGACTCCACCACCGATACGAACGTCGCGCGGCCTAGCTTGCTTGAATTTGTGCTCTCCTAAACCTGAACTTGACGGAGAACTGCGCTTCATAGCGCGGCGACCAACCTCCTGCGCGTCTGTGTCAGGAAATATCGCAACGCAGGTCAGTTTGAATTGTTTGCCTCCGTGTCGAAGCAGCTTTTCAAGGCACAGACGGAATTTTTGGTAGGGACAGCAGCGTCATCCAACAGATTGGGCCGTACGTTGTGCTCAGTACTTTTCCATTAACCACATGTTGCCACTCGTGGTCCAGGCCTTGAGCGCAAGCTTGCGGCCGTCTGGAGATGGGAATGCGACTGCTTCACCGAACTCTCCTGGAGTCTCCCAGAGAACATGCGCGTTACCAAGAAGATCCACATGTAAAACTACTCTTCTACTATGGACGCCAGCCGTAACAAAAAGGCTCTTACCATCCGCTGCCCAAATAAATGCCGAGAGGTTGCTCCAACCCTTCACCTGGATCTCCCGCGCCGGTTGTCCACGAAGGGAGAAAACGTAAATGGGGCCTGCAGGGCCTCGAATTGCGGCGATGCGCGCTCCATCGGGAGAGAGGTCTGAAAACCATCGGTCATCATTCATATGAAGCGCAAAGCGGAAGAGTTCAGGGCCACGGCCTTTCATAGGATCAAGAGCCGTAAAGATTTCCTGTTTGCGATCCTCCGTCGGCTCTGCTATCACACACAATGTCGAAGGAGACTTGGCACAGGTAAGCAAACTAAAAGGTCTCGCCATAAATAGCAACTGTGAGGGTCCGCCGGTAAGCGGAACCCGCATGACGGGTTCTGGGTCCCTTGCGCGCCAGCCCCCACTCTTTGCACGCCCGAGATAGATAATATTCTGGCCGTCCGGAGTCACGCGAGCGAATTGGCCAACCCCCTCTGTCAGGAGTGGTTCTGCTGTATCTTCGTTCAAGGACTGCTTGTAAATCCCGAAATGGCCGGTTCGGTTCGATCGGTTCGAAACGAGAATAATTGCGTTGCTATCGGCGGTCCACCCTGTCACAGCATCTGAGCTCTCGGTCAACGGAAAATGCTTTAGATTGAGGATGCGCGTACCGCCCGCCGCCAAATCACCCAAATAGGAGGTAAAGCGCGCCACCCATCTCAGGAATACAAGCCTCTTGCCGTCCGATGTTGCGCTGAGGCCACTCATGCAGTAGCCGGACCAACTTGTGAGTCGTTTGGGTTTGTCGATAGGTTTGGCTGTGCGGCTATCGAGCCGCATTTCCCAAAAGTTGCAGGTATTCCCAAAAAAATCCTCGGGCTCCTCGACCGAGTAGATCAATCGTCCATCGGCCAGCCAGAAAGCCTCATTCACTCTCCTCATTTCAGAAGGCGGAAATATGGTAGTCAACGGCCCACCTTTCAGGTCGCGGCTTACGAGATTGTCTCCGGAATCGTCGGTCCTGACGTAAATGATTCGTTGTCCATCCGGGGACCAATCGGTCCCTGCGATCGAACTGTTCTCATCGGTGTCAAAGAGTCTCCGAGCCTGCTCTCCGCTCGGCTGCATCAGCCAAATTTCGCGATCGCCAAGCCTGCCCCTTTTGGTTCCAAAAGAAATTAAAGAGCCATCGCGCGAAACGGAATAGGCGGTGGCATTGTTGCGAAGCTTCGTCGGCGCTCCACCCAGCACCGAACCCATCCAAATGCTCGTGCCTTGTGAAGACCCGTCGGTCCCACTGGGGTGAGCATTGAAAAGAAACCTGCTACTGTCCGGAAACCAAGCGGTAGTGGCGATCTTCCATTCAATCTGTTTGTCTTTGAGCTCCTCAGGCTGCGGAATGGTGCGGGTCTCACCGATCTCCAGTAATTGGATATGAACCCCGTTTACGTCAGCATAGGCCAGATATTTCCCGTCGGGCGAAATCGCCCCGCTCAGCACGCGATTCTCGAAGGAATTGACGGTGAGTTGCCGCAAATTCGGCCCCGGTGGAACTTGAGAGGACGATTGCCGGCGTTTGGTGAACCAGAAAATCGCGCTCGCGATCAAAAGTAGAGTAACGCCTCCTGCCGCCATCGCCCGCCACCAAGAACGATGTTCGGGTTCGTCCTTTTCCCCCAAAGCTTCCAGATCGGCGCGTATTTCAGACGCGTGCTGATACCGTGACTGACAATCTTTCTCAAGTGTCTTGGCAATGACATTCTCTACTTCTTCGGGTAGCTCTGGATTTATCTCTCGCGCGTGCTGCACATGCCGATGGAGAATTGCGGCACGAACCAACTCTTCGGTTTCGGCCCGAAATGCGTGTTGTCCCGTGGACATTTCGTGCAGAACCAGCCCGAAGGAAAACAGGTCCGAACGTGGGTCCAGCCTCTCACCTAGTATCTGCTCGGGAGACATGTAGCTTGCCGTTCCAAGATTGGCACCAGTCAGAGTGAGGGGAAGAAAGGTCGGCGCTGCCATATCAGGCAGTGAAGCGGCCTTGATCGACCCGGACGCGACAATTGAGTCAGGCTGCACCCGATCGGCAGCGAGTTTAGCCACGCCGAAGTCCAGGATTTTTGCCTCGCCGCGATCGGTGATGAAGATGTTCGCGGGCTTGATGTCGCGGTGAATGATGCCTTTCTGGTGCGCAGCCTCAAGTCCGCGAGTAATTTGGATGGCGAGATCGAGTAGCTCTTCCGTTGGCAGAGGCTTGGCGTGTTGCAAATCAACTCCAATTCGTTCGCGTAAGGTTTGACCTTCGAGCAATTGCATCACGATGAAGGGCTTGCCTTCGTGCTCGCCGAATTCGTAGATGGAGCAGATGTTGGGATGGTCCAGCGCCGAGGCAGCCCGCGCCTCGCGCTCAAATCGTTCCAACGCCTTCGGTTCGTCAGCCAATTCTTCGGGCAGGAACTTCAGGGCAACACGGCGGCCGAGCTTGAAGTCTTCCGCCTCGAACACAATACCCATGCCACCACCGCCCAGAACCTCCAGCACGCGGTAGTGGGACACCTTCTTACCAATCAAGTTGGAAGCGAATGACCCGTTCTCTGGTAGCGCTCCAGCCGGAATATCTGGAGGCGCAAGTGCCTTTTCTCGCCGCTGCACCGGGACCATCCAGCGGTACCCGCGGCGAGCAAGAGTCTCGATGTACTGAGGATTGTCGGCAGATTCGCGCAGCGCCTGGCGCAGTCGCTTAATAGCGGCGTTGATGCTGTGGTCGAATTCTACAATCGTGTCGTTAGGCCACAGCGTTTTGCGAATCTGCTCCCGGAGCACCACCTCGCCGGGCTTTTCCAGCAGCAGAGCCAGAATCCTGATGGCTTGCTCCGGGAGCCCTGTGCTCAGCCCGTCGTTTCGTAGCTCGCGCGCGCGGAGATCCAGCTCAAAAACACCAAAGCGCACCACATTACCAGATGGAACGGGCGTTTTCACGTTTTGTTCTCTGGCGCAGTGTACTGCGTGCCCTGTATGGTTTCAAATGGTTTCTCCGGGGAGCCTCTCCCGACCTGCGCCACTAACAGGTGTCTGCTCAGTAGGTTAGGCCAGTGATTTCTATGCCATAGTAATACCAGCCCTAGTGCATTGAACTATTTTTGCTCCTGCGTGAAGATTGCGCGTTCACAACGCGTCTCTTCACCAATTACGGGAGACATAAGGAGGATAAACATGAAGCGAGCTATCCATTTCATGGTGTTTGGGACCATTTTCCTGGCTGCGCTTGTGGGTATTGCACCGTCGGCGCAAGCGCGGTCTTGCTCCATGCAAGGCGTGGCGGGGAACTACGGATTCACACTTACCGGAGTGGTGATCCTTGCAACAGGCCCGGTACCCCTCGCTGCGGTTGGAAGGGCCAAACTGGATGAGACTGGGAATGCGAGCGGAACAGAATCCCGAAGCGTGGGTGGCGGCTTCGCCGACGAGACCTTTACCGGAACGTATACGGTGAATCCGGATTGCACGGGCACGGCCACACTGCAGTTCTACGAATCAGGGCAGTTGGTCCGCACATCGGAACTGTCGCTCGTTTTCGACAATAACGAACGGGAAATCCGCATGGTTCAGAAGTCATTGCAGCAACCCAACGGCGCATTCCTTCCCGTCGTGATCACCGTCGAGGCGAGAGGGATATCCACCGAAGAGGATGAAGACTGACGGACCCGCCCACGCGGTCCCGGGGTAGAACCCCCCGGACCCTGTGGATGACTCTGCGAGCTGCTGACCGTGAAAGGAGATTCGCCATGCGTGGAATAA
>Ga0137398_10001151_pt1 | contig 10506 bp, 7 predicted proteins | sample czorhiz216metaG_FD_106659 | JGI IMG/M metagenome (GOLD analysis project Ga0137398, IMG submission 106659) | Vadose zone soil microbial communities from Angelo Coast Range Reserve, California, USA - czorhiz2.16 metaG | ecosystem: Environmental > Terrestrial > Soil > Vadose zone | place: USA...
CGCCGTTCGTCATCGACTTCTCCGAGCTCACGGTGACGATGGCCGATCCGGGTGAGCTGCCGGTGGCGCGCCGCCTGCGGCGCGAAGCAGCTCGGACGGCACTGCTCCGGCCGCGCGGAACCGCGCGCCCGGATCGGCTGCTCGCGGAGGAGCGCCCGCACTGGGATGGTCTGGTGTTCGACTACACGCTGCTGGCGCCCAGCGACGCCCCGCTCGCGGGCAGTGGGTACACCGGAGCGCTGGGCGCGGACGCGTTCGGCGGCTCGCTCGAGCTCGTCGCCTCGAGCGTCGGGCGGGCGGCGGACGGCGTCGTGCAGGTCGCCGGGTCGTGGACGGGCGTGTGGCGCGATCACCGCTGGCTCCAGCAGCTGCGTCTGGGCGACGGCGTGTCCACGGGGCCGGCGGTGCGCTCGCTGCGCGGCGTCTCGGTCACGAATGCCCCGTTCGTGCGCGCGTCCCTCATCGGCATCGAGCGCTACCAGGGAGCCCTCGAGCCGGGTGGCGGCTGGTCGGTCGAGGCGTACCGGGGCGGCGAGCTCCTCGGGTTCGACTCGGCCGACGCCGCCGGTCGCTTCAGCGTGCCGGTGCCCGTGCGGTACGGGGAGAACCCCGTGGACTTCGTGGCCTACGGACCGCTGGGTGAGATCCGCGAGTTCAACCAGACCTTCCGCGTGGCCGAGGAGCTCCTGCCCGCCGGTCGGCTCGAGTACGGCATATCGGGCGGGTCGTGCCGCGGCACGCCGTGCCGCGCCACCGGCAACCTCGATCTGCACTATGGCGTGAGCGACCGGTGGACCGTGCGGGGCGGGGTCGACCGGTTCTGGCGCGACACGTTGCCCGATCTGACCCACGCGTACGCATCGGTCGTGGGCAGCCCGTCGACCACATGGACCGTGACGCTCGACGGCGCCACCGCCGCGTTCGCCCGTGCCGGACTGCGCTACGAGCCGTCCATCGACCGGCGGGTCACCGCGGAATACACCCGCTACGCCGACGCCACGGTCGCGCCCGTGCTCACACCGTCCGGTGCCCGCTCGCGCCTCGTGCTCTTCGGCTTCTGGCGGCCGATCCGGCGGGCCGGTTTTTTCTTCTTCGACGGCACGCTCGACCGCCAGACGAGCCTGACCGGCACGACGACGCTCGCGCGCCTCGAGAGCTCGACCGAAGGCCGGGCGGTGCGGGCGTTGCCGTTCGTGCGGCTCGAGCGGGACGCGCCGGTCGGTGTGCCGGCGGTGAGCCGCTGGTTCACCGGCGCGAGCGTGTTCGTGCTGCCACGCCCGGGCCTGGGGCGCGTGCTGGGGCCGATCTGGCTGCGTGGCGGCGGGGAGGTCGAGTCGGACGGTCCGCTGCGCCTGTCGTCGTACTCGCTGCTCGCGGCGCGTCCCCTCGGTTCGGGGCTGCGGGTGGAAGCGGGGGTCACCTGGCTCCGGGGCTCTGCCGGGCCGGTGCTCTCGCTCTCGTTCACGTCCTATCTCTCCGCGGTGCGGTCGTACACCACGGTGAGTGCCCCTGCCGGCGGGACGGTCAGCGGGACACAATACGTGCAGGGGTCGGTGCTGTGGGACCGCGCGACCGGTCGGCTCACGACGGCACCCGGCCCGTCGCTCGAGCGGTCGGGTGTATCCGGGCGGGTGTTCCTGGATGAGAACGCCGACGGCGTGCAGAACCCCGGCGAGCCGGGCATCGCGGGCGTGCGAGTGCGCGTCGGCACGAGCACGGCCGTCTCCGACTCGGACGGCGAGTTCCGTGTGTGGGACATCGTGCCGTTCGAGCCCGTCACCGTGCAGGTCGACTCGCTGTCCCTGTCTTCTCCCCTGCTCGTGCCGGCGTTCGCGAGCGCGCTGCTCGAGCCCGGTCCCAACCGTTTTCGGGGCCTCAACATTCCCGTCGTGCGGGCGGGCGTCGTGGAGGGCCGGGTGAGCCGGGAGGAGGGAGGTCGGCGCGTAGGGGTCGCCGGCGTGACGCTGGAGCTCAGCGACCGGCGCCGGGGAGCGGCCACCGCGCTGCGCTTCACCACGTTCAGCGACGGAGCGTTCTATGTTCTGGGCGTGAAGCCGGGGGACTACGATCTGACCGTCGACGCCGCGGTGCTGGACGCGTTGCAAGCGACCGCGGCACCGCTGCGCGTGACGCTCGCGCCCACGCCGAACGGGGTGGGCGCCTCCGGTCTCGAGATCGAGCTCAGGCCGAGGCCGTAGCGCGCCCCGCGACCTCGCGGACGACGCGCTCGAGGACGGCGAAGTCGAACGGCTTGGCCACCGTGGGTGCGCCGGACTCTTTGAGCAGGGTGGCCGTCTCCACTGTGAAGGCGTCGCCGGTGCTGAACACCAGGCGTCCCACGAGCTCGGGCCGATCGCGGCGCAGCCGTTCCAGGAACTCCCGGCCGCTCATGCCCGGCATCCGCACGTCGGAGATGATCACGTCGAAGTCGCGCTGCTCGAGCAGGCGGATCGCCTCCCAGCCGTCGGCGACGCCCTCGCCATGGATGTCGCGACGCTGAAGAAACCGCAGCAGCGCCTCGCGCAACGACGCCTAGTCGTCCACGACGAGCACGGCGAGCCGGCCGGTGGCGGTGCGGGGGGCTGGCTCGGGTGTGGCCCGGGGGTCGCGCCCTTCCTCGCGCTGGTCGCGGGGCAGCGTCACGCAGAACCGCGCGCCACCCCCGGGCTCGGACTCCACCCAGATCCGGCCGCCGTGATCGCGCGCGACGCCGTAGCAGATCGAGAGCCCCAGCCCGGTGCCCACACCTTCCGGCTTCGTGGTGAAGAACGGGTCGAAGATCCTGGTGCGGAGCTCCGTGGGGATCCCCGGGCCTGAATCCGCGATCTCGAGCCGGGCGTCGCGCTCGTCGGCGCGGCTGCGCACGGCGATCGTGCGCGGCGTGTCGACGGTCACGAGCGCCTGCTCGGCGTTGATCAGCAGGTTGAGGACCAGCTGCTGCAGCTCGGAGCGTCGGCCCAGATCTTGGGCTCCCCGGGATCGAGGTCGAGGGCGACGGTGATGTTCAACGTGGAGAGGTGGTAGGACCGCAGCGCACGCGCGACCTCCGCGCTAACCTAACGGCCATCCCCGGCGGCCGGGAGGGTTCGTTATGTTTCGCGGCCGTATGGACCTCCTAGGATGGAAAGACGCGCCCCGCGCATCCCTGGCGCAGTGGGATGATCTCGTGCGCTTCGCCGACGGCGCGCGACGCGATGGGCTGACGCACACGGTGGTGTGCGGCATGGGCGGCTCGAGCCTCGCACCGCAGGTGCTCGCGGCGAGCTTCGGCCGGACCGGCCTGTCCGTGCTCGACAGCACCGACCCGGCCGCCGTGCTTGCCGTGGTGCGCGCGCCGGACTTCGCCCGGACGCTGTTCGTGATCTCGAGCAAGTCGGGGAGCACCGTCGAGACGCTCTCGTTCTACCGGTACCTGGCGACGCGTGCGGAGCCGCGGCGATTCGTGGCGATCACCGATCCCGGCAGCCCGCTCGAGGCCCTGGCGCGCGAGCGCGGCTTCCGCGCGGTGTTTCCCCACCCGCCCGACGTGGGGGGACGCTATGCCGCGCTGACGGTCGTGGGGATGCTGCCCGCGGCGCTCTCCGGGATCGATGGTCGCGTCCTGTTGGAGCGGGCGCTCGCGGTGGATCCGGCCGCGGCGCGCGCGCTGGGCGCGCGCAGCGCCGCCGCCGTGCTCGCGGGACGGGACAAGCTCGTGCTGCGCCCCCCGGCGGCGGTGGCGCGCTTCGCGGATTGGGTCGAGCAGCTGGTGGCCGAGAGCACGGGGAAGGGTGGACGCGGCGTGATCCCCGTGGTCGACGATCCCGTCGCGGCACCGTACCCCGATGGCGAGATCGTCACGGACTTCTCGGCCGAGCCGCTCGCCCTGGGTGCGGCATTCGTCGCCTGGGAATACGCGACGTGGGAGCTGTGCGTACGCCTGGGCGTGAACGCGTTCGATCAGCCGGACGTGGAGGAGGCGAAGGCGCTGGCGCGCGCCGAGCTGGCGGAGGCACAGGGCAGCGGCGTAGGGGCGCAGCAGGCTGCGCCCCTACCTACCCTGACTCCTGAGGTGCTGCGCCGGAGCGCCCGTCCGGGCGACTACCTTGCGATCCTGGCGTACCTCGCACCCACGCCTGACGTCACCGCCAAGCTTCAGGCCGTGCGTGCGGCCTGGGGACGTGCGCTCGGGTGTGCCACCACGCTCGGCCTCGGCCCGCGTTACCTCCACTCCACCGGCCAGCTCCACAAGGGCGGTCCCAACACCGGCCTGTTCCTGGTGGTCAGCACGGACGATGCGGAAGACGCCGGGATCCCCGAGACGGGGTTCACGTTCGGACGCCTCAAGCGCGCCCAGGCGCGGGGGGACATTCGGGCGCTGTTGGCACGCGGCCGCCGCGTGGCCCACGTGCATTTGCGGCGCCCCGATGAGGTGGGCGGGCTCGCGACGCTATAGGCTCAGCCAGTAGTTGAATTTCACCAACAGCACATTCTTGGGCCGATCGAGGAACAGCTCGCGCCCAAAGTCCCGCGCCACATTGAAGCTCGCGTCGTAGGGGAAGTAGTTCGAGCGACTGTGCGTCCAGGCCAAGAAGACGGTCGAGCCGGGGCGATCGTGTACGTATACAGCGTCGCGCTCACCTGGTGCGCCATCGGTGCGCCGGACACACATGGGTCTTGGCGCTCACGTAGACTTGAGTCCATCGGGTACGTTCGCCCACTGTGCAGGCGCGAGCACCGTGCGGGCGCGCTCGAGCGCACGGCGGATATTCGCGCGTTCCGCGGCCACCTTCGGCTCCAGCCGAGCGCGTACCTCCGCAGGTGGCACGCGATCGCTAAGGCTCTGCGCCTCTGTCTGCACGGAGTCCGACGCGGCGCGGTTCTCGATGTCCAGCGAATCGGAGATGACCTGCAGCAGAGCGACCTGCTCGGCGGAGAGGTGCAGCGAGTCCCGTAGGCCCAGGATCGCAGCGACGGGGTTAGTAAAAGTCGGCGCTGCGTTGGAAGCGACCTCGGGCGCCGGGACGCTGTCGGGGCCCAGCGTCGCGGCCCCCCGGCGGGCGGCGCGCAAGCGCTCGCGCGTCCGGCCCGGACCGAGGGCCACGTGCGCTTGGAGAGCGATCTGGAACGGCACGGAAACACCGCCGGTGGCGCTGACGGTCGTGCCGAACCGGCCGTTGACGCCGTACAAGTAGCGAGCCGTGGCTGGGTCGAAGCCGTGCACGGTCAAGAGGACGGGGTCGGGTGTGGTCGAATATCCCCAGCCATGCAGGTTGGCAGCGCCGTGCACCCACTCGTCCAAGCCGCCAAGCAGATTGAAGGTGAGCAGCGAGACCGTAAGCCGCCGGTCTGGGCCGAACCACGCCGGCCGCCAGTTGACTTGCAGGTCGAACGTTGGCTGCCACGGACCGGTGCAAGAGTTGCGGGTCGCGATGCGCCCGAGCTGATGCGCGAGGCAGCTGCGCGCCCCGGAAAGCGCCGCGCCCAAGAGTGTGCGCATGCTACGGGCGACCGCGGTGTCCGGGGTCGTCGCGGGGTCGAAAATGAACGCGCGGTCGTTACGCGCGCCGTCGCCGTTGATATCCTTTCCGACAAGCGGGGTATACGGCGCCCCCGATGTGAGGTGCCCGATGGCGCTGAGCTCCAGGCCCCGGGTGATGGGGTAGGTAACGGTGCCGAGGAACGAGTGCCGACGCTCGAGGTCGCTGGTCGCCCACTCGGGCACGTTGGGATCAGCGGCGGTCGTGGGCGCCGCGAAGGCGCGCGTCACGGAGCAGCAGGAGTAGGAGGACTGGTCACGGGCTCGGGTGAGTGTGTACGACACCCGGATCACGGCGCCCGCGTGCGTCACCCGGATGTACCCCAGGGTCAGCTGCTTCGTGTCGGACTGGAGATGGGAGCCCATGGCGAGCACCTGGCCGAATTCCGGATGCGCGCGTGACGCGGCGTCGCTCAGCGCCCCGGTTGTCGGTACAATCGAGTCGATGGGCACGTAGACCGGGCGGCGGCCTTCATCCGGCAGCGTAAAGCGCGGCGTGGACACCAAGTTCAGATCGCGGAGGCCGTATTGGTTCATGCCGCGCGCGTAGCTCGCTTCCACGGTAATCCAGTCATTGCCATGAAAGCGGCGGAGCCACCCGAGCGATCCCCGCCAGGCGCGCGGCGCGGCGAAGTCGGGCTCGAACACCGTCACATCGGGCTGCGGCGTGATCGCGACCGCGCTCGTGGTGTCCATGCATTGGGTCGGGATCGTGGCCGGATCCCTGGCGTATTGCGCCCACTCCGGTGTGGGCACCGCTGAACCGACGCAGACCAGCTCGGTTTGAGCGGTCGCCAGGCCAGGTGCTCCGAGGGCGGCGCCGTACAAGAAGGTGGGCGTGAGGCCGCGGAAGTCCCCGACACCGCCGCGCAGGAAGTCGGTGTGCGGGCTCCCGGACGCGCCGATGGTCCACGTAAAACCGACCCGTGGTGACACGTGGAGCTCGGTGGGGATCCGGTCGGTGCGGACGGCGAACAGCGAATCGACGGCGCGGTTGTACCCCGGAGCTCCGCTGAAGCCCGCGTGCTCGACCCGTAGGCCGTAGGTGAGCTGGAATCCACCGGCCAGCCGCCACGTGTCACCGGCGTAGAACGCGCCGTTCCACGCCGTGCCGGCGCGTTCGAGGGGTGCGCCGGTGCGCAAGAACGCTTCCGGGCTGTCAGCGGCAAGTGCGGCGAGCGACGGGAACACGAACGTCCCGTACTGGTTAGCCGTCTGATTTTCAGCGACGCGCGTACCGTTGAGGAAGGCACCGAGCTTGACCCGGTGCGCCGCGGCCCCAGACAGCCACGACACCTCATCGGCGGCCTCGACGCTGCGATTGTCCGTACGCAGGGGGAGCCCATCGTTGCCCCCGAAGGCGAGAGTTTGGACTCCCTGTGTGCCGCCCGGAAGATCCGACGTGACCACCACCAGCGCCGCGGGGATCGTGAGATACGGCCGCATGTCCCGCCGCGTGGCCGAGAGGTAGCCCCGCAGCTCGTTGATGACGTTGCCGCCGAAGTACGAGGTCAGCGAGGCCATCACGCCACCGGCGCGTTCGGAGCGCGTCCCCCCGGTCGCGGGCAGGGCCAGCGTGCTGACCCGAGTGGGTTCCTGGGAGTCCCAGCGGCCATCGAGCCGCAGCGTGAGTGTGTGCCCATCCGACACGCGCCAGTCGAGGCGGAGGAGGGCGAGCGTGTTGTCGCCGCTCCGGTCTTGTGAGAGACCGCCGATGGTCAGCGGCGCGCCGCTCGAGCGCGCCAGACCGAGGAACCGCGCGGCGGAGTCAGGGCTGACGCCGAGTTGCAGCAACGTGGCGGCGTCGGCGCTGGTGAGTGACGGAAGCGCCTGGCCGCGCCAGCGACCCTGCAGCGCGCCGAAAATGAAAAGCTTGTTGCGGATGATCGGCCCACCCATCCCCCCGCTGAGCAAGTGTTGCGTGGAGCCTTGGCCGAAGGGCGATGACGTGGCCTCACCCCACGCGAGCTCGCGATCGCGCACGGTATAGGTGTAGGACCCCTGGGGCACGTTCGTGCCGCCGAGCGTGGTGGAGGCGACCACGCCGCCCGAAAACTGGCCGCGCGCCACGTCATAGCTGCTCGTGACGACGCGCGTGGATCGGACGGCGTCTTGCGGCACGCTCCCCGTGCCAAAGGACGCGCCGTCGAGGGTCACGCTATTGGCGGTGGGCCGCTGGCCGGCGATGGAGAACGCCGTCGCCGTTGAGTCGTTGGCACCGATGCCCACCACGCCGGGCGTGAGCGTCGCCACGGCGTTCAGATCGGACGGGTCAATCGGCAGCCGGACCAGCTGGTCCGGGCTGAGGCTGCGCTCGGTGGCCCCCGGCCCCGCGCGCTCCGAGGGACGGGAGCGTCCAGTGACGGTGAGCGGCTCGAGGGAAACGGCGTTGAGGCCCATCTGGACGTTGGCCACGAGGCGGTCCTCGTCTGCCTGCCGAGCCACGGTGACCCGGACGACTGCCATGCCGATGAATCGCACGACGACCTGATACTGTCCCCCGCCACCGGGGAAGACGATCGTGAAGCGCCCGCGCGCGTCGGTCGTGCGCTGACGCGACACCTGGGTCTCGAGCGAGATGGCCTCGACGCTGGCACCGGCCAGGGGCTGGCTGTCGGGCCCTGTAACCCTGCCGACGATGATGTCGGTCGTCGTGCCGACTTGCGCGACCAGGGGACGAAGCCACGCCCCCGCGAGCAGCACGACGAGGCACAACAGGCGGTCAGGTCGGGGAGTCATGACCTTACCTCGCGTTCAAGGACTTTGATCGCATCGCTCGGGGGATGCTGTGTGGGGGGACTCAACGTGACGTTCACAACGGTCTCCAGGACGCGTCTCGAATCGAAGTGCGTCTCCGCGAGATCACGGGCCGCGTGGCAGTGGCGCCCGTAGTCGCGATTGATCGCGTCGAGCGCCGCGGCGGCGTCGTCGAGCGAGGTGAAGCGGAACATGCCTTCGCCGTTCGGGAGACAGGCGCTCGGGCCGGTGTGCTGCACGACGACCGGCTTGCCGCTCGCCAGATAGCACAGCGTCCGATCGCTCACCCAGGCGTTCTGGAACTGCATGCACGAGGCCTTGGCGCAGCTGAATTCGCCGCGCGAGCGCTGTACGTAGGAGCGGTAGGCGTCGGGGCTGCCCGCCACCTCGGCCGAGTGACGCACGCGCCAGCCGCTCTGGGTGAGCCGCGCCAGGTCCGCCGCGTCGCGATCGTCGGTGTAGAGCGCCAGCTCGAGCGGCTGGGGTGTGTGCCGCGGCAGCTCGGCGAACTCGAGGAACGCGACGCGCTTCGTGTTCTCGCGCAGCACGGTCTTGCCGTTCTCGGTGACCTTGAGCCAATCGGTGGTCGACCAGCTCGACACGGTCGTGAACGCTGCGGCGCGGGGATCGTAGGTAAAGGGCCAGAGATCGAGACACACGGGAGGCCGGATGCGACGCCACGCCAGGCCGCAGTCGGAGAAGCGGGCCGACGGCGTCCCCACCGTTTCGCCGGTGGTCAGGTAGCAGTCGTGCGCCGGCACGTTGAGCTGACCCGTGCTGATCCAGAACTGCAGCAGGCCCGGATCGATGTCGACCAGCGCGGTGCGCCGGGCGCAGCCGAGCAGGCGGGGGTCGATGGCGTAGTGGAAGTTCAGCAACAGGTCGGCCCGCTTCAGCACGCGCTCCACGTCGGGCCAGTCGCAGCCCACGAACCGGAAGTCGTTGCCGGTCTTGGCATAGAGGAGCGTCTTGCCGTCGAGCCCGAAGCGCTTCATCTTCTCGAAGAACGGCGCCAGCAGCGCCGCCTCTTGGGCCGAGTCGCCCGAGGCCGGGGGGCGGAACTGCTCCAGCCAGTACACCTCGCAGCCGAGCCGCCGCAGCCCCTGGGCGTATTGCATGTACACCCAGAAGTGACCGCCCCCGTCCGGGAAGTTGGCGACCTTGTAGACCGAGATGACGGCGATCACGCTGCGGCCTCCAGCAGGTTTCGGAACCCGACCAGCCGAATGCTCCGCTCGACCAGCGCCTGCCGCGCGCGGGGATCGCACAGGGTGCGCAGCTCGGCTTCGCGCTCCTTGGCGTAGCTCGAGACGAGTCCCTCGTCCACGTAGCCGGCATGACAGGTCAGCTCGGTCACGCCCGGGCCCAGCTCGGTATCCAACAGGCGGAGCAGGCCGTCGACACTGATCTGCTCCAGATGGGTCTCGCCGCCCCACTGGCCGTAGAACTTCGAGACATGGCGCACGCGGGAGTACCCGCGTACCGGGGCCGCAATGCGCTCGGCCCAGAGCCGCACGTAGGGCAGGACGCGCGGATCGCGGTGCACGTCGTGGTGCGAGTCCACGTGCGTCGGCGGCGCACCGACGAGCTCCGTGAAACGGCCGAGCTGACGCTCGAGCTCGGCGGGGACGTCCGCCGTGCCGTCGGGGTCGAGCTCCAAATGCAGGCCCACGCTCAGGGCGGGGCTGTCGCGACCGAGGGCGGCCGCCTCGACCGCCGCCGGCCGGTACACCATCAGGCTCGTGCTCGTGAGGATCCCTTGGCGATGCGCCTCGACGATCCCGCGGTTGACCCCGCGGCTGATGCCGAAATCGTCGGCGGTGACGATGAGCACGGTCACGGACGCTGTCACTCCGGAAGCGGCGGTCGGAGCGCCTCGAACCAGCGCTCGTAATCGATGAGCTCCGCGATTCCCCACGCGGCGCCGTCATGGAGGGCGGCGATCGCGTCAAACAGGATGCAGTGGGCGTAGCGAGCGCTCTCTGCGGTGTGGCAGAGCAGGTTCAGCTCTTGGGTGCCAGGGACGCACCCACCCGCGCGATCCACGGCGTCGCGATAGCGCTGTACGATCCACGGCCGCTCCTCGGCCGGAGACTGGTACAGGAAGGTGGAGAGATCGTAGCTGAATGGGCCCGCGCCGACGTGGTCCCAGTCGATGGGCCGCGCACGCGGGCTGGGGTGGGGCGTGGGCACGAAGACATTCTTGGGCCAGAGGTCGCCGTGCAGCAGCG
>Ga0137398_10001152_pt1 | contig 10504 bp, 11 predicted proteins | sample czorhiz216metaG_FD_106659 | JGI IMG/M metagenome (GOLD analysis project Ga0137398, IMG submission 106659) | Vadose zone soil microbial communities from Angelo Coast Range Reserve, California, USA - czorhiz2.16 metaG | ecosystem: Environmental > Terrestrial > Soil > Vadose zone | place: USA...
CATCATCATTTGATTGTGTGATGACACCATGTCCATGCTATGGCGACGCACCCTCGTTCTCTGGATCGGTTACGAGTGAGCCACCTAGCCTCGCAAGTCTACTCAAGCGCTCAAGTGCGGCCCCGTGTGCGACATCACTGCATCACTCCTTTCCCTGAACTGGGTTTTCTCGGACCAATCTAGGGCACCCTTCGTGTTCCTCATATCTATTACTGTACAATGTCTTGGCGTCCTGAGCGATGATGTTCTCTACTTCTTCCCCAAAAATTCGTCTCTCGGATCAATAGCTTTTTACTGTTGGCATCAATTAGCGTGAGCCTGAAGGGTGAGTGGAGGTCCACACTCTGCTGAGGCCCGCCAAGCTCAGAAATACCATTCTCGTGGTGACGACCGAATATTCATTTCTGCGACAAGTTCCTGAATGCACTCTAACTAGTCTACCTTTTATTTTTGAAATTCATTTGAACTACATTTTCCATCCTGCGCAGAACAGGGGAGTCTATACCCGTAATGATCAATCGCACATATCTATCATTCTATGCTGGAGGTTAACTACATCCCAGTTACGTTACGTGCTACACTGGTTATCTATACATAGATGCCCAAACACCTACTTTGTCATGGCTATTGCGATTGACATTATTGTCGCATCGACGTGTTATTTGGGCGTTGCAATGGCCCTGCCAACTAAATGGAGAAAGTCTGCTCTGTCAAGCTCCTCAGTTGACTTCTCCCCTTCACCTAAATCCGGCCTCTGTCTTGTCTTCCACAACCAGAATAATCCGCGTACAGCGTCATGGAGGGCACGGCTATCGTCATCTTGATCGATTCTTTGACGCGATGAGCTTGCTGTATCGGTGGTCGTTGCAGAGGATTCGTTGAGCTCTTTCCGATTCCTTTGGACTGTCCCCCACTCCCAAGGGTTTTCGTCGTCAAGCAACGACGACGGAGTTTCACTGCCATCATCTGTCACACCTGGGGTATCTTCTTCGGGACCTGCTGCAGAAGGACGGTGTGAGAGAGGGCTGCTGTTCGAAGGTCGGGGAGATAGCTGGGCTAAATGATATGCCAGTGTGGTTGGGGATGGGTGCGCCTTTGGATCGCGGAGACGGGAATGGAGATTGGGACTAAGGGTAGGGATGATCTCTTCACGCGAAATGTGGTGTGCAACGGGCACTATTTCGAGCTTACGCGCTCTCTTGTGTATGGGGGATGGGATGGTCGAGTCGCTCGTACCTTGAACGGTATGTGCTCAGAATATGTAGCTCGGCTGCACAGGCGTTACAGAGAGCATACCTTGTACTGCCGCATATCGAGCCCAATACGCATCTTCACTTACGTCCGCCTCGCCCTTGCTTGTAGATGGCAAAAGTTTCGTGCCACGGTCATCTTCCGCGCCATATGAGTTCCAGTAGTCGTCGTCGTCGCCACCACCGGTTGCACCTTTGACCTGTTGATGCCGTCCAAATGACGGGCTGGGAATGGAATTAGAGGCAGCAAGGGCAGCGGGATCGTCCAGAGAAGGGCAAGTTCCAGGAGGGAAGGGCATCAGGGTCGAATCGTGGTATTTCCAGCTTTCTTCGCCATCCCATTCAAAGACGAGACGTAGGCCATTCTCCCCTGTGGGCTTGACGTGGACATGGGCATAGGCATTCTCCGGATCGACTGTGTATCCAATAAGAAAATCTGGAGCCAGTTCGTCGAGAGGCATCTGGAGAGATTCCAAGTGTTGGACAGCTCGGACAGAATCTGAAGAGGGCCAGGAAAGATAGGCAGAAGGGTCCTGTGGCGAGATCTCGAGGAGGACATGTCTTTGCAAGAGAGCACGAGAGAGGAGATGTGAAGGTATCGGGCGAGCTAGTTGTGACGGGGGAGAGATGTACTGAAGGATGAGGTTGACGGTGTATGATGATATCGGTATGCGTTCCATTGGAGTTTAAGTGGCGGCGGGCCAAACCGGCACGGCACGCCTCTCGCCTTGCACGCAATAACACCGCCATCCCGACCACGACCGTTGTCTCCATCATGCGTCCGTTTCTTTTCTATTCCCTCTTTCTTGTCCCATTCACCGCTGTTCTCGCCCAGGTGAGCTCACCCACTCTCTATTTCTCCAGCCGTACCACCCTCGACGACGTAACATGACAGAACGACAACAATGCAACCTCCGCTGCGTCCGCTCAGGTCACCGTGTTCACCTCATTCTCGACGGGGGTTTCTCTCGACCAAAATCGACAGACAGTTGTCGTCTCTACTCCCATCCCCGTCACATTGACCCTGACCGCAAATTCCCCCGGCTCGAGCGGGAACACCACGGGCAATTCAACGAACACAAACTCGACATCCACGAATTCGACGTCCACGAACTCGACTTCCACAAAGCCGACCTCTACTGCTCCTCTACCAACTGCTCCCACAGATGTCAACGGTGGAGGAGGTGGTTCAAACGGTGCTCCGGTGCCAGGACAGACAGGGCAGGGAGGTGTATATGGTCCACCGGATGGTTATGTCTCTGGAGTGACTTCATTACAATGGAACGCAATGGTTGTTGGCATCGCAGGAGCCATCATGGGCGCTTTCCTTTCCTTACTCTAGTGATCACATGGACTACAGTGCCCAGTTATAATACCTTGGATAGACAATGGACGTTGTGTCGCAGACATCTACGAATACATGGACACTGACTTTATGACGATTTTTTTCGCATGTAAACTGTACTTGTTACAAAGTAAGCATGACATCAAATAGATGTTTTACATGCGGCTGCGGCCACCACCAGCCCTCACTCTTGCCTCGAGGTCTATCCGGATGGCAGCGACCAACATTTCACATCCCTCGAAGAGACAGAGAACTGAAGGACCAAAAGTGCGTGTCGTTGGATCACCGTAAAGGTGGCCTGACCCAGGATGCTCGGTCGCCTCTCAAGGTCATTGGAACTCACAATGGCACCTTTCATTGCGACGAAGCTCTCGCAGTGTACATGCTACGGCTCACGGAGGCTTATCGTAGTTCAGGTTACTTTTCTCAAACTATGGGCGTTACATGGGGTTCTACTGAGGCTGTATAACAGACGTGAAGCGTACCCGGGACCCTGCTGTCCTCGACACTTGCGACATAGTCGTGGACGTCGGCGCCGTCTATGATGAGAGTAAGCAACGGTTTGACCACCACCAGCGAGGCTTTGGGGAAGTGTTCGGCTACGGATTCACGACCAAGTTATCCTCGGCGGGTCTCATCTACAAGTTAGACTACTCGTCTTACGTCGCATCCTCGCTGATGGCCCTTCAGACATTTTGGTCGGGAGATCATTTCCAACCAGTTACAGCTCTCTCCGGACGACCCAAAAGTTGAAAGTCTTTGGCTGAAATTCTACAAGGTACCATTCCTTTGCCCCACGTATGGCGTGCAAGAACGCATGTTGAATAGGATTTCAGGAATTTATCGAAGCGCTCGATGGTATTGATAATGGTATTTCGCAATACTCTAACGATATTCAGCCCAAGTATCGGAATCGCACCGATCTTTCCAGTCGTGTGGGCTGGCTCAATCCGGCATGGAATGAACCTTTCGATTCGCAAACAGTAGATGTGAGAACGCAAGACTTTCATTCGTGCATTGCTCATCCTTATTTCTAGGCCCAGTTTTGGAAGGCCTCTCAACTCGCCGGGGAGGAATTCCTTGGTCGCCTAAACTACTACAGCCGGTCGTGGCTCCCAGCCCGTGACATTGTTCTCAACGGACTCTCTCGACGTACAAACATAGAACCCAGTGGCCGTATTATCGTTTTCGATCAGTACGCTCCGTGGAAGGCGAGTCCGATCCTTTTTAATCGTCACTTACAGAAGACTTACAGTAAAACAGGAGCACTTGTTTGAGCTCGAGGTCGAGCTGGCTGTGCCTGCGCATGCGCAGCCTTTCTATGTTATCTATCCGGACGAGGCTGGTGGTAATTGGCGCGTACAAGCCGTCTCTGTCTCTCCGGAAAGCTTTGAGAGTCGAAAGGCGCTACCGGAGCTGTGGCGCGGGGTCAGAGACGAGGAGCTTTCGCGGATTGCGGGCATTGAGGGCTGTATTTTTGTGCACGCGTCGGGCTTTATTGGGGGAAATAAGACCAAGGAGGGCGCCTTGGAGATGGCTAAAAGGGCAGTACAGTTGTGAATTTTCAGTTTTCGATCTTGTCGTTCTGTATCTCGAAAATGTATCATCGATAACGATCCTTCCACCATCGCTGCTGACATGGCTCCAAAACCACTGACGGTCCTGCTCACTGTGACCAGATTCCCTTGAGATTCAGATGCTGTAGCAGTGCATTGACGAATCCGTAGAATGACGATGGCCCTCCTGGTGTAGCATCTCCGTATATTTTCGGGTTGTATAAACATCTCACGAAGTCCCTTGGTTAGTCTTTCCTTTTAAAAACCACTGCATCACCTTGAACACTCGTCACACGTACGCCGACATGTAGGTTGGGATGTTAGAGTCGTGATACCCAGCTCCCAAAAGTCATGGATTGGTTCGTAATTCCCCCGAGAAGGCTCTATTTTTGTTATTCACCGTCGACACAGGCACGGCCTACCAGATCAGGGATATTATCTCAGGACGTTTCTACTATCCCCGAGATCCTGGTAAGGTTTACGACGCATGTAAATGTGAGGTCGAAAACTGAGCTATAAACCCAAGATGGACTGCTGGGAGAGACCTCGGACTCACCGCGACCTCTTAAAGAGGGAGAGATTGGTGAATGGATCCTCTTAGACGGGGTGAGTCCCAGTACCCGAGTCTCACCAGCATCGTAATAGCTCTGCCAACCAACAGACCCCAGCGACGTGCTCTAATATCGCACTCCACAACCTATACCCCGGCGAGATTGACCTTCTGGTGCGTTCTGACTTGCCTACTACCCTTCCTTCTGTACCCCCATCCTCCCACTAAAAGCACCCATCTACCCACCATCCATCATCCAGTTGTCCGGACCTAATCTAGGGAGGAACACATCTTGTGAGTCCATCCTGTGACCAGTATATTTCTCTCTCAAACAACCCCCACAAACACGCTTTTCCGAGTCTCCAGGCGCATTATCATTGTCGTCCGGAACCCTCGCTGCCGCTTCGTCTTCTGCCCTCTCCCAAGCTCGCAGCATCGCCCTATCCTACGGGACGGTCGGCGAAAAGCCTACGCCACAAGCTTTCTTCGACCCCGCACATGCCCTTTCGACGAAAATCATTTGCCATCTATGGGATAACTGGGGCAAAGACAGTACCGGCTTGCGGAATGGGGAAATCGACTTCTACAGCGTAAATATACCCATGATTCAAGGATTATTGAGCGAGGATGGACTTCCTATCATTTGGACGCGCCTCTGGAGGAATTCCTACCATCGCCTCTTCAAGGCGTGCCCCCCAGAGCGGGCAGCGGACCTGGAGCGTCCTTCTCTGCAGGCGGGACCAGAATCCACAGAAACTTTGCCTGCGCAGACAAGTTCTCAAGAAGCTGGGGGTAAAGTACCCCCAAAGAGGCTTGGGGGACTGCTGTTCGAGTTTTCCCCAGATATGAGGGAATTCGTCAACCTTTCACCGGCCTCCTTGCTGGAAGGTTCTGACAGTTGGGCCATCGAGATGGGATGGGTGAGTGTCACTCCGATGAGAGCTAGCTTCGGGGAGCCGCCCGCAGAGGATGTATTTCCACCAGGCGGGACCACACAGGATAGAATATGGAAGATAAGGCCGTGAGTAAACGTAAATACATAGTGTAATGTTCATGTATATAGCAAACGATAGCGATTTCCATACGTAAGTAGTAGCAAGTCATAGTCATAAGACAACAAGAGAAAAAGCAGTCGCAGTAATGATCCCCAGCAACATCGGCAGGGGCAGTTGCATGATGGGAGCGTGTACACCCGCATTAACAACTCCAACAACACTTTGACGACGGTATACCTTGAGCCAGTTAATACTCCAGGATGCATTCTAAGGAGTATAGTTGAGCATGAGATCAAGGTAGCCAGTAGCATCATACCACAAAATTAGCCGGATTCGTAAGGCGGTCGGAACATGTGCCAGGACAACCGGATGTCGCGTATGAGTTACCAGCCCAGTCACCTGGAATATAAGGATTGGGGTAAGCTTCTGAGTCAGTGTATTTATCTCCTTGGACACACCGCAGAAAGTGATATCTTCCTCGAAATCAGCGCTTTCTATTACCCTGAAAGAAATAAGACGCGACGCACCGAATATGATCGAATGATTCTTGAAGAACTTCAGAGGGTCGCAACCTGCGGGTTCCAGAGTGGCCGTAGGGTTTGGCCAGTTAGCAGGATTTGGTATTCCATCTAGGACATCTTGTGGTATAGCGACGCGATAGAAATTCCCTTCGGTAAATAGTTCAGCAGCAGCTATGGCGCTGTCCCTGGCAGTAGTAGCTCACAGACAGATATCCCGTCCTGATCCCATTTCATCGCAAAGATACCGCCGCCTTGGGCATCGAACGTTGGCCCATATGATGCCTGACTCCATTCAATGACACCACATCCAGGTAAGGTGCCGCTACCCTCGCAATTGACGTATGTTTGGTTGTTACTTTGCTAATACCAATGAAGACGTTGGCTAGAGGTAGAAGAGAGCTGCTCACCACAGGGCTGCCAGTATAACTATTATTAACAGGGGGCGTCAGATTGCATCCTAGCTTCGCATCAGCACTTTCGCGAGAGCAGTCACACGATAAAAAATAACCTGCGCTGGTGTGCCATGTCACTTGGTTGTGTTCGTTGTCGTGTACTCCTTCAATTATGTCGATCTCTCCGGTCTGTGAATAGAGGTAAGGGGGGATTTCGGACTCTACGAAGCGCAACTCACACTCGGCCATATTCCATTTCCAAGAGTCCAAAATGCAGGCCACACGCCTCAAGGATGGGCACCATCGCTTAGCTGATCATCTCAGTGAACAATTACTCAAAAAAACATACCACAGCCCCATGGCGCACGATTTATATCCAGAATGAAAAGGCCAGTGTTATAGAGTTTGTTGCTGGAAACTCGGACACTGACTGAAGGTAAATAGTAGGAAAAACTAGATCAGGTAGTCAGCCCGCACCTTTCCCGGTTCTGGCCGGCCTGCAGAGTGTTTGTATCGTCTCCTTTCATTATGACTTTGCCATCCCAAGAATTATACGAGAGATTGTGAGCAAAGGCCGTCGTGTTATCTACGTAACTGTAGGACGAGCTCAGGTCACCGAGAGCCAGTGGAGTGAAAGGTGAATAGTCGCATACTTGACGGTTCCACTGGGAAGGGGTCAGCTCGGGCAAGGCAGATGTAAAAAGTGCATACTGTGTTGGGTCCTGTCCAGTGAAGAAGGAAAAGGATCTAATGAGGCCCGTTGAATCGGGGTTCGAACCACAACTGCGGGACCCACTGAAAAAAGTTTGATGTATTGTAGGTATCTTCGATGATCCATATGAATTTCTGAGAACCCGAGGTAATGTTGCTGGTGATGTTGTTAAGTGAGGAGGTATTTGTATCTCTACTGAGGTATGGTGCGTTTTGAGGCAGCAATAATCGTGGCCTCAGCATGGACTCATTATAATTCGTGGGATTGAACGTGAGGGATGCAGCGAGAGGGAAGAGTAGAAAGGGAATCATCCAACAGAGAAGGTCCGACATGATGTTGTTGTAAGAGGCGGAAACTGGTCAACATCATCACACACAATCTCCTCGCTTTGTCCGATACACGAGGTTGCTGCACGCTTTTCCCAGCACGCTACGTAACCAGCTTAATATGGAAAGACTTTGTTACGGACATTGTTATCATGACAGTGATGGAACATCTAACACGCAAAACTGCACTATCATCGGTAACGGCGCAAGCTGAGCTTGTTGTGCCTTTTCCATGTCGCCACACGAGGCGTGTTGTTGTATCTGTGGCCTTTGCCGATCCCGCGGTTCTGACAAAATCCTTTGAGTGTCGGAGTAATATCTCAATCACTAAACATACCTGTTTCCCAACGCTCGTCAGGCCGCGAGCTTCCCGTCTCTTGTGTACGGGCTTAGCGATCCAGTTAATTCGAGCGTCTCGTCGAATCTGATCACCGTAAGCTGAGATGCGTCCATAATGATCCCGATACTCACCGCCTTGTGGTTGGGGTCGACAAGTATGACTTCATAATACTTGTACACACCATCCTGGTTGATCCAGTACGAGTTTAGCACACGCAAATTCCCACAGCGACGGCCAACGCGTTCTTCAGCAACACTCCGTAGACCACGCTGGGGCTTGAGATGATTGACACCCTGCCGGACGGGCTTGCCATATGTCGCACCTGCGCAAAAAGAAATCAGACGTGCCTTTCATTCAACTGAAAGATACCTACCCTTAGGCACATGCTTCTTACGATTACCGCGGCGTACGCGCACGCGATAGACAACGTATCCTTGTTTTGCCTTGTAGCCAAGCCTCCGAGCCTTGTCAGGGCGCGACGGGCGCGAAGCTCGGTGGATGACATTCAGCTGGCGGTACTCCCAACAGCTGTCCCACATCCGCAGTCAGGAAACGTCCAATAGTAACCGGTAGGACAGCGACCTACCGAACGCGAAGTAGAAAACGAAGGACATCTGACTGCTTTTTCTTGTACAACTCGCCGATGTACTTGTACGCACCCATCCTGTAGACCAATAGATCTGTGTCAGCTCCATGTCATCCATTCATTCTCAGAAGCATCCATCCGCTTGCTTCAACTATCTCCAGCTAAATACCACCACGGTGGAAAGAGCAGCTTCCATGTCCACTGAATGGCACATAAATAACAGCTTTGAGCTCACCTTTTGTCAATATACTAACGACTTGAACTTGGGTGTGATTAGCCGACTCTACGTCCCACGAACAAAGTTCAGGTGCTCTTTCCGGCAAATCCCGCAATCTCGTCCTACTGTACTCTCTACATAGTAATGCCTCCAGTGCAATATACTGTAGTTGAACCACACTCTTCTTCAGTTATACGGTTATGGGAATGGGGGACATGCATCACAACCAACACTCCGTTTGTCAAGGTAGCTGAGGCGGGGCCATGCCTGCGTTTCATCATAATTGGTTTCCGTCATCTCAAAGCTGTCTACCAACATGCCGCTTCGCGTATCGAACGTAACGCACCCACAAACCCATCACAGCGGTAGCAGATGATTTTATGTGTAGAATGGCATCCTACTAGAGCATGCAATGCCAATGGACGTCATGACACATGGGCGGTGTAGAGGAATAATGAATATGGGCAACCATTTACTCTTCTGAACGCAGGCGCGCGGCAGGGTTGGTCACCTTCAGGCCCAGCGCCTTGGCCCTGAAAAGTAGCCAAGGAGTCAGTTGCGATGTAAAAAGCATTGCCTAGGCGTCATACCTTTCCAGAATGACAACCCGGTTTCGACTGCTAACATTGTGTGCGATCTCGGCAGCGTAACTTTTGTTGTGCATGAGGAGTAACTCAAGCTCCCGGACGTTATACACCAAGAACTTTTTAAGGCCGTTGGGAAGTAGATGGCGCGTCTTCTTATTGCTGCCATAACCAATCTTTACTGCGTGTCAGTGCGCAGTAGTGGGAGGGGCAAGTTCACGTACCTTGGGCATAGGGAGCTGGCCCTTGAATCTGCGCCGCACCCTGTTATCAATACCCTTGGGTTTCCTCCAAGCCTCCTTGACGCTTTTATAGCGGTCAGATTGATGCCGCCTGCGAAGTACCGCGTGAGCCGTTCTGATCTCAGTATAAATCGAGAGGCATTTGCACGCACTTGAATGGCTTGGTGCGTTTTTTGATGATTGGTGTTTTGACGGCCATGGTGAGCTGTGTAATGCATGCGTAAGAACATAGATCCCATCTGTGAGTGAGACGCAATGTATTGAAAGCACGATATCATCCAATGCAGAACCTATCCATCCACCGGATCCTGATCCCCTCCGCCATGCACTCCCAGGCCCAACACATATGACCAAACCAAGGTCACAGAATGTACGATTGTGGAGAGAATGTACTCACAATCTTGCAAGTGATGAGTGGGTGGTCGATGATGTGGATGTGGGATGTACTGGAAGTCTGCCAAATTAGGAAGTAAATATGAGTCAACAAGATGTACCGTACGGTTATCGTTCGAGTTTTTGCCAGCGCAACAACGCGACAAATTATTTACAATAAAAGTACCCTGTACGCCTTCAACGAGCTCCCTTATTTGTCTTCATTGGATAAATTTTCGTTAGATTTCTCTTTCGGTCTGCAACAATAGAACGTGCAGTGGCACGTGTGTGGGCGTGAGGTGCCTGCACTGCAGTCGGCCGTGAGAGATCTCCCAGTGCGACCCTCAGCTGACTCTACCCCACCATTCACTTCCATCTTGAAAATCGCAGCACTGCGGATCCCACCACACTGTTTACGACCTCTCTCATCCAGCCCACCCTTGGACTCAGCTCACTCCGTCTTCCCCAACGTCCCACATCAACTAATCTATGCTCACGGCACCCGCAGCGGTGGAC
>Ga0137398_10001153_pt1 | contig 10500 bp, 5 predicted proteins | sample czorhiz216metaG_FD_106659 | JGI IMG/M metagenome (GOLD analysis project Ga0137398, IMG submission 106659) | Vadose zone soil microbial communities from Angelo Coast Range Reserve, California, USA - czorhiz2.16 metaG | ecosystem: Environmental > Terrestrial > Soil > Vadose zone | place: USA...
ACGGACACGGCTCGTCCGAGGATGGCCGCATGAACAACAACATGATGAAGGATTTCATGCCGGAGCAACAGCGGACCGAGCGCGTCGTTGCTGCGGTCAAAGCGGTGTCCGATCAGACTGGCCACAGTATGGCGCAAGTTGCGCTGGCGTGGCTTCGCTACCGCCCGGTGCCGGTCATCCCCATCATCGGTGCGCGAAAGCTTTCTCAACTACAGGATAATCTTGCGAGCTTCGACTTGTCGCTCTCAACGGAGCAGGTGCAGGCACTCGACGAGGCGAGCCAAATCGATCTCGGATTCCCGTATTACCTTTACGCTAAAGAGGCGGTCCGAGCGATTGCGTACGGTGGCACGCGAGACAAGATCTTGGCCTAGGTGCATTCTGGCTACGCTGGGCTATTTTTGTTAGATGACGGATCGCTTCCGAATTTCGGCCGTGCTTTTGCGAAGGCTTGAGGAATTGGGCCTCTCGCCGATGGTGGTCCTGCGTCATGCGGGGCTTCCAATCGGTCTGTTCCAACAGGAAAAAATCCTCGTCAGCACCGAAGAGATGTTTGCCTTGTACCGCGCCATCTTCGAGGTTAGCGGCGATCCCGCCATCGGGCTCAAACTGGGAACCGAAGAACGCATAGAACGCTACTCTCCCATCGCCATCGCGGCGCTCTATACTCGATCGTTTCGCGACGCCTTGCAGCGCATCGCGCGCTACAAACAACTAACCTGCCCAGAGGAGATAAAAATTGCTGAACGCGGTGATGAATGCGCCGTTCAATTCCTGTGGCTCCTGGCCGATCATCCCGAACCGGCAACCCTCGTCGATGCCTGCTTCGCGGGGATTGTAGCCATTGGTGGCCGTGGCACCGGTCGCACCGTCCATCCCAAACGGGTGGAATTCCAGCGTTTGGAAGCTCACCGAGGAATATACGAATCTTATTTCCAATGCACCGTACAGTTCGGTACGCGCCACAACGTCCTTGTGTTTGACACAGCGGACGTCGACCGGCCTTTCCTGACCCACAACGCCGAGCTCCTCGCCTTGATCGCGCCGCAATTGGAGTCCGAACTGACCCAACAGCTGGCTCACAAGTCCCTCACGGAACAAGTGAAAAGTATTCTCAAGAAAATTCTCGCTGGCCAGCGCCCAACTCTGCAGGATGTCTCCCGGGAATTGCACTTGAGCACCCGGACGCTGCAACGCCGCCTGACTGCGGAGCGCGCGAAGTTCCAGCAGTTGATGGAAGAAGCGCGACGCGAACTGGCGCAACATTATCTACTGCATTCCTCGCTGGAGTTGAATGAAACTGCCTATCTTCTCGGCTACGAAGATGCGAACTCGTTTTTTCGCGCGTTTCACCGGTGGGAAGGCACGTCGCCAGGTGAATGGCGGGCCATGCACGCCCATCGCGCCAGCTCGAACCACGCGTCGGCTTCGGTTGCGTAATTCTGAGGTTGAGGGTGGGTGCTTTTCAGTTTGTAACGTACTCAGGATTTGCGACATCCAACGCTTCAAACGACAGTCTCTGAGGGTTTGTCGGATGCGAACGGAAGAAGTTACGGAAGGGTCCCGGCTCTCAGCCGCTGCGCGGTTCGAATCGCTCGTCGGCGTATCGAATGCGATTGGAATGCATCGAGATCCGCAGGAACTATTTGGCGCGCTGCTGAGGGAGTTGCACCGAGTCGTGCGGTTTGATTATATCGGTGTGTCCATTCGTGACGAGAAATCGAATACGTTTCACCGGCATTCCCTCGACGCGGAGACAGAAGCACCTGTCCCTCCGGACCCCGAACTGGCCATGGAGGAATCCGATGCCTGGTGGGTTTATCAGAACCAAGAGCCTTTGGTCACTTCGCTTGAAGCCGTCGACGCTCGGTGTTCCAAATTTCAAGGGATTTTGAAGAAGTATGGAATCCGCTGTGTGTGCACGCTCCCCTTAACCACAGCCCACAGCAAGGTCGGAACGCTCACCTTTGCCAGTAAGGCTCCAGATATCTATAACGCCGAAGAAGTTTGCTTTCTTTCGGTGGTGGCTGACCATCTCGCTCTCGCATTCGACAATGCGCTGCACTTTAATGCAGCGCAAGCCTCACAGCAGCAGTTGGTGAAGAAGAACGAGCGTGTTGGACTTCTCCTTGAATTGACCAATCACGTGGTTTCCAATCTCGAGTTCCGGGACCTTCTCCGAGCCGTAGTAACGAGCACCCGCCGGGTTATGGGCTGTGATGGAGTTGGCATTACGCTTGCCGATAGCGACAGCACACACTTGCGGATCTACGCCCTGGATTATCCATCCAAAGACGAATCACACCAAGAGGAGAGCCTTGTCCCCATCGATGAAGATGTCTCGGGAGCGGTCTTTCGCACCGGAAAACTTTGGTGCGGGAGCGTCCAGGAGGCCAGGCGGCTGGGAATGAAGGACACTGCGCAAGGCGAAGGTGGAACGGTCTGCATCCTTCCGCTTGTTAGCCGAGGTCGTGTGCTGGGCACATTCGGTGTGGTCAAGTATCAGGACAATGCGTTCACTGGCGATATCGAGTTTCTGACACAAATCGCAAATCAGGTTGCCATTGCCGTGGAGAATGCACTTGCGTTTGGGCAGATTCGAGAGCTCAAAGATCAGCTCTCCAAAGAGAAGCTGTATTTGGAAGATGAAATCCGCACAGAAATGAATTTTGCTCAGATCATTGGAAACAGCGCCTCTCTGCGCAAAGTGCTCAAACATGTGGAAACTGTAGCGCCGACGGACTCGACAGTCCTGATTTATGGCGAGACGGGGACGGGAAAGGAACTGATCGCCCGCGCCATTCATGATTTGAGCCCACGGCGGCCGAAATCCTTCGTGAAGCTCAACTGCGCGGCCATTCCGACGGGCTTGCTGGAAAGCGAGCTGTTCGGACACGAGAAAGGGGCATTCACCGGAGCGATCGCACAACGCATTGGGCGGTTCGAAGTGGCCGACGGTGGCACGATTTTTCTGGATGAAATAGGAGAAATTCCCCTCGAATTGCAGACCAAACTGCTCCGAGTGCTGCAAGAGAGGGAATTCGAGCGGCTGGGAAGCTCGCGGACGCTTCGGACCGATGCGCGCTTGATTGCCGCGACGAACCGTGATTTAGAGGCGATGGTGAGCGAGCAGAAGTTCCGATCGGATCTCTTCTTTCGCTTGAATGTTTTTCCCGTTCACGTTCCGCCCTTGCGGGAACGGCAGGGGGATATTCCACTGCTGGTGCGGCACTTCACGCAGCAGTTTTCCAGACGTATGAAAAAGGTCATCGAAACGATTCCGTCTGCGGCAATGGATGCCCTGTGCCGATACCGATGGCCGGGGAACATACGAGAACTCCAGAATGTGATCGAGCGCGCCGTAATCATCTCGACGGGCCCTACCCTTAGCGTCGATGTGAGCGATCTTAAAGTTCCCAAGGCCGGCCATGCGATTGAAGAAACGACCTCTCCGAAATCGCCGACAAACGGCGGACTTCATGACGTTCTAGAGCAATCAGAACGTCAGCAGATCCTCAAAGCTCTGGAGCAGTGCAACTGGGTTGTGGCGGGCCTGAATGGGGCGGCGGCGCGCCTTGGAATGAAACGATCCACTCTCCAACAGAGGATTCGCAAACTCGGAATCGCACGCCGCTCTGCCTAAGCGTTTCGCGCTGCACTTCCACTCCGTGCCATTCGGAAGCGTTTTCTCCGGCCCCACACTTTTCTTGGGTGCCACAAAACGGGCACGCTGCCACAAATCCGGCAGTGCCATACTGGCACCGTGGTCTAAAGAACGTCTCTCGGCTCGCCATATCACATAAATTAGTTAGTTCCGCCAAACTTGGAAATCCTCAGCGTCTTGGCCCTCCTGATGCACTGGTCCTGAGTACGGGGGTTTGCCATGAGTGGAATGCGAGGCCTGAACAGAGCATCGGATTCTCAATCGTTGTGCTCAAGAAAACGCTCCCATTCCCGCATCTTGGAAATCGACACCTGGATGCCGAGCGAAATTCACGCGATAGCGTCTACGGTAGACCGCTTGATGCGGCTGGTTGAAGGATCGGAATGTGTTCAGGGAGCAGAACGCGACGTCGAGCTGGCGCTCCGCGAAGCTCTGGGAAATGCTGTCGTGCATGGTAATCAGGCAGATCCGAAAACAAAAATACACATCCGCTGCCGCTGCAGACCCGGCAATGAAATATCCATCGTTGTGACGCATCAGGGAAAAGGATTTGACTTCGGAAAGACAATAGGTGACAGCCGCAAATCGCAGCCCGCGGGCAAAGATGGGTGCGGCGAGTTGATGAAAGTCGCGATCGCCGAAGTCTCCTTTGAACGCCCTAGCACCGAAGTCCATAACGGCGACACCGTGCTCAGCTCCGCTTCACTGAAGCCGATGTGTTGAGGATGCATGAGATCGGAATCGCACGCCGCTCTGCCTAACCTAACCGCGGTACACTTTCACTGCGCGGAATTCCGAAATGTTTTCTCCTCCCTCACACTCTTCTTGTGTGCTGCAAAACCGGCATGCTACCGCAAATACGGCAGTGCCACGATGGCACCTTGATCTGGGGAACGGTCTTTCGGCTCGCCATCGCAGTACAAATCAATAACTTCCGCAACCTTGGGATCCATCCGCGCTATGGCAGGCGTGCTGCACTGTTCACTGGCGTGAGAGGAAATCTGATGTCCCCAGGACTCAGGCTTCCCCCCCAACGCTTGCTAAGGAAATAGGAGCGAGCGTGATCCCAAAACCGAGTTCAAGGAGACGAATGCGGATACCCATGAAGAATTGTGACGCGTCGCTGTCGAGGGCTGCGTTAATCGGCGTGCTTTCGTTAGTCATGGCTCTGAGCGCGCAAAGCCAATCAGATGAGTCCCGGTCTGGCCAATGGCGAGTAGCCGGACAGAATCTAAGCAACACCTGGAGCCAGCCGGCTGAGCACTCGATCAGTCCTGCCAACGTCAAAGATTTGGCCCCCCAATGGGTGTTCACAACGGGTGGCGATGTTTCTGCTACTCCGACCGTGGACGGTGACGCAGTTTTTTTTCCGGATTGGGGTGGCAATCTCTTCGCCGTCAACAAGGACAGCGGTCGGCTTATCTGGTCTCACAAGATCTCCGATTACGACGGCGTCGATGGAGCTATCTCTCGTGTTAGCCCTGCCGCAAATGGGAACCAAGTAATCATTGGAGACATTCTGAATTCCAACCAGGTCCATAACGGCGCGAACGTGATCTCCGTCGATCGCGAAACAGGAGCACTCCGGTGGATGACACAGGTGGATACCCATCCAGCAGCAGTCATAACTGGATCTCCGGTTGTTTTCGAGGGCGTTGTTTACATTGGGGTCTCTTCGAGCGAAGAAAGCCTGGCAACTGATCCGGCATATCCGTGCTGCAGCTTTCGCGGAAGTGTGGTAGCGCTTGATGTGAAAACCGGTGCGATGCTTTGGAAGACCTTCGACATGCCGGACAATGGCAGACGACCAGGGGGTTACAGCGGTGGCGCAGTGTGGCAACCGCCCGCGATCGATCCAAAGCGCGGTACGCTGTTCGTCGGTACCGGCAACAATTACACCGCACCCGCAGATGTGGAAGCCTGCCAGAACGCAAATCCGACCGCGAACTGCGCCGCCGCGGACGATTTCTTCGACACCGCACTGGCGTTGGATTTGAAGACTGGACAGATCAAGTGGGCTAAGAGGCTGCAAGGCTTCGACACTTGGACAGTCGCATGCTTTCTCCCGACGGGAACAAACCCGAACTGTCCCGTACCCACAAGCTCAGATTTCGACCTTGGAGGGGCAGGGCCCAATTTGATCGGTAATATCGTCGGGTTTGGCCAGAAGAGCGGCATCTATTGGGCACTCAATCCAGATAACGGCAACATCGTTTGGAGCACACCGGTGGGGCCGGGCAGTTCGCTCGGAGGAATCGAATGGGGTACGGCGAGCGACGGTCACCGGATTTATGTCGCTATCGGGAATCGTAGCCACCTTCCGTATACTTTGGTGCCCTCAGGACAGCGGATAACCTGGGGTTCCTGGAGCGCCCTTGATGTTGCCACTGGAAACGTTCTTTGGCAGACGGCGGATCCCACTGCAGGGGCCACCGATACTGGTTCGGTGAGCGTTGCCAACGGCGTCATGTATGCGGGCTCCAATTCAGGGCAGATGTACGCGCTGGACACGAGAACCGGACAGATCCTCTGGAACTTTGCGAGCGGGGGCTCAGTAATCGACGGGCCATCGATCGTGGACAGCACCATTTATTGGGGATCCGGTTACCGAAATATCCCGCCTGGAATCGGAAACAACAAAGTCTACGCGTTCACTCTGGCCGGCTCGAAGGATCGCGGCGAGCACTCCGGACGCTAAGGACGACCACGACGACTCCGACGATCACGAAGAGCAAGAGTGATCGTCTTGGAGTCATCGCTTCCATCAACGACGTGTCATGTGATTCTCGGTCCTGCTAACCCCAGTTAGAGATTCCAAATACACAGGAGACTGCAGATGAAGATTTCGTTACGTTTCGCCGTCAGTGGAGTCTTAGCTCTGATTATGGAAGCCGCTTGTTTCGGGCAGCACTACACCCAAACCAATCTTGTTTCCAACGAGGCAGGAGTTGCTCCCGTCACCGATCCTCAACTGATAAACCCTTGGGGGATATCCCGCGGCTCTGGCACGCCGTGGTGGGTCTCAGACCAAAGGACAGGTTTAAGCACGCTGTACAACGGCGCAGGAGCCAAGGAGTCCCTAATCGTCGCCATTCCCCCGGCCGATCCGAATAACACGAAAAGCCCAACGGGCACGCCAACTGGCACCATATTCAACGGCAGTCAAACAGATTTTTTACTGGCCCCGGCGAAACCAGCGTTGTTCCTCTTCTCCACGAATGATGGGACGATTGCTGGATGGAATCCAGGTGTGGCTGCGACGCTTGCTGTGACGGTGGTCAAAACCGCCGACGGATCCAGCTACACCGGCCTGACCAGCGCCTTCATCAATGGCAAGCGGTTCCTGTACGCAGCTAACTTCAACAAGGCCCGCGTGGATGTTTATGACAACGCGTTTCGCCCTGTAAAACTGTCCGGAGAGCGCTCCGATAGGAATGCGGGCGGCGACGACGACCGGTCCTCCGACAATTCTTTTGTGGATGAAAACCTGCCACGCGGCTACGTGCCTTTCAACGTGCAAGCCATCGGCAACGACATTGTCGTGACCTATGCGCTCCACGAAGAAGGTGCGCGCTTTGAAACCGACGGCCCCGGTCTGGGCTTTGTGGACATTTATAGCTCCACGGGCCGGCTCTTGCGGCGTCTCGAACATGGTGACTGGCTAAACGCTCCGTGGGGCGTGGCCCTGGCTCCGCTTGATTTCGGACGCTTCAGCCATGACCTGCTCATCGGGCAGTTTTCGGGTGGTGGCGATACTCAGTCGAGCGGATTCATTGCCGCCTACGACTTGGCTACCGGGAAATTTGACGGACTGCTGCAGGATGCCAGTGGGAAGCCGCTGGCCATCAATGGCGTCTGGGCACTCAGCCCTGGAAATGTCAGCCCGAATAATAACGACGCCGCAGCCTCACCCGCCACAGAGGTGTACTTCACGGCCGGACCAAACCATGGGTCCGGAGGGTTGTTGGGTTATTTGACGGCGGTCTCTACGGAGTTGACAGAAGGGAATGACCAGTAATCGGGCCACCTGATCTGGCTCATCTTGGAGGAGAGCTCGCTCAACTCCTTGCGCGGATTGAGTCTTTTTTTCGGCGCAAGTAAACAGTGCTCGTCGGTTCCCTCGCCAGGGTGCCTCCTGGAAGATTTCCGGAGATTCATCACCCAGTTAGAAGTCGATTTGGCGTGCGGGCAACTACCCTATGGGTCCGAAGTGGCACTTATCGAAAGACTGAAAATGGGGGAATGGGCAAGATGAAAGCGTTGATGACAGTTTTCCTCGCTGTATTATCCGTCGCACTTTTTAGCCCTGCTAGCCTGCGGGCACAAGCAGGAGCAACCGGAGGCATCACGGGCACGGTACTGGACCAGAACGGCGGCGCAATTTCTGGCGCAACCATTGTGGTGACCGACCTGGCCACTGGCCAGAAGGAACGAGAAGTCCTGAGCACTGGCGCGGGAACGTTTAATATTCCCAGCCTGCCGCCAGGCACCTACGGCGTCGAAATCACAGCAACGGGGTTTTCGAGGTTTCTCATTGAAAAGGTTCTTGTTCAAGTGACGGAAACATCGAGCGTGATTGCGACTCTTGCTGTCGGCAAAGTAACGGAAACCGTTACGGTCCACGAAGCGGTCCTGCCCGTGGAACTCACCTCGGCAACCACCGGTGAGACGATTGGCGCCGAGACGGCCAGCACGCTTCCACTTTCCACACGGAACTTTCTCACGCTTCTGACTCTTTCCGCTGGCGCTAACACCGAGCTCTTTGACTCCGCGGCGCTTGGCCGGGGACAGGTGACGATTAACGTCAACGGACAGCGTCCGACTAACAACAATTTCCAGTTGGAAGGTATCAACGCGAACGATGTGAACCTGCCGGTCTTGGACAATGTGCCGTTGCCCAACCCCGATACTATCCAGGAATTCAAGACGCAAACGTCGCTGTATGACGCTTCGTCGGGCCGCAACGGCGGAGGGAACGTCCAGGTAAATCTGAAGAGCGGCACGGCTCATTATCACGGAGATGCCTACGAGTTCTTCCGCAACAACGCCCTGAATGCGAACGATTTCTTTTTCAACGCAGCAACGCCGCAGGTCCCTCGGCCGGTTCTGCGACAGAATCAGTACGGCGGCTCGTTCGGCGGACCTGTTCCGAAATCAAAGAACTTCTTTTTCTTTATGAACTATCAAGGGACGCGAGAGGCGTCCGGAATTTCGGCTGGAACGGTGCTCAACTCGCAGATTCCGGTTCTGCCGGCGAGTCGGGACGCGGCGACCTTGGCGGCGACGTTTCTCCCGGCGGGCTTCTCGGGCTCGCAGATTAATCCTGTCGCCCTGGCCTACTTAAACCTGCCGGCGTCGAAGTGCCCGCTATTCAATGACGGAAGGTTTTGCATCCCAACTGTGGCCGGCACTCCGGGCTTCAGCGGCCAAAGCATCAACCTTGGGACCGTTACGTCGTCCAGTGTGGGAGCATTTCAGGATGATCAGTACACGCTCACCGTCGACGAACAACTAACCGAAAGGGATAAGCTGACGGCGCGCTGGTTTTTCTCCGACAACAACGCATCGCAACCCTTCGGCACCGGCGCCAACAACGCAAACAGCCTTCCCTTTGCGAAAGCATTGCCGGGCTCAAACCGCTTTCTAAAACTCGGTTGGACGCGCGTTCTCTCCACCAACGTTGTAAATGATGCCCGTTTCGGATTCAGCCGATTCTTTTTCGCTCAAGACCCGACTGAGCCGATTGCACTCGCGGACATTGGGGCCGCGCGAGGCAACTCTGCGCAGTTTCCCGCTGCCTATCAAGTGATTATCAACGGCGGCGGCCCCCTGGTCATCGGAACCGGCGTCAATGACAACCGCGGCGGGGCGTTTAACACGTTCTATGAAGCAGACGACCTTTCGATCACTAAGGGGAAACACCTTCTGCGTTTCGGATTTGACGCGAGCCGCTACCAGCTCAACCGCTTCAATAATTTTGCGCAGCGCGGGAGCGTCACTTTCAGCAACACAGGGGCGGGAGATGCATCACCAGGCTTTCCGAATCCGTCGGCGCTGAGCGGTTTCCAGAACTTCCTGTTGGGCCGCGTGGATACAACACAGGCGGAAGCCGGCTTCTCGAGCTTTCACTTCCGAGCCTTGGATTTTTCCGCCTATATCCAGGACGACTGGAAAATTAAGCCGCGCTTTACGCTGAACCTCGGATTGCGTTGGGAAGGAATGAGCACCGCTCATGAACTCAATAATTTTCTTTCAAACTTCCGGGGCCTCGAAGATGGCCAGCCAGAGCCGATCAGCATCATTCACCCGCAGCAGGCGCCGAACGTCGGCACTCCGGGAGTTTCGAGTTGCACGCTGACGACTTGCTTCAGCTCGGGAAATTTCGCGCCACGGATCGGTTACGCCTGGGACATATTTGGTAATCAGAAGACCGTAATTCGCTCCGGATACGGCATCTATTATCAGCGCGTCTCGAACCAGTCGCTTCTACAGACCGCAGGGGGATTGCCTTTCTCTCAAGCCATCAGCGCGGCGCCATTCACAGTGACGCCGCAGAATCCATTTCCCAGCATCTTGCCCAACTCTGCTTTTCCTCTTTCTACGGATCAGGTAGTGCCCGCCCTGATCGGTTTTAACGGAACGACAGGCGCGCCTGTCTTCCAGAGCGCAGGCGGAGGACCGCTCTCTGGAACCTTCTTCTTCCCCATTCGGAGTTTCCGCCCGCCCTACGCGCAGCAATGGAACTTCAACATTCAGCGCGATCTTGGGAAGGGATGGTTGCTGGAAGTGGGATATGTAGGCACCCGAGGCTCTCACCTGCCGGGAACCGGCCGACC
>Ga0137398_10001154_pt1 | contig 10497 bp, 10 predicted proteins | sample czorhiz216metaG_FD_106659 | JGI IMG/M metagenome (GOLD analysis project Ga0137398, IMG submission 106659) | Vadose zone soil microbial communities from Angelo Coast Range Reserve, California, USA - czorhiz2.16 metaG | ecosystem: Environmental > Terrestrial > Soil > Vadose zone | place: USA...
ACGAAAGATCAACAAAAAAACAGGCTGCACCCGCACCCATCGTCATGCCCATTAAAACCCGGCAGCGAAGATGAAGGTGCAGTATCCTCTCATAAGACTGAATCACTGGGAATCCAAAGACATGCCAATACCATTACGATATGTCGCCTATTTGGTTTCGTAACCAATGTCGGTAGCCGACCCCTGCTGCTTTTCGGGTATTCTGGACGTATCTTCTGCCTCTGGCTCTGGAGGGGAAGGTGGCTCTGTCGAAGGTTTAGAAGGTGGGAGAGCAGTAGCTTTCCAGCCATTGCGGAACGATGCTATCGCGGCAGCAAGACCAAAGAGCGAAACCCATGCCTAGAGAAGAATTTTTTTTCTCTCAGTGTGAATACAACACGATATCAGAAAAGCGGGATTCACATCGTTCTTGAAGAGACCTTTCTCGAGGGACCTAAATTGAATTGTGTGTGAGATAAGACGAGGGTGAAAAGGGAACAGAAACATACCAATGAATTGTCATGGGCAAGAAGCTCAGATTGACAGCAAGCTCGTTGTACCACCTGTCCCACCGATGAGCCAGCTCAGCACGCTCCTTCTCCACCGAGCCCAACCGGCTAAGTGCGCGTTGCTTCTTGATAAGCAAAGTGCGATCCTCACGCAGGTGCGCGAGTTGAAGTACAACGTACGTCGCCCAAAGCCTTGACGACCATCGGGAGACTGCGGCTACATTTATGGTCACCTGACGGGGCTTTCCAGAAGACTGAGAGGGGAGGACCGCGGGCAACTGCAATGCAGTGGGTATGAGGTCGTGCTTGCGGAAGTAAGAGAGGTGCTGGAGAGGATAGAAAGCGAGCATGGACCACCCTTGTGTGCGCTCGATGGTGAGGAGACGTCGAGTGGGTGGGGGTGTGCGTTCGAGGGAAATAAGCCACTGGATAATCGGTAGCATACCTATAAAAACATAAACTTCTGTTTTTTTGTCTGAGGAGGGTGGGAATGGAACGCGTACCCCATAATCCCCAAAGTGTTCGCGCGTCTCCAATGATGCTGGCTAGTTTGGCGAGCTTGGGGGTAATGGAGCTGGTAGGATCATTGCGTAGACCGGCGCGATGCTGGAGACGGGCTCTTGCTTGTAAGATGGGAATCAATATCTTGGCCCCATATTGTATCAGCTTAACGAGGCATCATTTAGCAACCGAGGTCGAACGCAGCTAAAAACGACAACAAGTCATTACCATGAATAATTTGCTGCGTTACACATTTCCGTTGAGTTTACTCAATATCATATTGAAAAAAAAGGAGAAGTAAACGCACTCGCTACCATTCCATGTACTGAGATATCGAATGAGATGGTTCAAGGTGTCGGATGGCTGCAGGTTACCAAATGCACCTAAGGTAACATCCTCGATTCGATTGATGAGGCGCCTGCGGGAAGTCGACATGATGGTATAATGACTGTGGCAAGTCTGAACAGCACCAGCACAAGAATATATGCTGTTATTCCTGAGCTAGCATGGTCCGACCCGTTTCAATTGCCGTGGACGTCGTACATGTGTCGTGAGATATTATTACATAACGAATGAACCACTAGACGCGTTTTTTCACTCATCGCTCCTCTGAACAAATCCCTGGGGACATCAAAGTTCGGGCCTGGCAAGCTATCGTCCTCCTTGCCCGCGTTCCAGTCCCCTAGAAAAGACCACTGTCTCATTCGGCTCGCATTCTTTGCTTTGTTTGACCGCGTCTCGTCTGTCTCGAGGTATCGCTTTTTTGGCTGGTGCCCATGATCGATGGAGGAGAATCTGGGAGGAGCAGTTGGATGCGTCGCTAACGGACGGACATAGTACCGTGCTTTTTTCTGTGCAGACATGCAGGTGAAGCCTTCTTTGTTTTGAATATCACATTTTGCCCACTACGTCCCTATTCAGAAGAGCACGAGAAACTTGTGTGCCTCCCATTGTGGTGGATTGTGAAACTACTACCCTCGATTTACTTTCAGGAACTGTGAAATGAGAAAAAAAGAATTATTTCAGCACTCTACACCAAACTTGATATTTTGGCTGTTCAGAATATCTTGGACCGATGAACGCATTGCAGGTGATATATCACAAGACTATTTCGGCCCCCGATAATTGCAAAAGGCACATATATATAGGACCAGTTTTAGAATACGGCGTTGGCTTGACGGCGATTCCCATGTTGGAGCTAAAAGGCACTGCTCCGATTCTCGCACATCAGGCCTCAGGGGCCGCTCGATATGAAGGCAAAAGGGCAATGCTGATCCGAAACATAGGCCTGCTATCGAGGGCTATTTTTGACCCCGTGGACAATACTGTACTTCTCTTCTTCGTCATCCACCTCAGGAGAAAATCTCCGGAGGTGGAGTTTCGCGTTTTCGCTATATCAATCCCCGCATAACTTACAGTACCAAAGGAAGACACCTTGGATGTTCTTCCATGGTACAGTATTGATAACGAACACTTTACGTTTTTATTGCGTTCCTCTCGGGGACCTCGCCTCGCCTCGCTTATCGGGGTGAGAGACTGGTGGAAGGTCCACTCATGTGCGCCGCTTGTCGGTAGCTTTACTGGTTTTAGAGTTACTATGCGCGCGAACCTGGACACTGTTGCGCTGGCAACTACCGTAGAATTACTGTAGGAAAAAGACGCTGTATTTTGGGTATAACGAGAAATAATATACTGTAGTAACTTATGACGGGGCCCGAGGCCACGCTCCCATTTACTCGATTACGTAGAAGTACTATCCATGATCAAGGAACGTCTAATGTACTGTATGTGGGAACGCGCCGCAAAACATAGCGGCATTGGGGGACGTCTCACTGGCACATCCCCTAAATAAGCTTTTGCTATAATTCACGGCAGAGATGTTTTCCCCCCGATTCAAACCGGGAGATGCTGACGAGCAGAGCGAAACGGTTCGAGTACAGTAGAGTTGTGTCCGGCACCCTGGCGATTTGTTGTGAATGGCGCTGAGGGGACTGTTGAGGGTCCGGATCAGGGTGGAAACCGCCGATTTTTTTTGATTATTCGTAATTTAGTGCCATGGCATTCACTCGCTCTGCTGGTGTTTCACCATCGACAGAAGGCATAATAGATCATATGTGAGAAATAATGATGTACGTGGGATTGAATGGGAGTAATTAGGGATGTTACACAGAAACAAGTCACTAAGATTGGGTACATGCAACTGTCGAAAGACGAACGAACCGTCATGCTGTGTTGTTTGCCTTATAGTGATCTTGACCAACAACCCGTGCTAGAGTAGGTTAGCTGCCAAATAGGCGCACGACAAGAATCAAACGAGCCCACTCCCGCCCATCGCCATTGTGTCCCAAACAGCTCTCACCGCCTCATCCCACAACGTGCCGAGCAAGCCGCGCCGCCCCTGCACACTACTCAACCGTCTCCGCACATCCTCCACCGCCCTCGTCCGCGCCGCAGCACCTGATTCAGATCCTACCGCAGCTACAATCGTTGTGGCAGCCACAGCCGCCGCAGACGAAGAAGGGGAGATTGACTTTGGCCAACGACGTCTGTTGCGAAGAAAGCGCAGGAGCATCGCCAGTGCAGGCAGGATGACACAAAGAAGGAAGAGGGGTGCATAGCGGATGTAAGGGCGAAGAGCGGTTTGTATTGACTCAATCAGGGACGATCTGCCGCTGCTGGATATCATTGTGGCCGGGCGTGTGAGTACGTACCACGATGTTGGGCGACGCTCCGTCGAGGGGGATTGTGTCTCGCCGTCGTTGCGGAGGGCGGGACTGTGTGCACCACGGCGCTGTTTCTCAGCGCGGGAAGACGAGGCGTGGAGGGAAGGAGAGTCAGTTGTGGCAGTTCGTAAGGCTGCGCTAGACAGCGTCGGCGTTAGTGGAGCTAGGCCGTGGGCGTACCCGTTGCCGTGACCATTTCCAAGTTTCATTTTGGAGGCGCGTGGGTGCGGGTTCGTCGGCACTGCTGTGTGTGTCGAGTTGGTTGATGTGGACGAGTTCGAGGGCGTTGGTGAGGATGGGCGTGAGGGTGTTGGTGTGACAGCTGAGCTTGTGCTTGTGCTGGATGATCGGTGGGCTAAGGTGGGTGGCGCAAGGGTTTGATTGGTATTACTGGGTGTACTAGGGCTGGGGGGTGCTAATGGTGAGGTCGGCGATGGTTCCCTAATGAGTGATGCGAGGTGCTGTTCATGTAAGGACACGAGCGATGTGGTGAGACGCTAAGGCTACAGATTAGTGTGAATCATCGTGGCGTCCACAGTCACATACCTCTCTGCTCCGCACAGGTAGCTCAGTCTCGTACCCAAGGAACTGTCTCGCATACGCCCATTCCCCCAGGGCGGGAAGGATGTTCAAAATATAGATCTCGAGCACCTTCTCGTATCCATCTTCAGCCGTGACCACAACCGTGTTCGCAGCACTTGTATTCAAGGCCCTACACGCTAACCACTCTTCAATAATTCCGCGGCCTGCGGTAGGACAGCCTATCTTTGCACTGGAGAAAGCAAGGGTAACGAGGACCTGAGCGGGCAGGAATGCAGAATTAGGGGTGGCAGGGCCGTCCGCCGGGGCGAAGAGGCGAAGGGAGCGGGTGTGGAGGGATGCGAGGAGGGCAGCGGCCGAGACTAATGCGTTAGACCGGAGCGCGGTGGGGATGCTAGCTGAGTCGGGGGGAGGGTCGGTATAGACTGTCACATCGAGAGTGATGCGGAGAACGTCCCACTTGCGGCGGTGTTCAGCGAGGGAATCGGATGCGGGGGTTAAGGGCGGTGTGATGAGTGCGAATGCGGAGGTTAGGAGGGAGTGGGTGAGGACGATGTCGCGGTGGAGAAATGCGCGGACAGCACGGGTGTAGAGTCGGCGGAGGGTTGTGGCAGTCAGTTGCTGTGGTTGTGTGGGCGATGATGTAGGTGGAGACTTGTCTGTGGAAGGATCATTGGTGAGCTTGAGGGGAATAAAAGGCGCAGGAGTCGGGGACATTGTGAGAGTGGTCGTCGTGGGCATGTTGACCAGCAAGCTCGGGTGCAGCGCTAGCACGCAAGACCGGCAAGTGACCGGTATGGACTTTTTCACGTGCACAGTGATGTGCCCCACTGGTGCCCCCGATGTAGAAAATTCCCGGGATAAAAAGTCAAGAGTAGCAGAATAAAGCTCTTGAGATTGCCGTGGATGCTTGCTATCGGAGACGGAGAGTACGATAATTGACTCGGAGGCGTACCAGCGTTTGTGGACACAGGTCACATCAGCGGTCACGTGCACCATCTGTCACAAAGCAGTCACATACAATGTCACACCAGCGTACATCTACTGTATAAGATTGATAACGCAACTTGAAATGTTTTGCGTAAAAAAACTCGAATCTATCATTCATATGTCATGTGGTTCACATGCCAGCAAAATGGGTAGGCATGACTTGAATCTGATTTTATATAAGTACCACACAAGTACACTATCTAAGGACACAGAAGCCCCTGCCGGTAGTACTGTTTGAACGTGTTGGCAAGCGAGGACAGAGTCAGCCTGAGCGGCTTAACGCAGACGCGGGTCACTTCCAAGAACTGGAGGAGACACAAGCAGTGCTTTGGGTGGGTCGATGGGCTTTCCGTACGAGCGAAAAGGTGGCATGTTCGTTGTTCGTGAGTAAGCAAGCGGGGAGGACATGCTACGTATCCTTGTCTGTATCCCGGGAAAGGCTCTGCAAGCGCAGGTGGTTCCCTCCTCCGTTGCAGGGAGGGGGGGTTAGAATTCTAGGTGGTACTATGCGCCTATGAAGGTGTGTCTGGTGATGAGCCGGAAGAGATGACAGTGGGTACATGTAGAATGGTGTAAGTTCTCGAAGTACCACTGCTACCAAGCTTGGATAGCCGCCGCGCACGTTTCTGCGTGCTGGTATTGGACAGATAGTGACTCGTTGGCATCACGAAAAGGTCGTCTTGACGGCCGCGAGTGCCAGGTGTCGGGTCCTGTTGGGGCCGACCAGTACCGGGGTCCGCTTCGCGAACCGTATGATATAGTGAGACCTGGGTGAGAAGGTAGTAACTAGTCAATCTGGTGCAGGAAATCAAGGGAAGGATTTTGCGTGGTATGTTGAGTGTAGTTGAGAAAAAAGGTCCAGGGCCGAGGCTGACCCAGTGATAAGTTGTATGGGGTCAGAGAATTTGCTTTCTGGACCAAATCTTTGAGGGGGACAGCGCTGACATCTTCCTCGATTTGCGCCAGCTTCTACCCGAGGATTTGCTCCATATGGCCCCATTCTTTCCCGCCGAAGTAGAGCACTGCGGACGCGGGCCCCAGGGTCTTGTTGTCCCGTCTGTTCGAAGGACGGCATGGGAGTATTGAGCACCCGTTCCATTGCCTTTATTGTACTAGCTGATCAATCTGCGCTACGTACGACGCATGATATTGAGTCTGGAATGCGACTCGCGTACACCGTGATTGGCCCTTGACGACGGGCAAGACCGAGACTCTGCCTCCTCACGGACAGACTACAGCATTGCTTGAGGCCTCAAGAAGCATGGCAAAAGCGATTTTTGAAAGACCACGCTTTTGCTAAAAATAAGTTGCTAAAAATAAGTTCGCTAAAAATAAAATAAGAACACAGCCAACCGGTTCAAAAGGTTCAAGTATCAGCCGATAGATTACTGTTATCCGATGCTGGTACCCGTTCGGAGGTGAGATTTGCCTTTTCATGAATTCATAGTGCCTAGGCTACAGAGACGGAAGATCTGTGTAATGAAATTACCCAGGGGTGTTCACGTCGGAGGGAGACTGCGGGTGGAGAAGTACGGGCGAGCATGATGTGAGGCTTGGCTTGGCTTGGCTTCTTGTTGAACAACGTTTGGGGGGGGGACACAGGGTATTATGTAATCATGCTTCGGCCGCAGACGGCTGACGATTTATATTCTTGTTGCTTGTTGCTCGCGGATTCTCATGCAAACCACCTCGCCAAGCCGCTAGGCATGCCTTGGATGAAATATAATTGTATTGATGTTGAACTTGAACTCTGTGAAACTGCCGCGTGACCGTTGAGGGCGGGCGCCGAGGTGTCAAGATGGAGCATGTGGCGGTGTGACTGGTGCCTACCTACCTGTCAACCATATTTCACAGCCTCTCTTTTACAACGTGTGCCACTCTTTCCTTTCCCCCATCATGGCCTCCTCCAGCGATCCGTTTAGAACGCCCCAATCGACGACTCCGGCTTTCGAGTCAGGCTACCTAAAGGTATGTGTCCAGTCTCTTTATCTCCGATGTATTTCCTCGCGTCTTTTCAACCTTCCCACCCTTGTGCCCCCGTTTTCCGTCTTTTTCCCGATTCTATATTTCCCCCCCCCCCAACGTTGTTCTATATTCGTAGCAACCCCATGCGAATCCGTTGGGTTCGTCGGATACCACAACACCTACGCCCACACACAGCGCAGTAGACGCGCCTTCCCGGGGTGTTTATTCCACTCCCGGCGCCGGCTCTGTTCAGAATCTCGCATACCATAATGATAACACCCTTCCCCGTTGGCAGGAAAAGTACACGAACTCTTCTCGTAGGCGCATGTGGATCGTAAGTTTTCACTCCCTCTTCCTACTCCACTTGGTAACCAGTCTTTTGTAGATCCTGGGTTCCGTCGTTGGCGTCATCGCCGTCATCGCAATCGGTGTCGGTGTGGGGGTTGGCGTATCAAATCACAAAAGTGGGAACAACCGTTCATCGAGTAACAAGGGCTCGGGCTCTGGTTCGGGTTCGGGTAGCAATACCACTGTCCCACAAACGGACCCGAATGACCCCAGCACATTCGTCAAGGATTCCCGGCTGAAGCAGAGCTTCTATGGAATGGCGTATACCCCTCAAGGCGCAATACCTCCTAACTGCACTAGTACACTCAGTATGTCGTCTTATCGTCCTCCTCTCACCTTCTAGCCTGACGGTGGCTTGCGTCATGTAGAGGATGTTATTTCGGATATTCAAGTGCGTATCGGCTCATTCTCCTCCATCTTAAGGTCTGGGTGCTGACATCTAGACAGCTCATGTCGCAACTTACTACTGTGCGTGATCGCCTTTCTCATATCTTCGATTTTTTTAACTTACGTACGTTTGATAACAGCGCCTCCGTCTCTATGGCTCTGATTGCAACCAATCGGCGCTCGTGGTAAGCTTTCTTTTGGGAGTGCTTATATACTATGAGGCGCTCACTTGCCCGTAGCTTGAGGCGGTCAAGCAAACGAAAGTGAACATGCAGGTCTATCTGGGTAACTACCCAGAACCGAACGACAACGGCACCGAATACCAGAAACAGAAACAGGCGATTGTGTCCGCGATCCAGACGTACGGCACGGACCATATTGCAGGCGTCACTGTCGGCAATGAATTCATGCTCAAGTCTGTTCACCCATTTCGTTCCTTCAAGTTCTCGGGCGTTGTTGATGCCTTTTTGTATCCAGCTATCTAAATGCGAATGGTGGTACTGATCCAAACGGCGCAGTTGGCCAGCAGGGGGCCCAAATCTTGATTCCATATATCCAGGATATGGTCAACACGCTTAAGTCGATGAACTTGAACAAACACATTCCTGTTGGCAATTCAGATGCAGGTTCATACTTCAGCACACAGGTCCTCCAGGCTGTTGAATATGGGGTAGGCTTTTCCGTTTTATAGAAGGTTTATTCCAAGATATATTTTTCCTGTTAGATGGCAAACGTTCACCCCTGGTTTGGCAACGTTTCAATCGATCAGGCTGCAGGGTGGACGTACGACTTTTTCGAGCAGAATAATGTCCAACCGGCGGCAGCGCTGAGCAACCACCCGACGATGTATATCGCAGAGACTGGTTGGCCATCGGTACAAAGCATTTAATTATTGAAAACCCGAAATGCTAACAAATTCCTGCACAGAACTCATCTGATAAGGGAAACTTGAGTAACGGCCCGTCAACGGCGTCGATTGCCAACCTCCAAGAGTTTTTGAATAATTACGTGTGTCAAGCTACCAAGAACAACACGGGCTACTTCTATTTTGAGGCGTTCGACGAGCTTTGGAAGGTGGGTTGGTAACAGCGGGTTTGGACTAGAACTTAAATGTGTGCATTTATATCCATAGGAACCACTTTATGGTGGCGTTGAAGCGCATTGGGGTCTTTTCAACTCGGAGTGAGGTTTCCTTCCGTCAGCCAATTCATTCGAGATCTTACCTTTTTCCCTCGTAGTAAATCTCTCAAGAACGTTACAATCCCAACTTGCTCCTGATGCGCTCGCTTGGACTATAGATATTGGACCTTGATGAACACTCAGTGGTATTGCTTAGTAGTTATTTGATATTCTTTTCTTTTCTGGACATTGGACGTTGGATTGAGACTGAACTATTACCCTGTAATCGACTATTGTGGCCCATCACTCGTTGTCGTGATGACCACGTTTTTAGTCACTCATTTGTCACCGATTTGTCACTCTTTTGTCAATTACCCGCCAATCTCGAAATCACAGCCTTGCTCGACTCCATCTCTTCTTGATTCTCGAGTACAGCACTCGCTTACACACTAGCTCGCACTGGCACGTCCGAGCCGCCAAAGTCCAGTCCCTACCGACTCTGAGCGCCCCTTGAACTCTACTTCGAACACTCATTCCAGGGGGCGCAAAGAACGCCATCAACGCCATCAACGCCATCAACTCCAACAGCACCATCAACAACGGCGGCAACAGCAACCGCCAGCGCAACCCGACGTAACCCGCGAACGTCGCGTCTCCGGACGTACGTCCGAACACGAACCGGGACGTCACCTTGCGTCCCGCTCTCCACGAACCACGCCCGCACCCAAGCAGACGACACCTCATATCGACCCACCATCACGCAGAAAATCGAGAGCCAGCACGTCTCAAGCTGGAAGTCAGATCCCTAGCAGCGGTACGCCTTCGAGCATCGTCTGATTGTGTCCCAAGCCCGAGCCGTCTATTCTAGGCCCAGCCCCTGCGGTCCCGTCGTCGCAGCCACTGCCAAATAACGAGTACCCCGCCCCCGCCACCGCCCCAAAACTACCTCCCCCTCTTCCTCTTTCTCTTCCTACTCCCGCTTCCATCCTTCTTCCTCCTCCACCCCGACAGCATCAACACCAACACCAACAACCAAAACTGAAGCCTATAGGTACTGAACACAGTAAACCCGGTCTGTGCACATGGTGGCAACATATCACCATGCCGCAAAAACCTTGCCCGCATGCGCCGTGGGAGAGCAACCACACCCGTTCATTACCGAAGGCTCAGGCGTTGGGACAGGAGTATGTGCCACCACCGCCCGGCGCAGTATTTGGACGTTCATTAAAGGAGAGCTTGAGATATGCGAGCATGCTGCTTAGGTACGCATCTTGTTGCCAGTTACTTTTGTCTAGCTGCTGATGATATGCAATAGTGAAAACGCCAGAATCACAGCCTTGCTCGACTCCATCTCTTCTTGATTCTCGAGTACAGCACTCGCTTACACACTAGCTTGCACTGGCACGTCTGAGCTGCCAAAGTCCAGATCCTACCGA
>Ga0137398_10001156_pt1 | contig 10494 bp, 8 predicted proteins | sample czorhiz216metaG_FD_106659 | JGI IMG/M metagenome (GOLD analysis project Ga0137398, IMG submission 106659) | Vadose zone soil microbial communities from Angelo Coast Range Reserve, California, USA - czorhiz2.16 metaG | ecosystem: Environmental > Terrestrial > Soil > Vadose zone | place: USA...
CGCATTTGAAGATTTCCATCGAAACCACAACGCTTCCCAACGGACTGAAAGTCGTCGTCGCCGCGGACACCACCGCCCCCGTAGTCACCGTCGGCGTCTACTACAAAATTGGCTTTCGCCTCGAGCCGCAAGGCCGCAGCGGCTTCGCGCACCTTTTTGAGCACATGATGTTCCAAGGCTCCGCGAACGCCCCTAAGATGCAGCACATCAAGCTCATCAATTCCAGCGGTGGCACACTCAACGGCTCCACGCATTACGACGTCACCAACTATTTCGAGTCCGTGCCCTCCAATGCCCTAGAGCGCATCCTTTGGCTCGAAGCCGATCGCATGCGCGCGCTCAAAGTCGATGACGACAATCTCCGCAACCAGCGCGACGTCGTCAAGGAAGAAGTTCGCGTCAACGTCTTGAACCAGCCTTACGGTGGATTCCCGTGGCTCGATCTTCCACCCGTCGCGTTTCGTAATTGGGCCAACGCCCACAATTTCTACGGTGATTTCGCCGATCTCGACGCCGCCAGCCTCGCCGACGTCCAATCGTTCTTCAAAACTTACTACGCCCCCAACAACGCCGTCCTGCTCATTCTCGGCGACGTAAAGTCCGACGAAGGCCTCGCCATGGCCAGAAAATATTTGGCCGATATCCCCGCTGGCGCCGCTCCCCCCTTCGCTGATCCTCGCGAGCCGGAACAAGCCGAGGAGCGCCGCGGCGAAGTGGAAGAAAAATTCGGCACGCTCCCAGCCATAGCCATCGGCTATACCGTTCCTCCACGTCGCACCACGGACTGGTGTGCGATGGCGCTGCTCGATCAGGCGCTGCACGGCGGCCGTGCCGGACGCACCTATCGCCAGCTGGTCCTCGAAAAGCAACTCGCCGTCGAAGTCGATGGAGGCATCGAAGATATCTTCGGCTACAACGGCCCCACGCAAATGGTTACCAAAATCCTGCACAAACCAGAATATTCCAGCGATGTCACGCTCGCTGAATTCGATTCCGTCATTCGCGATGTCCAGCAGAACGGCATCTCCCAGGACGAGCTCGACCAGTTGAAAGTGAAATTCCGCTCCGACTACTATTCCACGCTCGAAGGCGGCCGCGGCGGCGTGCCCCGCTACGGCTTGATGCATCTACTCGCGTGCTTCTCGCTTTTCGACAACGAGCCACAGCTGGTGAACACCATCCTCAATGGCTTCCTTGCCGTGAAACGCGAAGACATCCAAGCCGTCGCCGGGAAATATCTCCGCAACGAAAAGCGCGCTATCGTCTTCCGCCGTCCGGCAAGTGCTCGAGCGCAGGAGGCCGCGTAGATGGCTACCCGCCCCGCTGCCGAAATTCACGTCGCCGTCCCGCCGCTTTCCGCCGAGCGCCAAGTCACCTGGCCCAAGCGCACCAAAGCGCGCCTCGCAAACGGCCTCGAAGTGGTACTCGCCGAATCGCACACCTTCCCCAAATTTCACGGCGAACTCTTCCTGCGCTCCGGCAACGCCGCCATCCAGCGCTCTCCCGGCCTCGCCGAAATGACCGCCGCTGTCGTGCGTACCGGCACTGCGCTACGCACCAGCCGCCAGCTCGAAGAAGATCTTCGGCGTCTTGGCGCCGATCTCTCCTCGCACGCCGGAGCCGACAACAGCGCCATCGCCTTCGCCGGCCTCTCCGAGCTCGCCGAGCCTCTGCTGCAACTGGTCAACGAACTAGCGCGCGAGGCCGCGTTCCCCGTGCCAGAATTCGAGCGCGAGCGCCGACAAAAACTGGAAGAGGTAAAGCTCGACCGCACGCAGCCCGGTTTCCTTGCCGGCGAGCGCCTCCGTAAGGTTCTGTTCGGCGCGCACCCATATGCGCAAGTCGCACCCACCGAAGAGCAAGTCGCCGCCTACAAGCGCGATGATCTCCTTACCACCTATCACGATTTCTATACTCCGGAGAATGCCCTGCTTCTGATGGTCGGGGACTTCGATTCCGCCGCCATGCTGCAAACCATCGAAAAAGTTTTCGGCACCTGGAGCGGGAAACAACCGGTAACGCCGCCTGCGCCCGAACCCGCCAAGCCGCGCGGCCGCCACGTCCATCTCGTGCACGTCCCCGGCGCCGTGCAAGCGCAAATTCTTGCCGGCTGCCGCGCCATCACGCGCAAGCATCCCGACTGGATCAAGCTCGGCCTTACCAACAGCCTCTACGGCGGCGCTTTCAATTCGCGCTTGGTGATGAACATTCGCGAAGACAAGGGCTACACCTACAGCCCGCGCAGCAGCGTCCATCCTCTGCGCCAGTACGGCTACTTCTCCGTTTCCGCCGCCGTGCGCAACGACGTCGTCGCCGCTTCGCTCACTGAGATCTTCTACGAGCTCGACAAACTCCGCTCCCTCCCCGTGCCCGATCCCGAGCTCGCCGACGCCCGCAACTACGTAAGCGGTGTTTTTTCCCTGGGCCTCGCCACGCAAGACGGCTTGCTCTCGCAACTCGCCACCGTCGCGCTCAACGATCTCCCGGACGACTACCTCGAAACCTATCGCGAACGAGTCCGCGCGCTCATGCCGGACGACCTGCTCTCCGCCGCCCGAAAATATCTCGATTCGTCCAACTTGCAAATCGTGGTCGTCGGCGATCGCACGCAAATCGAGCCGCAAGCAGCGCTCTTCGGCGACTTAGACGTCTACGACGCCCACGGCAAGCGCCTCTAATGGAAGCGTAAACTATCTCTATTAGTATCAAGCTACGGGGGTAGACAGACCGAATAAGCGACGCGAGTCTTTTGTTTTGCTGAAACAGCCGAAGCTCCGCCCTGTAACTGTTCTCCGCCCAATTCCGCGCTGCCCGCATCTCTAGTCTTTACTTCTGGGTTTTTCTTGTTCTTAAAGCGGCTGGTGGGTAGCCCGCCGCGATTCCACCCGCAGCGGCACCTGGTCCGCAATGCGAATCCCATATCCTTCCAACGCTACAACTTTTTTAGGATGGTTGGTCAGCACGCGAATATCCTTCAATCCCAAATCAATCAAAATCTGCGCCCCAATCCCGCTTTCGTGCTGCACCATGCGCTGCCGCGCCGGTTCGCGATCCAATTGACCGCGCTGATGAAAATGAATCTGCGGCAATACCCCCGGCTCCTCGCTGACCTCAATCCCGAAACCGCGCCCGGTGTGATGCAAATACAAAAACACTCCGCGATCTTCCCGAGCAATCGCCTCCAGCGACAGCCCCACCAGTTCCGCGCAATCGCAAGTCACCGACCCAAACACGTCCCCGGTCAAGCAGTGCGAATGCACCCGCACCAGTGGCGCCGTCCCGCCTTCTAGCTCGCCGCGCACCAGCGCCACATGCTGGTCGTGGTCCACGTCGCTCGAATACGCAATAATCCGAAAATCGCCATACCGCGTCGGCAGCACCGCTTCCGCCACCCGCCGCACGTACCGTTCGTGCTGCATCCGGTAACGAATCAGGTCCGCCACCGTCAGCATCTTCAAATTGTGCTGCTTGCAAAACTCCACCAATTGCGGCACGCGCGACATCGTGCCGTCTTCGTTCATGATTTCGCAAATCACGCCCGCGGGTGTCAGTCCCGCGATACGCGCTAGATCCACGCTGGCTTCGGTCTGCCCCGCGCGCACCAGCACGCCACCCTTGCGCGCCCGCAGCGGAAAAACGTGCCCCGGCCGAGCCAGGTCTTGCGGCTTCGTTTTGGCGTCCACCGCCGTCAGGATCGTAATCGCCCGGTCCGAAGCACTAATCCCCGTGCTCACGCCCATGCGCGCGTCAATCGCCTCGCAAAACGCCGTGCCATGTACCGAAGTATTGATCGGCGACATCAGCGGCAAGTGCAATTCGTCGCACCGTTCCTCCGTCAGCGGCAGACAAATCAGGCCGCGCGCGTATTTGGCCATGAAGTTGATGGCCTCCGGCGTAATCTTCTCCGCAGCCATCGCCAAATCGCCTTCATTCTCGCGGTCTTCATCATCCACCAGGACAATCATTCGCCCCTGACGGATCTCCTCCTCCGCCTCCTCCACGGTGGCAAAGTGTGTTCTGTCCTCGTTCATCATCTCTAAAATATAGCACGCGCCAAGCCCATAGTTCATCCGCGCGCACAAGCGCGCGTCACCCTTTCCACTTGATGGCCAGTCTTTCGCTTGACAACGGAGCCCTCGCAAAACATTCTTTGTGTCCAAGCTTTTTTGGCGGTTGGCATTTATTTCTATGGGTCACCCTCAACTCGATCTGACCAACAAGACTGCCGTGGTCGTCGGCGGCACCAGCGGTATAGGCCTCGCGCTCACGAAAGCGCTCGCGCAAGCGGGGGCCAACGTCGTGCCCTCCGGCCGTCGCGCCGAAATGGTCCGCAAAGCTGTCGCTGAAGTCGAGTCCCTCGGCCGCGCCTCCTTCATCCAGCCCTGCGACGTAGCGGACGTCGCCAGCCTTGAGCAACTCCTCGCCTCCGCACGTGCCAAATTCGGCAGCGTGCAAATCCTGGTGAATTGCGCCGGCCGCACCAAGCGTGCGCCCACCCTTGATTTTCCCGACTCCGAGTGGAACGCCATCCTCGACACCAATCTCAACGGCACCCTGCGCGCCTGTCGCGTCTTCGGCCGCCACATGCTCGAGCAGCGTTACGGCCGCATCATTAATATTGGCTCGCTCTCTTCCTTTCTCGGCCTCTACGAAGTCGCTGCCTACGGCGTCAGCAAAGCCGGGGTCGCCTCGCTCACAAAATCTCTCGCCGTGGAGTGGGCCACCTCCGGCGTCTGCGTCAACGCCTTAGTCCCCGGCGTCCTGCGCACCGACATGAATGCCGCGCTCCTTGACGGCACCGAGCGCGGTCGCGAATTCCTGATGCGCACCCCCATGCGCCGCTTCGGTCAGCTCGACGAACTCGCCGGCGCCGCCGTCTTCCTGGCCTCCGACGCCGCTAGCTTCGTAACCGGCCATTTGCTGGTAGTAGACGGCGGAATCCTAGCCAGCGGCGTCAATCAGTGATTCCGTTTCGTTGTAGGAGCGCGCGCTTCAGCGCATCCCAGTTGTGGCGGCCAGTCTTCAGACGGGCCGGCGGGCATGAAGCCCCGCGGTCAGCGCTGCCCCGCTCCCGCCGCCAGTTTTGTCCGCGCGCCTCTCACCACGCCCAAAAATCTCCGCGCGCCTTCCACAATAATCTCCGTCCTTCCCGCCTTCAGCGCCTCCGCCGACAGCAATTCCCCGCCCACTCCCAGCGCCGCCGCTCCGGCCGCAATAAATTCCCCCGCCGTCTCCAAATTCACGCCGCCTGTCGGCACCAGCGGAATGTGCGGCAGCGGTCCGCGCAGCGCCTTGATGTACTTCGCTCCCCCCACCAGCCCACACGGGAAAACCTTCACGAAGTCCGCTCCCGCTTCCCACGCGGTAATCACTTCCGTAGGTGACAGTGCCCCAGCCATCACCAACTTCCCTTCCCGCACCGCAAACTCTACCATCCCGCGATGAAACCCCGGACTCACCAAAAACTCGGCGCCAGCTTCCACGCAGCGCCGGGCCATCTCCGCATTCAACACCGTTCCCGCGCCCACCAGAATTTCGGTGCCAGCGCTTTTCGCAAGCTCTCGAATCACTTCCACCGCGCCGGGAACCGTCATGGTAATTTCCACGATAGAGATCCCGCCCTCGCAAACCGCCTCCGCCGCCATCCGCGCCTCTTTAGGGGACGAAGCGCGAACCACCGGCACAATTCCGATCTCGAGAATTCGCTCGCGAACCTTCTGCTTATCCAACTCTCGCCCCCCCCATCACCGCGTAATCCGCGCCCCTACGCCTTTCATCACTTGCAAAACTTCCTCCAGGGTGACCATCGACGTATCCCCCGGAGTGGTCATCGCCAGCGCTCCGTGCGCCGCACCGCATTCCACCGCCCACTGCGTTTCCTGCCCCGCCAAAAATCCGTAAATCAAACCCGAAGCAAACGAATCGCCGCCTCCCACGCGATCGAAAATCTCCAGATTCTCCCGATTCTTGGCCTGATAAAACTTCCCGTCGCAATAACAAATCGCGCCCCAATCATTCAAAGTGGCCGTCTTGGCCTTTCGCAGCGTCGTACCCACCACCTGGAACGGATATTCCTTCGCCACTGTGCGGATCATCTCTTTGAATCCCTCCACCTCAAACGTCGTGTGATGCTCATCCATTCCCGGCACCTTATAACCGAGCGCCGCGGAGAAATCCTCTTCATTCCCCAGCATCACATCCACATGCGGCGCAATCCACCGGTTCACTTCCTGCGCTCGCGTCTTTCCTCCCAACGACTTCCACAACGACGCCCGGTAATTGAAATCATACGAAACGATCGTTCCGTGACGCCTGGCCGCTTGCATGGCCTCCACCGCCACCTCCGGCGCCGTTCCGGAAAGCGCGCAGAAAATTCCTCCGGTGTGAAACCACCGTGCCCCGCTGTTCCCAAAAATCCCCTCCCAATCGATATCACCCTTCTTCAGATTCGAAACCGCCGTGTGCCCGCGGTCGTAGGAACCCAAAGCCGCGCGCACGCCAAATCCCCGCTCCGTAAAGTTCAGCCCATTCCGCGCCGCACGCCCCACTCCATCGTGCTCCACCCAGCGCACCAATGACTGGTCCACGCCGCCCTGATACACCAGGTCCTGCAGCAACCGCCCCACCGGATCGTCCGCAAACGCCGTCACCACCGCAGTGTCCAGCCCAAAACAGCGCTTCAATCCGCGCGCCACGTTGTATTCTCCGCCGCCTTCGCACACCTCAAACGACCGCGCCGTCGCAATTCGTTTTTCCCCCGGATCAAACCGCACCATAATTTCTCCGAGGCTCACCAAATCCCACCGGCATCCCTGCTTCGGCTTGATTTTCAGACTCACAGATTACCTCTCAGCCAATCCGTGCCGGCTCCAGTTTAGGTGCCAAGATGTGAATCAGGAATAGCGCAATCAGATACGCGCTTCCCGCCATGAAAAACGGAATCGTGTAACTGCCGGTCCACTGCAGTGTGTGCCCAACAACTTCCGCGATCAGCATGCCGCCGATCGCGCCGGCCATGCCCCCGAGGCCGACCACTGAGCCCACCGCGCGCGCCGGAAACATGTCCGACGCCAGCGTATACATGTTCGCCGAAAATCCCTGGTGCGCAGCAGCCGCCAAGCCGATCAGCAAGACCGCGCCCCACAAGCTTTCGATCCGATACGCGAAAATAATCGGAGTTACGCACAGTGCGCAAGTCAGCATCGCGATTTTCCGCCCCCCGTTAACACTGAAACCACGTTGAATCAGCCGCGAAGAAAGCCAGCCCCCGGCGACGCTGCCCACATCTGAAATCAAATAAATCACCATGATCGGCACGCCGATATTCATCAGCGCCAGTCCATGCTTGCGCTGCAAGAAATCTGGCACCCAAAACAGATAGAACCACCAGATAGGGTCAGTCAGAAATTTGCCTACCACGCAAGTCCAGGTCTGCCGGTGCGGCAGCAGCGCAGACCATTTGATCTTCCCGACGGGCTCGGCCGCATCGCCGCGAATGTAGGCCAGCTCCGCCCTGGAAACGCGCGGATGCTCCTCTGGTTTGCGGTACAGCAAAAACCAAAACACCAGCCACACAAATCCCAGCCCGCCGGTGAGCATAAAAGCCGAGCGCCAGCCCCAATGCACGGCGATCCACGGCACCACCAGCGGCGTGATGATGGCGCCCGCGTTCGTGCCAGCGTTGAAAATTCCGGTAGCCAGCGCCCGTTCCTTCTTAGGAAACCACTCAGCGACGCATTTGATGCTCGCCGGAAAAACGCCCGCCTCGCCAAATCCAAGTGCGAATCGCGCCGCCGCAAAACTTGCGAATGAACCTGCTGCGGCATGCGCCATCGACGCCAGACTCCAGAAACCCATCGCCATCGCGTAGCCCGCGCGGGTTCCAAATCGATCGATGAGCCGCCCGACGAGCACCATCCCCAGCGCATACGCAATCTGAAAATAAGAGACCAAGTGCCCGTACTGTACGTCGTTCCAGCCGAAATCGTGCTGCAGCGTGGATTTCAGCACTCCCAACACTTGCCGATCGATGTAGTTTTTGGTTACGCCGAACAGCAGCAGCGCGCAGATCACCCAGCGGAAATATCCGACGCGCCCTACAGCATCCGCTGGCTGGGCGGCTTCGGCCGAAGCAGGCTTCGCCGTGCCGGCCAAGTCATCGGGCGAAGCAATGGGGCGCGCGGGGTCCATGCACGGATGAAATTACTACGTTTTCCGGCCCGCTTCTAATCCCGTAGCTCCGGTATGGAAGCCGGGCTGCACGTTCACCACTCCAAATTGCCGACCTTCCACTTCGCGATGCGCCGCCATCGCCCACAAGAAACAAATCCGATGCCCCGGAACCGAAACATTAGGATGATATCCGCTGGGTATCAGCACCGCATCACCGTCGCGCACCACGGTCACCAACTCCGGATTTTGCGTGTCGCTGTAAACCAACTGAACACCATAAGCCGGTTCCGGCATATCGAAATATACGTAGATTTCTTCAAGCAACGCGGAATGTTCGTGGGGCGGCCAACTCGTCCAGTTGCCCGGCTCCGCCTCCGTAATTCCCGCGATCAACCTGCCCGCTTCAATATTTTTTGCCAGCAGCATCTGCAAGTGACGTGTGCAACCCTCGCTGCCGGTGCTGAACTGCAAGCCGGGATCCTTGGCGATTTCGGAAGCACGCACCACCTGAAACGAATAGCGATGCGTTACCTCAGTTGAGAACTCCGCCAGATCCACTGCGCTTTTTGTAACCACTCGTACGTTGGAGTCGCGCGGGATATACACGGCATCGCGCGCGCCGAGCAACACATCTTTATCGTCTGCCGTGACAGCGGCGTTGCCAGATAAGCAGATGAGCCCGGTCTCCCGCTCCCCTGTGGCAAACGTCTCGGAAGCCTTCGACGCATTCAAACGAATGCGCCCATACGCCAGATGCCTCATGGAACTGTTCGCCGGCGAAACAAAAACGTTCCGGCCCATCTGCGTGTTTGTTTTCCGGAAAATGTTTGTTTCCGTCGCTGCGGGCGCTTGTCCTCTCATGCTTAGTTACCTTTCCACCATTCAGTCAATCTCATCAAAGCAGCGCGCACCAGCCCGTGCAAGTTCCGATCAGCCCTGGCGCCTCCGTCCACCTTCACCAATTGTCCATCGTTCCGTCTAATTTCCGGTTGATCGGCAAATATGCGCGTCGATACGGATAGTTCGCCGCCAGCGTTTCATCCAAATCCACGCCGAGTCCCGGTGCCTCTCCCGGGTGTAGCATCCCTTCTCCAAAACTATAGGTGTGCGGGAATACTCGATCCGTTTCATTGGTATGCATCATGTATTCCTGAATCCCGAAATTACTCACGCTCAAATCAAAATGCAGCGCCGCCGCCAGGCACACAGGACTCAAATCCGTCGCTCCGTGCGCTCCCGTCCGCACGTGATACATCTCCGCCAAACTCGCAATCTTCCGCAAATGCGAAATCCCTCCCGAATGCACTACCGCTGCCCGAATGTAATCAATCAACTGTTCTTGAATCAGCCTTTGACAATCGTAGATCGAATTGAAAACCTCGCCCACCGCTAGCGGTGTCGTGGTGTGCTGCCGGATCAGCCGGAAGCTTTCCTGCAACTCCGCGGCCACCGGATCCTCCAGCCAGAACAAATGATACGGCTCGAGCTCTTTCCCCAGCCGCCCCGCCTCAATCGGCGTCAGCCGGTGATGCACATCGTGCAGCAGGTGCAGGTCCGAGCCAAATTCCTTGCGCAGCCGTTCAAACAGCCGCGGCGCAAAGTTCAGGTACAGCTCCGAGCTCCACAAATTCTCCGTCGGCGCATCTTGCTCCGCCGGCTCGTAGTACATCTTCCCACGCCCCACGCCATACGTGCTTTCAAGTCCCGGGATTCCACTCTGCGCGCGAATGGCCTTGTATCCCAGCTTTGCGTACTCGCCCACCGCCCGCACGGTCTCCTCAATATCGGCGCCGCTCGCATGTCCATAGACCATCACTGCATCCCGGCACGCCCCGCCCAGCAATTGATAAACCGGCGCGTTCATGGCCTTCCCCTTGATGTCCCACAGCGCCGTGTCTACCGCCCCAATCGATGCCATGGTCACCGGGCCCCGCCGCCAGTACGCCCCTTTATAGAGGTATTGCCAGATATCCTCGATCCGCCGCGCGTCCCGCCCGATCAGCAGCGGCACCACATGCTCTGAAAGATAGGAAGCCACCGCCAGCTCCCGCCCGTTCAGCGTGGCATCCCCCAGCCCGTAAATCCCGTCTTCGGTAGTCAGCTTCAGCGTGACAAAGTTCCGCCCCGGGCTGCAAACAATCACCTTCCCGTCAACGATCCGCATTGTTTAAACGCCCCTCACCGTCCGAGCCATCCTCCGTCTACCACCAGCACATGCCCATGTACATAATCACTAGCCGCAGACGATAAGAACACCGCCGCCCCGCCAATATCCCCAGCTTCCCCCCACCGCCCCGCCGGAATGCGTTCCAGAATCTGCCG
>Ga0137398_10001157_pt1 | contig 10491 bp, 7 predicted proteins | sample czorhiz216metaG_FD_106659 | JGI IMG/M metagenome (GOLD analysis project Ga0137398, IMG submission 106659) | Vadose zone soil microbial communities from Angelo Coast Range Reserve, California, USA - czorhiz2.16 metaG | ecosystem: Environmental > Terrestrial > Soil > Vadose zone | place: USA...
GGCATCTATGGCAGAAGCCGCGCATCGCTACTCGCAGGACCCCGTTGAGAGGTTACTTACGTTCGCTTTGAATTTTACATGAACAGGAACTTTAAACCGCAGAGACCGCCCATGGTTAGCAAGTCGCAGGAATCTCCATTGGCGCGCGCGTAGCCTTCGAATTGCAGAGTCGCATAGCGGTTTCCAAACACCACCGCCAGAAGGTCTCCTTCATGGAGAGTGCACCGCCGGCCATTGGCCAATTCGAGAGTCGCGTTCTTGCCGATTTTCTCGAGTTTCGCGAGTGCCATGTCCCCAGCCTGCGGAGAGACAGGGCAGGGCAGCAGGGTGGCCATATTCGCGCGTGCAACTCAGCGCAGCGCATAAGAAAATCTTATGTTCGCTGTTCGTCTTCGTCTCATCGGTAAGAAATTCGTTCATGAATGAATTCTCCAGAAAAAATAAGCGCTTCTGTCCTGGTCGGAGGTTCAACAGGTCACGTCTAGGAATGGCAATTGGTTGGCCAAAGGGCGGGCGGCATAAGTCGTTCAAATTGCACTCTTAAGCCGCCGTCCTGGCACAGTAAGTGGAAGGCCATAACCCATCCGTGTGTTGATACAACACGAGCCATGATAGTGGGCTGTTTCAAAACGCAGGCGGCATTTGCCCTCGTTCGGAAAACTTAGTCATAATTCAGATGAGTTGGAGAGACACACCAACACAAATTGGCAGGGTTGAAATGACAGCACTTATTCCAATCTAAAATTGGCGATGAAAGTGCCTTAATGAATTAAGGACCTTGATAGAAGTCCGGTGGTGTGAGAGAGAAGTTCCTCCACGCGTTTATTGATGGTTTTTGGTCAGCGAGTAACTTCGAACGGGAACAGAGGTACTTTCGTCATGCTATCCAATGGCAGAGAAGTTTTAGAACGACGCTGCGTACACGGCCCGCAGTTTGTCGAGAGATCGCCAAATAGTTTTCTGAGCTCACGGTTTCGCCAAAATCAGGAGTTTCCGAGGGGACCCCAACCACCGCCAACGACCAGTCCTCGCGCACGGCCCAATTTTGACGGTACAAAAAGCGAAAAAAGGCCAGGCGCATACGAATTCCCTCAAATTCCTCCGCAAGACGACATAGCAATCACAATCTCCGTAATCGAAGGTCGCTCGAAGGGTTTGACGTACCAATTAAGCAAGTTGTGTATCACCATGGGACGAATTGGCGGTGGTGCGGATTTCGAGTTCGATGAGCCGGATGCAACCGATGTGCACTGCATACTAGCAGCTTGTCAGGACAGGATACGGCTGTATGTCGCTCCCTCGGTGAACAACCTTTGCGTCAACGATCAACGGATCTACACCGTGGAGCTGGCGCATATGTCTACGTTTCGTGTCGGATCGTCTTTGCTACTGGTCTGCGTCCTTCCTACCGAATGCGCGGGTATCGTATGAATAGAGAGGCCGGCAGAATGCGCTAGGCGAGGAGCAGCAAGAGGTCGATCGGGTAGTTGCCGATCGCCCTTAAATCTGGGTTTGCATTGAAAGTTTCCCGTTGAGAGCTAGATCGTCCGGAGGGGCTGGAAAAGAGCATTACAATAATGTGGCAGGCCCATACGGCGGCTTCCGATGGTTTGTATTAGGGCACGAGAGCGGAGGGACGAGGCCGGTCATTCTCGCGCATGACTACAATCGAGATGACGCCATAGATCCTGGCCTCGTCCCGGGAAGATGCCCTCACATTGATAGCCCCGCCTTCTCAAACGGGCAGCAAGGAGGCCCACCGAAGCACAGGTCGGAGACTCGTGAAAAGAGAAAATCATGGTTCGAATTTCGATTCTTCCCGCCGGTCTCGTCTTTGCCGTCATTCCTTTCCTAGGAAAGGCCCCGGAGGCGCAAGCGACGGAAGGAAGTTCGGTGCAGCAGAGCGTCATCGATGAACAGGCAGCTCTCCGCCATCGGCATTATTCGCAGGCCACGCGAATACTGGAAGACGCCCTCAAGCGTTTTCCGAGAAATGTCCAGCTGCGGCTCGAACTAGGCAGGGTTTACGTGTATCAGCGTCAGGACAGACGGGCCATGGATATTTTTCGCGCCATTCTGCGCGATGACCCGTCCAACCGGGAAACAAAACTCGCACTGGCCCGCGTACTGAGTTACGACAGAAAGTACGAGGCAGCGAATCAACTCTTCCGTGACCTGCTATCAACAAATCCGGATGACGAGGCGGCAGCAATCGGACTGGCGGGAAACCTGCTATTTCTGAAGAAGAAAGACGAGGCGCGCCGCGAAGTGGAGCAAGCACTTGCTCGCCATCCGAACAGCCTTCGCCTTCAGGAGTACCGGGACGCGCTGCTGAAGAACCAGTTGCCGGTGGCGGCCTCTCGTGAGGGAAACGCGCCGAACCGACTGCAGGCGGACTCAAGCTACTTCAGCGATTCAGCTGGGAATAGCTCTTTGCGCGCGGGACAGCGATTTGATCTTCAGCTTGGACGCCATCTCACCAACAGTTTTCGCCTCGATGAAAAAACCCTGTGGGTCACCGAGGGGCCAAAGGCAAGCATCTTTTCTGTCAATGATGAAGGCCGAGTGCGGCTGGCGCGCTGGCTTTTCATAGGTGGTGGGGGCGGAATTGTTCGCTTTGCCGATGACTCGAATCGTGCGCTTTACCGCGGAGAATTGATTCTCCATCCAATACGAAGTTTCTGGCTCCAGGGGGGCTTCTCACGGATACCGATCGCGCCCACGTTCCAGTCGGCTCAGTTCGACTTGGTGGCGGAGGGCTGGTGGAGCCGGCTTGACTGGCAACCACGCTCCTGGCGTGTCAGCGCTGATTTCTCCAAGCAGCACTACTCGGATTCAAATCGCACCCAAAGAGAGGATGCCGAAGTGCTGCGTTGGATCGGAAACTTGCATTTTGCAGTAGGGCTGGGATATCAGTACGCACATAGCTCATTCACCGAGACCTTTTCTCACGGCTATTTCAATCCCAACCAGTATCACAGCCACTTAGGGCTTGGGGGATTCCGTTTTAGCGTTGGAAAGATTTATCGCGGCGAATACATCGCCGAGTATGGCACTGAAACTGTCAACCAGGACCCCTATCAGATAGCCTGGGAGGCTACCGCGAAGAACCGGTTCCTGCTGGGAAAACTGGAAGTGGGCGCAGACTATTCCTACTTTCACCTGGCCCAGAGCACGGGGGCGTTCCGGGCGCAGGTAGGGCGGGTGAGCGTGGCGTATCGTTTCTAGGTGAGCCGGGGAAGCGGTGCGAGAATTCTCGACTGAGCAGGGGATCAGGCCGGATATGAGTATGGATAAGCGACTAAGAGTTCTCGTCGTCGACGATGACAAGTCCATTTGCCGATGGCTGAATGCCGTTCTGACCGCGGATGGCTACGAATGCCGTGCGGCGCGAAGTGTTGATGATGCCGAAGTACTCCTTAAAGAAGGCCGTATCGATGTGGCCCTTCTGGATATCTATATTGGACAGTCCAACGGTCTGGAATTTCTCAAGAAACTGAAAACTTTGCATCCGGATTGCAAGTGTGTGGTGATGACAGCGCACGCCAGTGTCGAGACAGTTGCACGCTCGGTAGCCGGAGGAGCACTCGAATACCTGAGCAAACCTCTGCTCATCGATGAGTTGCTCGCTTTATTGCGAAGGTTGACAGGGCCACGGCAAACACCTAGCCACGCGCCGAAAGACAGTTTTGCTCCCGAGTCAGCGATTGTCGGACGAAGTCCGAAGATGCTGGAAGTTTATCGAGCCGTTGCTCGGGTCGCGCCCAGCACTGCTAGCGTGCTTATTACCGGTGCCAGCGGGTCGGGCAAGGAACTTGTAGCGCGGGCCATTCATGGACACAGCGCACGTGCGGAGAAGCCTTTTACCCCCATCAATTGCGGTTCCTTCCCCGAGACTATTTTGGAAAGCGAGCTGTTTGGACATGAGAAGGGCGCGTTCACCGGCGCGGATACTACCCGCAGCGGCTTGTTTGAGGCAACCCATGACGGCACGATTTTCTTGGACGAAATATCGGAGACCAGCCTGAGCTTTCAAGTGAAGTTACTCCGCGTTTTGCAGGAACATAAGGTGCGGCGCGTGGGCTCGAACACTTTCATTCCGATCGATGTGCGGATTGTTGCGGCGACCAACAAGGACTTGAGTGCACTGATCCGGGCAGGACAATTTCGCGAAGACCTTTACTATCGTCTCAGTGTCGTGACGATTGATCTCCCTTCGCTCGAAGAGCGGGCGGAAGACATTCCGCTCCTCGTGCATCATTTTCTGGAGCGTTTCAATCAGCGCAATCAACGCCATGTAAATATCAGTGAAGAGGCGGTTAAACTGCTGGCTTCCATGAGCTGGCCCGGCAATGTCCGCGAGCTCGAAAACCTGATCGAGCGGCTAGCTATTTTCGCTGCTATGGACGAGATCTCGGCCGAGGAAGTGGAACGCGAGCGTGCGAGCCGAAGCGGGGCAATCTCGGTGCCAGAAAATTCGACAACATCATTGCCGGGAAAGCTGCAGGAGATGGAGCGCCAGGAGATTCTCCGTGTTTTGCGGGAATCGGGCGGCAACAAGTCTCTTGCGGCTCGAAAGCTCGGGATTGAACGCAAGACGCTATATGAAAAGGCTCGCCGTCTGGCGATCGACCTGCAATCGAAAGAAACATGAGCGAATCACCAACAGGCCTCTCGAGTCAGAAGCACCTCCAGACAAAGCGCTGGCTGCTTTTGAACGTATTGCTTTTGGCAGTGGTAGGCCTGCTCAGCCTCAGTTATCCAGTGGAGGAGCTCAGTCGCCGCACAGGAGATATGTATTTTCGCATACGAGGGAGTCAGGGCACTTCGCCTCATGTCGCGCTGATTCTCATCGATGACGCAAGTCTGGAACGGTACGGGCGATGGCCCTGGAAACGCTCCTTGCTGGCGCAGGTGGTGAGGGCCGCCAGCGCCGAGCACCCAAAAGCGCTTGGCCTGGACATCCTACTCTCGGAAACCGAAGACGAATCAAACGACCGCGAATTGGCGAAAGCGCTGAAAGGCGCAGGAAGCACGGTTCTCGTGGCGAAGATAAGCAATTCACCGCAGGGACGACTTTGGGTCGAACCGTTGCCGCTCTTCGCAGAGAACGCTGTCGCGGTCGGACACGCCCAAGCTGCTTTAGGGCCTGACAGCATCTGCCGGAGCGTCCCCGTGCGGGAGCTGTCTCTCGAAGGGCCGCGCTGGGCGTTTGCGCTGGAAGTTGCGCGCGTTGCTAGTGGAGCTATCCTTGAAGACGACGGCCGTGAATTGCGTATAGGCAAGCGGAAAATACCCACGGTCGGGACGTCTTCTCACGCCGTGGTAGCCGGGGTCGAATCCGAATCGCTCCGCTTCCTCCCCATTGATTATCGCGGACAGATTGCTCCGGGTGAGACGTCACCCCCGTTCTTGGCAATCTCTGTCGTGGATTTGCTTGAGGGGAAAGCCGGCGGCCAACTGCAAGGGAAGGCGGTGCTGATCGGATTCGGCTCGGCGGAGATTGGCGACCGCATACCAACCCCGGTGAGTGACAGGCTTCCGATGCCTGGTGTCGAAATCCACGCGAATCTTATCGACGCCATTCTTGCCGAACGAAGGTTGCGTCCTCTGTATGGATGGCTAAACCTGCTGGTTTTGTGCTCGTTTAGTTTTAGTTCGACTTGGGTGGTACTGCGCTGGCCGGTTTGGACCGGCTTGGTCGCGCTCGCGGCGCTGCTTGCGGTTGGTCTTGCAGCGAGCTACTTTGTTTTTGCCTGGATGCATATCCTTGTCGGACTGGGACCATTCTTGTGCGTGGCGGTATTGGCCGGTCCGCTCGCTCAGTTGCAAAACCTAGTCCTCGTGGACCGAGGCCTGACTCAGGGTCTTCGGCAGCTGCAAATTGCCCTCAAGACGGCCGAGCCCACAAATAGTTTACCTGCTGCCCTGCGTGCAGAGATTCGGCCTACAGCCGGAGACTTGCACTGGAAGGTGAACCTGCTTCGGCAACTGCAAGCGGAGCTGAGTTCGTTGTACGCGTTTGATGAAACCCTGCTTGAAGCGATGCAAGAGGGCCTGGCCGTTTTCGCCGTCGATGGTCGAGTGATATTTCGAAATCCGAAGTGGCAAAGCTTCTGTGAAGAGCAAGGATGGAGCGCGACGGCAGACCTTGATAATTTCTCCGCGGCACTCCGCGAACCTGGCTGGGGCGACTTGCGCAAATCACTCGCAGCTCCCGAGGTCTGGCTCGACTCGGAGGTGTACCTCGGCGAGGGCCTCTGGCGGTTGCGGGCCGTAAGACTCAAACGCACGTCACCCTCTGACGCCTCGGACTTGATCATGGTCGTGGTGACGGATCAAACCGCCCGGTTGGAACGAGATCGTGCCCGTGCGGAAGCGCTCGGATTCGTCGCCCATGAACTCCGAACTCCGCTTGTCTCAATTCAAGGATTTGCCGAGTATCTGCTCCGGTATTCCAAGGAGCGAGCCAGCAACGAAGCCGCTGCCACTATTTTCCAGGAGTCGGGCCGTTTGGTGGCCATGATCAATACCTACCTCGATGTGCTTCGACTCGAGGCGGGAGCCCGCCCCATGCGCAAAGACACTTTCCAGGTCGGCGAAACGGTCCAACAAGTTGCGCGAGTGATTCAACCGATTGCAGAAGCTTCTGAGATCAGGGTCAAGACGGAAATTGCTAAAGATTTGCCGGCACTTCAGGGTGATCCGCACCTCATCGAGGGGGCCCTGCTCAATCTCGTGAGCAACGCCATCAAGTACAGCGCACGGGGGAGCGAAGTGAAACTGCGCGCTGGGATCAATGCCAATGGCGAAGGAGTCCTGCTGGAAGTGTGGAACCCAGGGCCAACAATTCCACCAGGAGAGCTCGCGCGTCTCTTCGAACCGTTTTATCGAAGAAGTGAGCGGGAGGAAACAGTGCGAGGGTGGGGACTTGGCCTGGCTTTCGTCAAACGGATTGCCGAACAACACGGAGGAAAAGCCGAGGCGTTGAGCGAATCTGGCTCTGGAACATCTTTTCGTATCTATCTGCCAGTGACCCAGCTCGTTCTTAGGGAGGCACCTCAATGAAATACAAAGCCGTTCGTTCAACTTATTTTTGTCTCCTCTTTTTTTGGATATCTGCCGGGATGGCGGCGGCCCAAGAACAGCAGACCAGCTCCACACCCGCGACCGCCATGATCGCTGGAGCTACGATTGCCGAGTGGAAAGGCAATGTTCGCCTGAGCCTGCCTGACCAGTCCCCTACGAATCCGTTGCGTGGAGAGCAGCTTCCTCCTGGCGCCATTGTTGAGACAGGCAGCGGCAGATTACTGCTTCGCCTGAGCGACGGCAGTGAGGTGCTGGTCAGGGCGCACACGAGATTGCAGGTGCAACAACCTTCTTTGACCGATCCGAGTTACTTCCAATTGCTACTGGGGCGAATCCGTGCGCTCATCAACAAGCGGACAGGTGGCGCCGTGCCGTTCGAACTCGGAACGCCCAGTGCCGTTATTGCGGTTCGCGGGACCGAGTTCGACGTGGAAGTCAATCCGCGCAACGTCACGGAAGTAGACGTGGTGGACGGACTTGTCGAAGTCTACGGACGGAACGCTCCTGGAGGATCAGTTCTCCTGGAGCCCGGATTTTCCACTCGTGTCGGAATGGACTCTGGTCCAGAACAACCAGAACCGACCAATGAAATGCGCCCCGAAGTGGAGAGGCCTGAACCCGGAGAAAACGAAATGAGTGGAAATTCGGAGTTAGAGGGTGAATTCGAACGGGCTGAAGTAGATCGAGAAGGCGAGATAAGAGAGTCTGCAGAGAAAACGGAAATGAGAGAGGCGCAAGAGATCTCTGAGCCGACTACGACAGCAGGAGAGACCGAGACCAAGCCAGGTTCTGAACCGCAATAGATTCTGCTGGTTCGACTAGCGCTGCTTCGCTGCCAGGTCCCCGCTCCAACAGGCGAACCCGACCTCTCCATTACTGCCCGCGTCACACTTCAGCGCTCTGTTGCACATTCGCGATGGAATTCCAGACCGGGAAACGAGTTGTACGCACCCAAGTGTGTGTTGAATCCACTCACATCGAAGGCCCTCCGAAACTTCTAAGTAATTCAGAATAAAACACTTATTAGAGGATCGATTTGGTCCACTCATTGCAATGTCTGACTGCGTACTTGAACCAGGCATGAGAGACATCGCTGGAGACGGTATGACCGTGCGCAAGATGATCCTTCTCACTTTGGCGGGTCCTTCTCCCATGCGGCCTTTTGATTGTCTTATTGAGGTGTGTTCTCAGTTCAAACTTGGGAGAAAGGTTTCTGAATGGAGTCCCTCAATGAAAAATTTAGAACTTCTTACCCGCGATCTCTATTACTTCTACGAGAAAAGCACCGGACGGTCCCATTTTCAAGTGGAGGCAACTCCGGATGGGCGGTTTCCCGTGGACCATGCCGCCGGTTTGCTGGCGATGCACTGCATGGTCCTCGGCCATTCTCCGAGCGATTACGTGGTAATGGTATCTGCCGAACACGACGCGCTGAAAGGCCTCACCGAAAAAACGGAAAGGCTTCTCAAGGCTGGCCATACCGTCAGCGGTCACGTCAAGCTTACCCGCCGGGAACAGGAAGTGCTTGGCGGCCTCATGCGGAGTCTCGCCAATAAAGAGATCGCAGCCTCTCTGCATCTTTCTGAGCGCACAATAAAGTTTCATGTCTCATCGCTGCTCGCCAAGTTTCGCGTACACGGGCGCATGGAGCTGGTGCGCGAAGCCACTCGAGACATCGCCGGGTCGATGTCCATGCCCATACCGGTCGCGACCGGCGAGACCGCGTCCTGCGCGCCGGTTCCTCCGAGCTACAGCAACCCGGCCCGGAACGCAGCCGTGGTTCCGCTGACCAAACGGCAAATGATGGCGTAATTCCAATTCAGGAGAAGGACGTAGTGATAATAAGGGAGCACGGACCTGGATAGAAGATAGGCGTGGTGCACCAAAGTTTGGCCGAGGTTTGCCCGGGCCCGCAACGGGACGTGTCCGAATTCTTGGCGTGCCATTTGAAGGAGGAGCATCCATGCGTAAGGTTATTTCGTGTGTCGGACCGGTTTTGTTTGTCGCCATCGTGTTGGCCGGATGTGGGGGCGGTATGAGCTCCATGCAAACACCTTTGGGGACAAACATGGCCCAGGTTTCTCTGACGATCCACGACAGTCCCCCGATGGGGGTGACTGTGCTGTCTTTTGAAATTGAGGTGACCGGTGCTGCTCTTCAACCCAGCGATTCCAGCAGCCAGCCGGTTTCAATGCTCAGCGAGCCCGAGGACATTGAGCTCGAGCATTTGCAAACAGAGTCCGCACTTTTGGCGAGCCGGAGTGTCCCGACGGGGACCTACAGCGGCCTCATGGTTACGTTTGTAAATCCTCGAATGACGATCCAAAACCAGACGGGAGCGCCGATCACCCTCGGAACCCAAACTTGCTCCGATCAACAAGTGTGTGAATTCAATCCCAAGCTCAATCAATCCTCGGTGACCGTCGAAGCGCCAACCCAGCCGTTCCCGATTACTTTGACCATGAATTCCCCAGTGGTTCTGAAAATGGACTTTAATATAAATACCTCCATTCAACAAAGCGACCTTTCCATAACTCCCACGATCAGCCTGGTGCAGCTCCCACCGCCGAATTCCAGCGGCGGAAGCCAGGGCGATGAGGACATGGAGTTGATCGGCCAGGTCGCGTCGAGGGACCAAACCAAGAATACCTTCATCATTCAAAGAGGAATGAACGGCCCCTCCTTCACTATCTCGACCGATAGCAACACACATTTCGATTTCGGAACGTCTTGCAGCGCCGCGAACTTCTCCTGCTTGCAAACGGGCCAAATTGTCAAGGTGGACGCCAAAATGAAGCCGGATGGATCGCTCCTCGCTTTCGAAGTGAAATTCTTTCAGCCTCCCAACCAGATGTCTTTCGCAGGCTCGGTCACCTCGGTAAATATGGGTGCGAGTAGCTTCCAGATCGTGCTCTTTGATGAAGAGTCCTTCGGCAGTGGCGACGGGATGGGAAGCTTTTCGATGGGCCCCTTGACCGTCAATCTCGCGCCCCAGGCGACTTTCTCCATCGACACCCGCAGCTTCATGCTTCCCTCAGGTCTCAACTTCGCGAGTATCGCTGACCTCATGGTCGGGCAAGAAGTCCGCCTTCATCCGACCGGGGCTCCGACCGGCATGCCTCCCAACCTGATGGTCACCGTTGACCAGGTGCAGCTCGAGCCTTCTTTCCTGACCGGCAGCGTCACAGCTGTCAACACCAGCAGCAACCCCCAGTCGTTCACACTGGGCAGCCTCCCGTCGTTTCTCACGAACGCGGGGATCACGTCGATCCAGGTCGACGTCCTTGCCACAACGCAGTTCGAAACGGAAGAAGACCAAACCTTTTCCGGCCTCAGTTCATTCAAGCCCGGGGACATGGTTTCCGTTCGCGGGCCACTCTTCAAAACCATGACCATGCCGAC
>Ga0137398_10001160_pt1 | contig 10479 bp, 8 predicted proteins | sample czorhiz216metaG_FD_106659 | JGI IMG/M metagenome (GOLD analysis project Ga0137398, IMG submission 106659) | Vadose zone soil microbial communities from Angelo Coast Range Reserve, California, USA - czorhiz2.16 metaG | ecosystem: Environmental > Terrestrial > Soil > Vadose zone | place: USA...
CGGAAAAATGGCTTTTCCTCGATACGGAAACTACCGGCCTCGCGGGCGGCACCGGCACGTACGCGTTTCTGATTGGCCTCGCGTGGTGGGACGCGGGTGGATTGCAGGTCGAGCAATTCTTTATGCGCGACTTCGCCGAGGAACACTCGCTGCTGCACGAATTATCTCATCGTATCGCCGAACGGCCGGCGCTTGTCACCTTCAATGGCAAGTCGTTCGATTGGCCGCTGCTCGAAAATCGCTTCACGATGACGCGCTCCATCGCAGTGCCGAAGCTCGCGGCGCACCTTGATTTGCTGCATCCCGCGCGCGCGTTGTGGAAGCTGCGGCTCGGTTCGGTGCGGCTCGTGGAACTCGAACGCCACGTCATCGATGCGCCGCGGCTCGGCTGGCATCGCGAGAACGATGTGGCGTCGGCGCTTATTCCGCAGTATTACTTTGATTATTTGCGCGGCGGGCCCGCCGAGCCGCTCGCCGGCGTCGTTCGCCACAATCAGATGGATTTGCGCGGACTGGCGGCGCTATTCGGAAAAATCAACTCCCTCCTTGCAGACCACGATTGCCAGTCCGAAAACATCGACAGCCTGGATTTATTTGGGCTCTCGAAGTTTCTGCAACGGCGCGGAAACGCCGATCGGGCCCATTCCGCGTGCGCCCAGGCTCTGGCGATGGGTCTGCCGGCGGAATTCCGCCCGAAGGCGCGCCGCGACCTTGCGCTGATGGCCAAGCGCCGCGGCGAACACGCGCGCGCCGCCGAGATCTGTCTGCAAATCGTTTCCGATCTGCATGACGGCATTCACGCTTGCGAACAGCTGGCCATATATTACGAACGTCACGCTAGAGACCTGGCCAAAGCGGCTGAATTTGCACAATTGGCCATCGCCAAACTTCTGCGCGAGCGCGCCAATTCGCGCGATCCGCTCCTTACGGCGCGGTTTGCGCGGCTGGAGAAAAAGTTTCTGCAGCGGATCGCGCGGCTGGAGAAAAAATCACGGCCGTCCTCTTCGGCGCGGCCCCGGGACGCTCGGCCGGTTGCGGCGCCAAAGGCCAGTTCAGGGCTTTGGTGAAGCCGTCGAAGGTATTGCGTGTCGCGCCTTCCATGGTCACGCACTCATCTCCCAAACAATCCAGGAACACGCCGCCCTCCGGAGTATCAAAAGAAAAGAAGCTCGGGCGGCGAAGCAAATTCAACCGCTCGGAGTATTTCTTCTCTAGCGCTTCGGAATATTGCCCGAAGAAGCGCGCGGCGTGTTCTTCGCTGTCCAGGTGCAGGCGGCTAACCAGAATGAGTTTCTTCGTTCGTTTCTGCTCGAAGACGATGTAGTGGTCGCCATCCCAGGCTGCCGCCAGAGTCTTGGCGCGGTCGTTGTCGAGGAATTGCTTCAAAACTTCCTTCCAGCCGAATTCACCCATGATGTTTTCGTCGAGCTTTGACCAGTTGTCGCCGAGCAATTTCTCGAGAGGCGGAAGAGTGACACTCGAGGGCGTTTTGCCGGACCGGTAGAGCCCCGGGTGGAGGATCTGCTGCGTGGAAACCGGCGGCTTCTCGAACAAGCCCGGGAGAGCGGCCCAGCCAGTATTTTTCATGACTGCAGCCGAGAAGGTGAGTCCGCCGAGATAGGGGAAGATCAGCGCGTCCTTGAGGAACGGTGGAGCTTTTTGCAGCGTGGGAGTGCTGCCCAGATCGCCGATCAACATGCCAGGATCGAATTCCGGCACATCCTTCAGGGAGCGTCCCGTCCCAAGCATCAGATAGTCGACCATCGCGGCCATGGCGCTGCCCTCGAGCACGGCGTCGCGCGCCAGCTCGGCATCTTCGTTGGGACGGGCTGCTTTTAACCACGTCTCGATCTGGAAATGCTGGTCCTCGAGAGCATGCGTCAGTTCATGGGCCATGACCATGCGCTGGTCGGCAAGCGGGCTCCAGTCCGCGATGTAAAATTCGCGGGTCGTCGGATCGTAGAGCCCTTCGATTTGCTCCGTGAGCACGTTGATCATGAACGAATCGAGGTCGAATCCCTTGGGAAGGAGTCCAAAGGCTTCGGCGCTGCGCTGGTCGGCGTAGCGTTCGGCGGCATTCTTGTCTTCGTTCATCTGCTTGATGACGTAGGCGCGGATTTCTTCGCGCGAACGCAGGGATTTTTTCAGCGGCGTGAGCAATTTCAGGCCGGTGATTTGGCTCAACTGGCCGAGGACTTCATCGGCGGCAGCAATAAACTCGGCGTCCGTGCCGGGCTTGGAATCCGTGGAAGACGGAGCGGCGGCAGTTTCCTGTGCGTGGACAACTGCACCACCAAGGAAGAGGACGAGGCTCAAGATCAGAGCTCGCAGCCCGAAATAGGCGCGTTTCAAGTGAGAGGTCATATCATTTTCAGAATAACAGAATCGCGATGTGGCCGTCTGAACAGGGTAAGGGGCGGCTGCCCGCCTCATTTCAATTTTTCTTTCGGGTGAGGTAGAAGAGCATGGGGATGTCCTTGTCATCCTGGCGCCAGATCCAAGTTTCCGTGATGTGTTTGGCGTCGTCGAAGCGCATGACGAGATGGTGCTGGTGACCCGTGGAGGGTGATTTGAGGTTGCCGGCACCCTGGTAATCGAAGCTGAGCTCCTTGATGTCGTCGGAATCGGGCACCACGCGCATGCGCGGCTGGTTGTTCGTGGGGCAGTAGTGCACGAGAGCGATGCCGTCGCCATCGATGCTGTAAAGGGTGACCATCTCCTCCATGCCAGCGGGGGAGAGCGTTTCCATGACGGCGGTGCCGGAGGCGAGGGTCTTGAAGCTGGTTTTCACGGCCATGCCGTGGCCGTCCTTGCCTTCCCAGTCGCCAGCGAGCGATTGCAGCTTCTTAAAAGCGGCGGCGGAATGCGTGCCGGCCGATAGAGGGGCGGCGATGGATGCGGCCAGCAACAGAAGCAGCGAGAGTTTGCGTCGTGTCACGGATGCCTCCTGGAAGAGAACGGCGCAGGACATGGCCCCACAGAGGCAGGCGCTCCGCGATCTTCTAAGGGCTTTGACGCCGGAAGTGCAGGAATGGAAGCGGGTGTCTAAAGACGGATTCATGGCGCCAAGACCCGCCGGCGCGTTGACCCTGCGCCATGGGTCCTTCTACTTCAGGCTGGCAATATGCGAAAGGGTTTGTTCCTGCTCCAACGATAGTCTGAAAAGTCCTTGTCCAGAGTCAAGATCTCGGCAGTTTCAAATTCATCCGCTAAACGAATCAGGCAGGCATCAGCGAGATCGATCTTGTGGTCCCGATACTTTCGCAGGACCTGCTTTAGGCCAACTGCTTCCCGTGAGACCTGAAAAGGGACTTGGAAAATTCCTGCGGCCACGTTTTCGATCACGGCTTCCGCCGCACCAACTAGATTCTGCAGCAAGTAGCAACTCTCGGCGATCACCGCTTCGCAGGTGATCAGCGGGGCCTCCAGTTCCCGGACCGCCTCGGCGCATGCCTGGTGAAATCTTTCGCTCCGGTCCAGAAGCGCGACGATCACGCTGGTATCGAGCAGTACCGGCTTCACCGTCCGAAGCCGCGCAGGTGTTTCTTGTTCGAGCCCAGATCGCGTGCGCCGGAGGAAAACTTCCCCAGACCAATGACCCCACGATTCTTCCTTCTTAGATGACTTGCTTCCAGAACGCGCAGGCCTTCTCTCACGACCTGCGAGGGAGACCATCCCAGTTCGCGGACCAGGGCTGCCAGCCTCTTTTGCGACCGGTAATCCAGTCTTGCTTGAATTGCGAGGCGCATGGCTCGTTGTACTACAAATCAGTAGTTGTATGACACAGTCGTGTCTTGCGAAGCGCGTGACAGTGCCAAGCAATACTGGTGAGCCAAGATGGAGCGGCCAACCTCAGAAGGCGGGTGTACAGGAGAGAAGAACACAATCAGGAATGGTTGGGCCACAAAGGTGTAGTATTTGCTGCAGAGTTTTGCACGGGGGTGAGGAGATATGATGAATCGATGGATGAATTCAGGGCGAACTTCGATTTGGGGCGCGGCGGTGTCGGGGGTTTTGCTGCTGGGCGCGAATTTCACTGCGGCGCAAACACCTTCGCCAGCCTTGCTCGTACTGGAGAAGAGCGACAATTCGCTGGCCATTGTTGATCCTGCGAACTTGCAGATTGTAGCGCGCGTTCCCGCCGGGCCGGATCCCCATGAAATCGTGGCATCCGCGGATGGCAAGCTGGCCTACATTTCGAACTATGGCGGTCCCGACAGCGCTCTGAGCACCATCTCCGTAATCGATCTCGCAAGCCGAAAAGCGCTGTCGCCGATCAATCTCGGGACGCTGCGCTCCGCACATGGTTTGGTGTTCGCCGGCGGCAAGCTCTACTTCACCGCAGAGACGAACAAGGTGGTCGGCCGCTACGATCCTGTCGCGCAAAGCGTTGATTGGGTTCTCGGCACTGGACAGGACAGAACGCACATGGTGGCGGTCTCCGGAAGTATCGACCGGATCGTTACTTCCAATGTCAGTTCCGGCACGATCAGCGTAATCGAGCAGGTTTCCCCGCCAACTGGCGGCTTCGGTCCCACGTCGGGCAGCAATGGTCCACCGGCTTCCGCGCCTCCTGCCGGCGGTCCTCCCCCAGGGATGGGCACGCCGCCCAGCGGCCCTCGGAAAACATGGCGCGTAACCAACGTCGCGGCCGGCCACGGAGTGGAAGGCTTTGACGTGTCGCCCGACGGCAACGAGATTTGGGCGGCAAACGCGCAGGACGCCACGGTGACCATCATCGATACCGCCAGCAAACGCGTGACGCAGACTCTTCCCATCTCTCTGAGAGGCGCCAACCGGCTGAAGTTCACGCCGGACGGCAGAAGGGTGTTGATCGCCGGTGGGGGCGGTGGTGCGGCGGGCAACAGTCTCATTGTGATGGACGTAGCTACGCGGAAAGAGGTTAAGCAGCTCAATCTCGGAGGCGGCGCAGCGGGTATCGTGATCGTCCCCGATGGTTCCCGCGCGTATGTAGCCGTCAGCGGAAAGGACAAGGTTGCCGTCGTGGATTTGAAGAGCTTGGAAGTCACCGGCTATGTGTCCACGGGGAAGCAACCTGATGGTCTGGCATGGGTCCAACGAAACTAAGTACTCCTCGCGTGAAGTGCGGCGGCGAGTCCGCCACGAGCGCCGGCGGGTCGCCTTCGCCTATCTTGCTGCTTTGCGCGGGGATTTCCCGAGTCTGTTGCGGATGGCGAAAGTGATTGCCGCGCTTTCTCCCGAGGTGGCTGCGGTACACCAGTTCGAAAGGCTTCGTCTCACGGCCAAGTTTGCCTGGCAATACGGATGATTCGATGGAAGCTGTTGGCGGGCTTTGCCACCGTGCAGCAACTGGACGGCTTGAGTGACCTGGTCAGTGGACTAAGCGTTCGAATGGAAGGGGCCAAGAAAGAGCTCGGGGAGCGCGCCGCGGCTGCGGCCGAGCTGGCTTCATCGATCAATCGCCGCGGGCTGGACGTTGCTTAGCAGGAACTCGTCCACTGCCGCCAGGAGCTCGTTCACCTTGAACGGTTTCTGAAGAATCCGACGGCCGTTTCCGGCAATATGCTCGCCTCTATCTTCAGACGGCGCTGCGGCACACGTCCAGATCAATCTGCGGCTGAGCGCGGGCTTATGCTTGGCCAACCATTCGCCCAAGTTGCCCCCGTTCGCCCCGTCGGAAATCTGTAAATCCGCGACGATCAGATCGAAGTCCTCTTTTTCAAGTAGGGCGCGCGCTTCACGAAGATCTCTTGCCGTCCGTACACGATGATCGCGACCTCGCAGAATGGTCCCCGCTGTTTCCAGCACGGAATCATCGTGGTCCACCAGAAGGATTCGTCCATCCTTTCCTGAGATGGCCCTTTGATCCGGTGTGGAGAATGCTGGAGAAGCCACGGGTTGGCGAGGCAACTCGATGATAAAAGAAGCGCCCCGGGCCGGGATATTTTTTACTCGAATGGTTCCGCCATGTTCTGTGATGATTCCATAGCAAATGCTCAGACCGAGGCCCGTTCCTTTGCCGACTGGTTTCGTTGTGTAGAAGGGATCGAAAACCCGGGAAGCGTCTTTCACCCCGGGTCCGCTGTCGGTGAACTCAATGCAGAGCCGGTCGCCATTGAAGCCGGTGCGCACCCAAAGATCGCCATCGATCGAATGTTCCAGGATGGCATCCACCGCGTTGTTTACCATATTCAGAAAGACCTGCTGCAGCTGGTGTGGATCAGCGGAGGTGACGGGTAAATTCTCCGCAAGGTCCAGGTGGACGCGGACGTTGTGCATGCGCAGGTCATAATCACGTAGCGCCAGGGTCTCCTGGAGGGCGTGGTTGATCTGCACGGAAACGCGCTCAGGCTTATGCTGGCGGGCGAAGCTAAGGAGATTCTGCACGATGCGGTGCGTACGCTGGGCTTGCTTGTAAAGTTTGTCGGCATACTCGATGCCCTGCTGTCCCATCTGTCCGCTGGAGGTCAACAATTGGCTGTAACCGAGGATGGCGGTAAGCGGGTTGTTTAATTCGTGCGCGACCCCGGAGATCAACTGCCCGACCGCCGCCAGCTTCTCGCTGTGAAGCAGCTGCTCCTGAGTACGGCGCAGGTTTTCGTAGGCCTGGCGAGTCTCCTCATAGAGGATCGAGCGCTCGATGGCGTTGGAAATCTGGCTGCCGACGGCGATGAGCAGGTTCACGTCCGCGGGAGAAAACTCCCGGGGCGTGCGGCTGCCGACGACCAGACCTCCGATCACGCGGTCTTTGGACCACAGGACAACGATGTAGGCGGCAACAATCTCCTCTTTTACCTGGGCGTCGCGGAAAATCGGCGGCAATGACAAACCCTGGGCGGAGAGGAACGTCGCGTGCACAGCCTTGATGTGCTGCATCAACTCCGGCTTCACGGAGACGGGCGGAAAGTGCTTTGAGAATTCCGAACGATGGCCGACCGCAGCGATGCGCCGCAACTGCGTGCCCTCTTGACCGAACAGATAGAGCGAGGTGACATCCAGGTTGAAGAGCTCGGCCATTTGACGCAGCGTGCGATGCAGCGAATCGCTAAGGTCCATCGATTCCGTCAGCGTCTGGGCGATGGAATTCAATACCAGGAGCTCCCGGTTGCGGCGCCGGATTTCGAATTCCGCTTGCTTGCGCTCGGTAATGTCGAGCAAGAAGCCCTGGTACGCTATTACGTTGCCGGCGGCATCGCGGACTGCGATCGAAGACTCCAGCATGGCGCGTATTTCGCCGTCCTTGCGCCGCATTTCGAATTCGAAATCGGCTACCTTACCGTGCTGCTGTAAGAGCCTCTTTAGCCTTTCGCGATCGGAGCTTTTGGCATAGAACGCGGCAGGAATGTCGACCCCCATCAGCTCCTCGCGGTCCTCATAGCCGGTCATTCGAAGAAGAGCGTCGTTGAAATCCAGGAAGCGCCCCTGGGGCGTGGAGATAAACACGCCTTCCTGAACGCTGGAGACGAGCGTACGGTATTTTTCCTCCGCGCGTTTGCGATCGGTGATGTCCTTCAAGACGTGGACGGTTCCGAGCTGCATTCCACTGGGATCCGTAAACGTGGAATTGGAAGCCAGGAAATAGCCGGGCAGCCATGGATCGGGCTCGTCACCTTCCCCGCCGACTCCCTCGCAGTAAGGGCAACTCTTGTAGGCAGCATTTTGCACGGGGAGGAGTTCCATGACGCTTCGGCCGGCAAGTGCGCTCCCCTCGCGCCCCAGGAGTTGGCTGAGCCGCTGATTGCTGCGCAGAATGCGTCCCGCACGATCGTGCACCAGGATCGGGTCGCCAATGGAATCGAAGGTGTATTCCCACTGACGCTGCACGGCAGTGACTTGTTCAAACAGGCTGACGTTCTGAAGCGTCAAGCCGAGCAAGTTCGCGATGTTGACAAGGTAGGAAAGCTCGTCCGGGTGAAACCGTCCCTGGCGCGTCGAACCGACGGCGATGACTCCCAATGGCCCTTGCTTGCCGGGAAGAGGCAGAGTGACGAGCGTTTTCAATCCGGCTTCGTCGACCCGCCTTCGAGCAACGGGATCCCACTCCTCGTCGGACTCGAGGAATTGACACTTTCCCTTCATCATCTGCTGCGCCCAGGGCTCCATCGCAGAGAGTTTGGCATAGCGAGTCACGAACGACTGGTCAAACCCCACCGATGCCCGCGCCACGAGTTGTGCCGAACTCCCTTCGCCTTCCTTCAGCCGCACGATGCCATGCGTGGCGCCAAGACTCTCCACGAGATGGGACAGAACCTGGTCAATCACTTCCTGGACAGAAAGCGTCTGCGTGCTCGCGGCGGTCAAGAGCGTCAGGCGGCGCATCTTGTCGTTCAGTTCTTCGCTTCGCGTGCGCGCACCTTCCAGGACCACCACCACCATGGCGATTCCCAAGGCCACTCCCAGAAGATGGTCGAACGCCACGCGCAACAGGAAGAGCGGGCTCTCCAGCCAGAGCGGACGATCGAGCCCATGCACTCCACTCAGCAGGAATATCCCTGCAAGGAGCTGCGCTCCGTGGCTGTGGCGCGCCAACTCCGACCTCCACATCATCCAGCCGGCAAGCAGGCAAAGTCCCGTCTCGAAGATGGCGGTTTGCCAATGCAGGGAAGCGACCTGCTGCGGGCCTCTCCGCTCGATATAGTAGATGGCTGCCAGGATCAGGCCCATCAGCGGAACCGGAGACCAGATTTGCCGCTCCGGTCTTGATGAGCAGTGCACCACGGCCACCAGGAAGAGCAGTAGGGCGGCAGCCTGCGCCAGAACGATTGCCAGATTCAATCCCGGAAGCTGGCGAATCAGCAGGGCCACTTCGCACAACGAGGAGAAAGTAAAGCAGCACCATCCGGTAAGCCAAAAACGGAAATAGCCCGCCTGGTGGTCGCGGCGGAAAAGAAGAAAGAGAACCAGCAAGATGATCGAGGCAGTTGCTTCGAAGAAAGCGATCCCTAGCAGGCCTTGATTCGCCAACACCATGCCCCGCCTCCCGGCTGGTAGTGCCGTCGCTGCGGTGCTCGTACTGCCGCGGAGCTGGATATGGACGGCGAGAAGCTCTGAGTGATTGCCCTTCCTTGACGCTAACACGCTATTTTCTGACTAGGCAAGGGCACCACTAATTGTGTGTGCCGTCACATATAATGCCTAGTGGGGGCCAACCGACGTGGAGATGGAAAACATACTGGTCGTGGACGACGAGGAAGCAATTCGCGAGGTCGTTTCGACCATGCTCGAATCAAAAGGCTATCATTGCACGGCCGTGCAGAACGGCCGCGTCGCACAAGACCAGGTCAAGAAGGCGACGCCCGACCTTGTTTTGAGCGACATGATCATGCCGGAAATGGATGGGATCCGTCTCCTCGAATGGATGCGGCAATACGATCCCGAAGTGCCGGTGATCATGGTCACCGCCATCCACGACATTTCCACGGCTCTGGAAGCCATTCGCCGCGGCGCCTATGACTACATCCTCAAGCCCTTCGAAAAGGACCAGCTCTTTTTGGGCGTTGGACGCGCGCTGCAGCACCGCCGACTGATCATCGAAAACCGCAACTATCAGCGCAACCTCGAGCATCTCGTCGAGGAACGCACCGCGCAGCTCACCGCAAAGCATGTGGAACTCGAGCAGTCCTACGACGACACGCTCGAGGCTCTCGGAAGTGCCCTGGACTTGAAGGATGCCGAAACGGAAGGGCATTGCCAGCGGGTCACCGCGTTTTGCATATCGATCGCGAGGGCCATGCCCGTGCCGGATCCGTATTTAGCCATCCTGGCGCGCGCCGCTTTCCTCCACGATATCGGCAAGATGGCCATTCCCGATGGCATTCTGCGCAAACCGGGTCCCTTGAACGACGACGAAAAACAGATCATGCGCAAACACTGCGAGATCGGCTACAACATGCTGATTCGCATTCCGTTTCTGCGCGATGCCGCGGAGATCGTGCTCGCGCACCAGGAGTTTTTTGACGGCTCGGGCTACCCCCGCGGACTGAAAAACGAACAGATCCCTCTCGGTGCGCGCATCTTTACTATCGCGGATTCTCTCGATGCCATGATCAGCGACCGTCCCTACCGCAGAGCCCTGCCGATGTCCCATGCCCGGGCAGAGATTAAGCGCTGCTCCGGGAGTCAGTTTGACCCCGCTGTTGTCGACGTGTTCATGACCATTCCCGAACAGCACTGGGTGGAACTGCGGGAACACCTCGGTTCCCCGTTCCGCCTCGCGCAACTGAAAAATCTCTAACAGCTTCCGGTAGCGCCGGCACCCTTGCCAGCGGTTTTGCCTTTGGCAAGCCGGAGCATTTGCCTTCGCTCAATTCCGAACTCGCATGCTCCCACGCCGGCGCCGCGAACCTAGTTTTTGCCTGTTCTCATCCCTCTTGCATGCCGCCAGCGGAATTCGTACTATTCTCCTGCAATGGCGCTCATCCCCATCAAGACGGCTTCTGAAACAGGCTACTGCGATTGCATTTGCGGCTGCTACGAGCTAGCCAGCCTGCGCGATGA